>VOFE01001190.1_pt1 | contig 22000 bp, 34 predicted proteins | sample 5384071 | NCBI WGS metagenome assembly VOFE01 (sample SAMN12384724, study PRJNA508395) | human gut metagenome | isolation source: healthy gut D | host: Homo sapiens
CTTCTACGGACGCCGCCTGCTGAAGGGGGCCGTCTGGGCCCGGCGTGGCTCTGTCCGTCCTGTACATCGTATACGCCCTGCTCTGCTTCCCCGCCCAGGGCTTTAACACCATCTCCGCCGTGGGCTCCATCGCCAGCATCCTCACCGGCACCGAGATCGCCACCAACTCCGCCCTATACTGGATCTCCTTCGCTGCCCTCATCGTGGTCACCGCAGTGGTCTCCTTCGGCGGCGTGCGCAAGGTGGCCAAGGTCACCGACGTGCTGGTGCCCATCATGGCGGTCATCTATGTGCTCACCGTCCTGGTGCTCATCGTGGTCAACTTTGTCCGTATCCCTGGTTCTTCTCCGCCGTCTTTACCCAGGCCTTCCAGCCTGAGGCCATATTTGGCGGCGCCTTCGGCGTGGCCCTGGCCCAGGGCGTCAAGCGCGGCCTCATGTCCAACGACGCCGGACAAGGCACCATCACCATGCCCGCCGCCGCCTCCGACGCCAAGCATCCCTGCGACCAGGGCTGCGTCAGGCCCTGGGCGTGTTCCTGGACACCATCGTCATCTGCACCCTCACCGGGTTCGTGGTGATTATGGGCCGGGTGTGGCTCACCAACGGCGCCGACGCCTGGTTCGAGATGGACAAGCTCCCTCGGTTCCCTGGCCTCCTTCGCCGAGCTGGCTCCGGGCACCGCCTTCAACAGCGCCGTGACCCTGCTGGTCACCCTGTGCTCGGCCTCTTCGCCTTCACCTGCCTGATGGGCTTCATGTCCTTCACCGAGATCTGCGCCAACCGCATCTCCCAAAAAAAAGGCGTTTATCAACGTGATCCGGGTCCTGTGCCTGGTGGTCATCTCCTTCGGCGTAGTCACCGACATCGCCGGTATGGATCTGGCCTCCCTCTGGAACCTGTCCGACTTCGCCAACATCCTCATCGCCCTCTGCAACCTCCCTTGCTCTATCTGGGCTTCCACTACGTGAAACGAGCCACCCGTCACTTCGAGTCCAACGACGGCACGCCCTTCACCTCCAGCGTAATCGGAATGGACGTACCTGTCTGGGATGAAAAGGCTCGGGAATAATCGAACGATTTTTTTCTTCCGAGGGACCACGCCGCCGGCATGGTCCCTCATATTTTTCCCCTCCGCCGCATATCCTAACACAGGTGATAAGTTATGAAACAAATTCGTTGGAAACCGTACCTGCTTTTTTCTCTTGCTCACCGAGGCCGTAGGTGCTCTGGCGGGCTTTTGACCCGCAGGGGCGTACAAAACTACCACTCGGTTCCCAAATCCGCTTTGACACCGCCGGACTGGGTGTTCCCTGTGGTCTGGGCTATTCTCTTCCTGTTGATGGCCATCGGCGCCGCCCGTGTCTCCCTCTCCGACAGCCCCAAGCGAACCGCCGCTCTCACCCTTTTTTGGCGTACAGCTGGCGGCAAACTTCCTTTGGAGCCTGGTATTCTTTAACCTACAGGCATTTGGATTCGCCTTCTTCTGGCTGATCGTCTTGTGGGTACTGATTCTGATTATGACCCTTTTTGTTCGCCCGGGTGGATCGAATTGCCGCCTGGCTCCAACTGCCCTACCTGCTCTGGGTCATCTTCGCCGGATACCTGAACTGTCTAACCTGGCTGCTAAACCGGTAGGGCACAAAGCAAAAAACACCGACCTGACTTTATCTGTCAAGTCGGTGTTTTTATCGCACAGCCGGTAAACCGTCAGATCGTTTCCCCGGCCTTTACGGCAGGTCGAACTCCCGCTCGATGACGCCGCGAATCATGTCGTAGGTCTCCTCCGTGCAGTCCAGCTCGCCGTTGTCCATCATGAGGGCAGCGCCGTAAATAGCGGAGCGCACCACGAAGGTCTTGCGCTGGCGGTCCCTCTCGGACATCTCCATGCTCCGGCAGTAGCGCAGCACCAGCCGGTGGGCGCAGGCGCTGAGGCTGGACTTCTCCCGAATCTGCGCCAGATTGAGGTTCTCGTCCCGCTGCATGATAATGGCCCGGTAGTGTGGATTCTCCTGGAGGAAGCGGATATAGGCGATGCTGATCCGCACCAGCTGCTCCCGCAGGCTGTCCGGGGATCGGCGAGAATCTGCCGCTCCACCTGGTGCCACTGCTCGTTGATGTAGTGCAGGATGGCGAGAATATAGTCGTTCTTGTTCTTAAAATGCTTGTAGGGAGCGGAGCAGGAAACCCCGCAGTCCGCCGCGATCCGCCGGACGGAAAGTTCTGAATCCCGTGGACCTGAATCTCCCGGATACCGGCCAATATCAGTTCTACTCTGGTCTTAGAGGGAATCCTCTTCATACTAAAAACACCACTATTCCATGGCAATCAGATAGGTGTAAACAGGCTGGCCGCCGCTGACCATCACCAAATCGGTGCCCGTTCCCAGCTGCTGAGCCATCTGCCGCTCCATGGCCTGGGCCTCCTCCTCGGACACGTCGCTTCCGTAGAACACGGTGACGCAGCCGGCCCTGGTCACCTGGCCCAGCAGGGCCCGGACACAGTCCTCCTTGCTGTCGGTCACCACCGTCACCTTGTTCTCGGTCAGCCCCAGGATCTGGCCCTTCCGAATTGCCTTCCCGTCGTACTCGGAGTCCCGGACGGCGTAGGTCACCGCCATGGAGTGGACGGTTTTCAGCGCCTCGGTCATGGCCTCCTGGTTCTCCTCAGGCAGGGCGTGGGGCTGGAAGGCGTACAGGGCGGTCACCCCTGCTGGATGGGTGGGTGGGCAGCACGATAGCCCGGATGTCCTCCTCCGCCGCCAGGGCCGCCGCCTGCTGGGCGGCCATCACGATGTTGCCGTTGTTGGGCAGGACGAACACCACCTTGCTGTCCGCCCGGCGGATGGCGCTGAGGAGATCCTCCGTACTGGGGTTCATGGTCTGACCGCCGGTGACCAGCTCATCCACCCCAGATCCCGGAGCACGGCACAGATGCCCTCCCCGTTGGCCACGGCCACGAAGGCGTTTTCCTTACTCTTCTCCCGGACGGGCGCAGGTTCCGCCGGGGCGGGCTGCTCCAGCAGCTCCGAGTGCTGCTGCCGCATGTTCTCCACCTTCACCGTCAGCAGGCTGCCGTAGCGGAGGGCCTCGGTCAGCACCCGTCCGGGGTCGGCAGTATGTACATGGATCTTCACCAGGCTGTCGTCGTCCACAAAGACGGCGCTGTCCCCGGCCTGCTCCACAAACTGGTGGAGGCTTTGCGCCGCCCTCCCCCTGGTAGGGGCGGACTTCTCGATGATGCACTCGGTGCAGTAGGGATAGACGATCTCCGCCGCATCCCGGGCGGCGGCGGAGCCGGAGGGCGCCGGAGCGGCGCTGGGAGCCGGTGTGCCGTGCTGGACCTCCAGCACGTCCTCCGCCCGGTTCAGGGCCTCATCCATGGCGGAGAGGATGTCCAGGAAGCCGCAGCCTCCGGCGTCCACCACACCGGCCTCCTTGAGCTTGGGCAGCAAGTCCGGGGTCTTCTGCAATGCCCCGTCCGCCGCCGTCAGCACCGCCGCGAAGAACGCCTCCAGATCGGACTCCGGGTCCAGCTTCGCCACCTGCTTGGCGCAGTCCGCCGCGGCCCGCATGACGGTGAGGATGGTGCCCTCAGTGGGGTTCATCACCGCGCCGTAGGCGCTCTCCGCCCCCACCGCGAAGCCCGCGGCCAGGTCCGCCGCCGTGGCCGCGGTTTTCCCCTTCAGGGCCCGGCCCACGCCCCGGAAAAACACCGAGAGGATCACGCCGGAGTTGCCCCGGGCAGACCGGAGCATGGCCTCGGCCGCTTTGGCGGCGCAGTCCCCAGAGGCATCTCCGGGGTGAAGGGGACCTGAAAGACCCCCCTGAATGGTCATGGTCATATTGGAGCCGGTGTCCCCGTCGGGCACCGGAAATACGTTCATATTGTTGATGGTCTCGCTGTGGGCCTCCAGCAGCTGGGCCGCGTGGAGCAGCATGGCGTAATATTTTTGGGACGTTAAGCGTTTCATCTTCCTTACCTCTCCTTGCCTGGCAGTTTTCAAACAAAAACCCTGCCTGAAACCTGACGCGGACAGTTACCTGCCGCGGTCCCGCTGCGTTTCAGACAGGGCCCGGTTATATATAGTTATCGTTCTGTGCCGATATAAAACAGCGCAAGGGTTCCCGGACCTGAGTGAGCGCCGATGGTGGGGCCCACGAAATTGATGACGCTCTTGCAGCCGAAGCGCTCATGGACCAGCTCCGCCAGCTTCTTGGCCTCGTCATAGCAGTTGCCGTGGCTGATGAAGATGGTCTGCTTCTCCGGCTCCACAGCGGTTTTCTCCATCCGGTCCACCAGGGCCTGGATGGCACCGTTGCGGCCCCGGGCTTTGGACATGTTGATGAGTTTGCCCTCGTTGTCCACGTGGAGCACCGGCTTGATGTTAAGCATGGTGCCGATGAGGGCGGTGGCGCCGCTGATCCTACCGCCCCGCTTGAGCTGGTGGAGATCATCCACAGTGAACCAGTGGGCGACCTTCAGCTTGGTCTCCTCGCAGAAGGCATGGACCTCCTCGATGGTCTTGCCGCCGGCCTTCTGGAGGGCGGCCTGGTACACCAGCATTCCCTGGCCCAGGGGAGGCGCACAGGAATCCACGGTGAGCACGGTGCTGTTGGGGTACTCCTCCCGGAGCTCCTCGGCGGCCATGCGGTACCGGCGTTATAGGTGCCGCTGAGGCCGGAGGAGAAGCCGATGTAGAGCACGTCGTGGCCGGTGAGCAGCTCGCTCTCCATGACCATTTTAAATTGTTCCACATTCACGGCGCTGGTGGTGACCATCTTGCCCTGGACCAGCTGTCCGTAGAACTCCTCGTTGAAATATCGGTAGTCCAGGTAATTGTAGTACTGTTTTCCCTCTACAAACACGGACAGGGCACCACACGGATTCCCAGCTTCTCCGCCAGGGACGCCGGCAGGTCGCAGGAGGAATCGGTGATAATGGTATAGTATCTCATAAATTGCTCCTCAATCTTATTTCTATCTGGCTCGTGCGCAATTTTACCGTTTTAGGTTATCAGTGATTACCTCGATACTCAATCATATTCAGGGTACCAGACCCACCTCCCTTTGTCAATAGCTTCCGCCCGCGCAGCCCAGCAATCTGGATACCTTCCCTCTTTTCAAACGCCGTCGGACATGCTATCTTAAAAAGAGACGGGAAAAGAGGAAAGGAGGCACTCACCATGCAAGCCCTGAACCGACCGCTCTCCCTGGCCCTGGCCGGGCCCTGCTCCTGTGCCTGACCGGCTGCGGCCAGATCCGGCCCAGCGGCACCACAGACAGCGCCGCCCCCGCCGCAGAATCCGACCTGCTCCAGTTCCAGGTGGGCAGGCAGTCCCGCACCCTGGCCCCCGGCGACCACTACGACTGCCGGGACGGGAGCACGGAGCGCCTGCACATCCAGACCGAGGAGACCCTGGACCAGCTGGCGGGAAACATCACCACTTCCAACGGCGTCACCATCGGCAGCACCATTGACGATGTGATGGAACGCTACAACCTCCGGCCCGGCTACGCCAACTTCAACTATGAGTACGACCCCTATGGCGACGGCTGCACCGCCGTTGCGGACCGGGTCTACGACGGCGCCATGGTGGACCTGGCCGGGAGAACGTGCTGGACCTGATCATCTCCTTCTGGCTTCTACCCGGAGAACGGCAGCTGGAAGCCCATTGACCTGACCGCTCACACCTTCAGCGATTACGACACCTGCCTCATCTACGCCTTCGACTGCGAGGAGGGCCACGACACCGATGACCCGGCGGAACTTCAGGCGGGCTACGTGTTCGAAATTGAGCTGTTTTACTACACGGCCTGACGCGCCGGAACCACGTTTTCAATTTGTTCCTATTTTTGTCATCCTAATTTCACAAATCCCGGATAGGATAGATAGGACTGAACAGTTAAGGAAGGATTACTATGTACAACGACTCCCATTTTTACGATTCTTTTGACGCCCAGCAGACCGACACCCGTATGGCGGCGCGCCGGGCCTACTTCACCCAGACCTATGGCCTGATGGCCGCGGCCCTGGCGGTCACCTTTGCCGCGGCCCTGATCGTTGCCCGGTTTTTCCCCAGATCGCCTTCTCCACGCCGGTGGTCATCGGCCTGTGCGTAGCGGAGCTGGTGGTGGTCATCGCCTTCTCCCGTTCCCCTGACCCGGGTCTCCAGCGGCACGGCCCTGGGGATGTTCCTGCTCTACGCCTGCCTCACCGGCGTGTCCCTGAGCAGCGTCTTCCTCCTCTTCGACGTATCCGGCATCTTTCTGTGCTTCCTGGCCACCGCCGCTTCCTTCGGCGCCATGGCCCTGTACGGGATGCGCAGCCGGAAAAACCTGGCCGCCTGGGGCGGCACCCTCTTCGGCGCCCTGATCGGCCTGCTAGTGCTGATGGTGGCCTCCTTCTTCCTGCGCTTCCCCATGCTGGACCTGTTTATCTGCGTCCTGGGCCTGCTGGTCTTCCTGGGCCTCACCGCCTACGACACCCGCAAGCTCAGCATGATGTACGATCAGGCCGCCGGCACCGAGCTGGCCGACCGCTACTCCATCTACGCCGCCCTCCAGCTCTACCTGGACTTTATCAACATCTTCCTCTATCTCATCCGCCTTCTGGGCTACGCAAACCGGGACTGAGTCCGCTGGAGACGAGATACAGAGCCTGACCAAATCGTATCAACATGAAAAAGCATCCCGCCCGGTCTTTTCATCGGGCAGGATGCTTCTTCTGTTTGATGGACCCCTGTGGCTTTTTTAAAGTGGATTACGGGGAACCGGCCCTTTCTGCGCGGCGCCGGTCGTTGAGGGCGATCAGGAGCATGGAGGCGAGAATCAGAAGGCAGCCCAGGCCGTCACGGCGGGAGATGGCATAGTGGTACGCGGCGGCGCTGACCACGATGCTGACAATCGGCTCCAGCATGTTAAAAAGGAGCTGGGCCCGCCCCAATTTGGCCACCCCATGTCGATCATGGTGATGCCCCAGCAGAACACCGCCCCGATCAGGGCACAGAGCCCCCATTCCTGTCCCCCGCTGGGGTAGACGTTGACCATGGGCCAGGACAGGGCCGCATTGACAAACACCACAAACACATTGACATAAAAAGGTCAGGGTCATATGGGGCAGGCTGCGGATCGACCACCGCTCGTTTCCGATCAAAAAAAGCTGTAGGTCACGCTGGAGGCCAGGGCCAGCAGCACTCCCGCCAGGCCGCCGTCAAAGCCGCCGCCGGAGAGCAGCGCCAGCCCGGCGATGGACAATGCCACCGCCCCGCCTTTAATACCGTCAGCTTTTCCTGGAAGAAAATCGCCATAACAAAGCAGACAATGGCCGGAAACATAAAATGGATCATAGTGACAAAGCCCACCGGCAGGTATTGATAGCCAGGTTTAAAACACCTGGGTCACCCCCAGGCCAATCCCCCCACCAGTGCCACCTGGACCAGCTGCACAGGGCTGATCCGCAGGGACTGGCGGCGCACCAGGCAGGCCGCCAGGGCAAACAGGGCCGCAAACCCGCTGCACACCACCACCAGCGCCAAGGGCGTCACCCTCTCAGCAGCAGCACCTTCTGCACACTGGGGGCAATCCCGTACAGCAGGGATGCAATGAGCATATACACAATCCCCATCGTTTCACCTCTCTAGCTGGGCTCCGCTTCCGCGCAGCCGCAGATTCTCTGTCATTTTGCTGATTATACCAGTTTTCTCCCTCATTTCCATATTTTCGCCCATTTCCCACCTGCGGCGCCCTCTTTCCCTCCCTCGGAATTTTTTGGAGAAAATATCATCTCCCCCTTGACAACAGCCTCAGATCATGGTATTCTAATTTAGCGCTTGAGAGACACGGTATGCCGGAGTGGCGGAATTGGCAGACGCCCGGGACTTAAAATCCCGTGGGAGCAATCCCGTGCCGGTTCGATCCCGGTCTCCGGCACCATATCGCGGGATAGAGCAGTTGGTAGCTCGTCGGGCTCATAACCCGGAGGTCGTAGGTTCAAATCCTCCTCCCGCAACCATAAAACAGTCGTTTTCCAATGAAAACGGCTGTTTTTCCTTTTTGAACCGTTCACAGGATCAGTACTCTGCCACTAAGGGGCCTGGCCAGAGGACCGCGGCCACCGGTACGGACCCCGCCCCTTCCCGCTGACACAAGGAGGAACCTGAAAATGACAAAGAAAAAAAGACCATCATCGCCCTTGCCGTCGTACTGGCGCTGGCCCTGATCACCGGTCTCTGCTATGCACGCTTCGCCCCAAAGGGGTCGGAAGGCGCAAAAGAGATTACGGTTTCCGTAACCCACGGAGACGGCAGCACAAAGACCTTTCCCATCGAAACGGACAGCAAAAACCTCCGGGGCGCCCTGGAAGAGCAGGCGCTGATCTCCGGCGATGACAGCGGCGAAACTCTGTTTGTCCTGCAGGTAGACGGGGAAACGGCTGACTCCTCTGTCCAGGAGTGGTGGTGCTTCACCAAGGGCGGCGAAATGCTGCCCACCGGTGTGGACGACACCTGATCGCGGATGGAGACACCTATGAGATCACCCTCACCACAGGCTACGATCATTGACTGCAACCTTCCGGACGGCCTCTGCAAACCAGGGGCCGCCTTTTTTCTGTCTTACGCAAACGGCACCCCTAATGCCCAGGCATCGGTTCTCCATAGCGGAAATGCCGAAGGACCTGACACCTGCTCAGCGCAGATCTCAGGCCCTTCGGTTTTCGGGTCCAGGTTCAAGGAGGCAAAGAGGTTCCGGCTGTGATAAACCTTTACGTAAGCCATTTCAATATGATAAAAAATAAGAACTTCAAAAATGCAAAACAGAATGCAGTCCTGCCCACAAATGTACTCTAGTAAGAGATCAAGCACATTTGCCTTACACAAAGGCAGCTTACTGGCACGGAGTAAAAGGTCAGAGGAAATCATATATTCAGAAAGGGGACTGATGACTGATTTTCTCATTTTACCGTTAGACTTCACATTATTCTAAGAATTTTCATTCCAGAAATGGCTTGCGTAAAGGTTTATCTGTGGGGAACGACTGCAAAACAGCCGTTCCCCATCAGAAAGTGTTAGATGGTCGGGCAATCCATGCAAACACGGCTTTTGAAGCAGAAAAGGGCCACCGCTTCCGAAAAGGAATTGTCAGGAGGATTTTTAGGCACGGCGATCATCAAACGCCTCCTCCGCTTCAAAAGAAGAAGGGAATCCGGCTCAACTGCCCGACGATTACAGCTTCATGGTGCCTGTGTCCAGGAATCTCTGGTGCCAGGACAGGGCCTGCGTCAGGTCATGAGGGGTCTGTTTCCCGGCCGAGGTCTTATACGCGTGCTCATATTACTCCCGCAGCATCGGACGATAATCCGGATGAGCGCAGTTTTCAATGATGAGCTTTGCACGCTCGTTGGGGTCTTCCAGCGCAGGTCAGCGATGCCCTGCTCGGTGACGATAACCGCCACATCATGCTCGGTCTGATCCACATGGGAAACCATGGGAACAACGCAGGAAATCTTTCCGTCCTTGGCAATCGACTCGGTGGCAAAGATACTAATCCGAGCATTCCGGGCGAAGTCGCCGCTGCCGCCCAGACCGTTCATCATCTTGGTGCCCATGATATGGGTCGAATTGACGTTGCCGTAAATGTCCAGCTCGATGGGGGTGTTCAGGGCAATGAGGCCCAGACGCCGGGCAATCTCCGGATGGTTCGTGATTTCTTGGGGGCGGACAATGATTTTATCGTGGAAAAAGTCGATGTTTTCATAGAACCGTCTCCGGTTCTCAGCGGTCAGCGCGATAGAACTAGCGGAGACGAAATCAAAGACACCCTGCTCAATCAGGCCGAACGCCGCGTCCTGCATAACCTCCGTGTACATACTCAGTCCCTTGAAGCCGCTGGAGGCCAGACAGCTCAACACCGCATTGCCCACGGAACCCACCCCGGACTGAATGGGACCGGGATTCTCCGGCAGACGCCCAGCGGCGATCTCCCCTTTCAGGAACCTGATGACATTCTCGCCAATCTGAGTGGTTTCCGGCGTGGTAGGTTTAAATTTCTGGGGTTCGTCCTCCTGTCGGTCATTACAATCGCCACTATCTTTTCCGGAGCACAGGGGATGTACGGCGTACCCACGCGGTCATCCGGCTTCGTGATCGGAATCACCCTGGCATGAGGCGGCAGGCCAATCTCAAAGATGTCGTGCATCCCCACCATTTCGATGGGAACGGTCTGGTTGACCTCTACGATCACCTTATCCGCCGTTCTGACCGCGGCATCTGCGGTGCCGCCCGATGCCGCCAGGTACAGCCCCTCTTCGGTCACTGCCACACATTCCACCAGCGCTATATCCATATTCGGGCCGGTTTTTCTGATTCATATTCATGGGCAGATGGGAAATATGAATGTCGCTGTATGCCACCGTGCCGGCATTGATGGCGTTGCGCAGGTCTTTGTGGGACTGATGGGCATAGCGCCGGGTCATCAGTCCCGCACGCACCAGTGCACCGTCAATATCATCCCCCACGGCAGCGCCGACACAGATGGTCAAATCGCTTTGCGTGTCCCGATTTTGCCAGAGCCGGGGGCACAGCCTTGGGATAGCCAACGCTGGTAAAAACCACTGACGCCAATCATCATTCCGGTCTTTATAAACTGTTGCCGCCTGCTCCGCGGACATTAATTTGTTTTTGAGTGATGCTGCAACTCTTTTCCATGGTATACGCCCTTAACGTGATCAAAAATAGTTGGCGCTTCTGGTCATAAAGACCCCACCGATTCTTCCGACGCCATTAAAAACAGCTGTCGAAGACTGCATCCCCGAAGCCACATCCAAGTCAATCATCAACAGGGCATGCCCTGCCCAGATATCCAGCCATAACTTCTCGGACGCTGGACCTTTCACCCAAAACCTTCCGAAGCCTTAAAAAAGATTACCGTGGTTTGTATTTATAGCCGCCAAAAACAGGATGGCAATAGCGAGCGCCGCTTTTTTCCACTCACGAAATATGTTCTCAAACGCGCATTGATCTTGTATATTTCGCAACTCGCTTTTTCATATAGTGCAACAAAACAGTTTCTTTTTGTCCTCGCAAATTTTCTTCCGGTTTTGCCACGCCGCCTCCCGTCGAAAGCACTCCGCCCCCAGAACAGCCGGAGGAACGGCCCAGCACAGCGCCCGCTCTAACATGGATCGTCATTTAAATTTTCTTCCTGCGAAATCAACTTTCCATATACGATACTCTCTGCCGCAGTATGAAATCTATTTTTAATGAACCTCTGGCACGCCGGGGTTGTCTATTTTCAGCAAAAACCGCCGTGAACGGGGCACCTCCCGTTCACGGCAGTTTTCTACTTTGGATAGTAGCCGAGCTTACCGGAGATCTTGCCGGCGGCGGTCATAACCGCTTTCGCAAGTTCCCGCACAAGCTGGGGCTGGCTGAAGCGGCTGACACTGGCCGATACGCTGATGGCGGCCACCGGATTGCGGTCCCGATCAAAATGGGCGCAGCGATAGAAGCCTTGCTCTCAACCAGCTCATTATAGAGCAGGCAGTAACCCTTCTGCCGCGTGCGAACAGTTCTTCGTTAATCTCCCCAGGATCGACTTTGGTCTCAGGGGTGTGCTTTTGCAGATCGCTCCGCTTCAGGATGTCCTGCACTTTGGCTGGCGGCATATACGCCAGCAGCGCCCGTCCCATGGCGGAGCAGTACATGGGATTGCAATGCCCCATGGGGGCAGCTCCCTTGGTGCTCTCACAGCAGATACTGATCAGATGGACAACCTTGGCCATACGGGAACCCCTATGTGACTGTGCACATCATACTTGTTCGACAGCCGCTGTAGCTCCGGAAAGGCATGGCGGTAGACATCGTTGCTCTGCAGCGCCGCTCCCGCCAGGCGACAAAGGCCCAGGTAGTAAAACCCTGTGGCGTCATTGCGTAAAAACCGCAGTCGAGCATGGTATTGAGGTGCCGGGAGACGGTACTGATATTCATGTTCAACTTGGCCGCAATATCAGAGGTGCGCTGCATGGGGGTGTTTTCATCAAACGTAGAGAGTATCGCAAAGGTTTTGCTGACACTTTTGGCGTTGGAAATTTTGTGGTGGTCTCTGCCGGGTGAGTCATAATAAAACTTCTTTCTGCAAGATAATTTGGGGAGGATCCTCCTGTATACCCCAGCTCAGCTCTGTAGAGCGGGAGATAACCCGGTCCGGAGTATCTTATCCGCCGTCACGCCCACTTCCGACAGGGTAGCCGGGATGCCCAGTTGTTCGTTCAGATGGCGCAGCTCCTCCACCAGCATATCCGGGGTAAAGTTTTCGATGGGGCCATTGCCCTCCCGGATGTAGTTGTAGATGACCTCATAGCGGCCATGGTCGGCCAGAGCGTTGTACTCCACCACATTGGGCAGCAGGATGGAGTTTGCCACACCGTGGGGCACGTTGAAGTATGCCTGTGGCTTTTTGCGTAGATTTAAAGTAAGGTAGGGAAATGCAATTTGAAACCTAAGAATGATTACCAGACCTTGTCGGGATCGGGCAGGTCAGGACTCATCCTGGGGATAGCCGACACGAGTGATATTCAGGGAACTGCTCATAGTTCAGGTTGCCGGCGAAGCTGTTGTTGCCCCAGGTGCCGCAGCCCAGCGTGGTGGTGGGGTGAAGCCGTTGGTGGGGCTGCCGCCGCCAGTGGTGCCGGAGGGCTGGTTGACGATCACGCGGGAGACTGCGCACTGAATGGCGGCGTATTCCACGTTTTCGGGGTGTTGTGGACGCAGATGCTGTGGCCTTTGCCTTCGTGCTCCAGGTTCTCGACCATCATGGCCACGCCTTCCTTAAAGGTCTTATAGGGCATCACGGAGAGAACCGGGCACAGCTTTTCACGGCACAGAACATCGCCGGCGCCTGTTGCGCTGGCCTTGGCCAGGATCACCCGGGTGCCTTCGGGGGCAGGCAGACCCAGTTCCTTCGCGACCTGGTCTGCATACATGCCGACCACGACGCGGCTGAATGCGCCGCCCTCGGGGAACAAGCCCTCCCGCAGCGTGTTCAGGTCGGCGGGATCGTCCACATAGTAAGCGCCCTGCTTCACCATTTCGTCGACAAATGCGTCATACTTTCCTTCGGGTACGAACACGGTCTGTTCGCCCAGGCAGATCAGGCCGTTGTCGAAGGAACGACCGGTGATGATCTTGCCGGCGGCATCTGCCAGATCAGCGTCTTCGTCCACAATGCACTGTACATTGCCCTGGCCCACGCCGATGGCCGGCTTGCCGGAGGAGTATGCGGCCTTGACCATCCCCATGCCGCCGGTAGCGACGATCATGTCTACCGCGCTCATCAGTTCGGCAGTCACTTCGTTGGAGACCTCTTCCAGGCCCAGAACCAGATCTTCCGGCAGACCCAGCTTCGCCAGCTCAGCACGGAACAGCTCTACCAGCAGCTTGGTGCACTTCACAGCACGGGGGTGGGGGCAAAGATAACGGAGCAGCGGCACTTGAGTGCAAACGCGCCATTGCTCATGGGGGTGACCACCGGATTAGTAGAGGGGATAATGCTGGCGACTACACCTACTGGCTTTGCCACTTCGATCATGCGGCGTTCTTCAATTCTGTTGATAATATCACAGGACTTCTTGCCCTTCAGGCTGTACCAGATCTGAGAGGACTTATTGCGGCACTTTGCAATTTTATCCTGGACGCTGCCCATACGGGATTCTTCAGCGGCCATAGGGCCCAGGGTCTCACAGTTGTCATAGACCACTTTGCAAATGGCACGTGCCGCTGCGTCGGCCTGCTCCTGGGTTGCGAAAGCGAACTGTGCCTGTGCTGCCTTGGAGCGGGCAATCAGCGCTTCTACCTTTGTCATTTTTTCATTCATGTTAGGTCATCTCCTATTCATTTTTCCTGATTGAGTATCAAGGTTTTATATAATAAAGGGGTGAAAGGTACTTACTTTATGAGAAGAGGTAGGGCAGATTGCCGAAAGCGGGGACAAACTTCATGCAAACATAGCCAAAGATAATAATGACAACCATGTTCATAATGGTCATGGGAATACCACCCTTGAGCATCTTCTTTGCATCCAGGCCGTAGCCGACGGGGACAGCGCGAACGCTGATGGGGAGAAGGAACTCGGCGTTGTATGCCATAGTGGTGATAAACCAGTAAGGGATGGGGTTCAGCCCCAGCTTGCTGGTAAAGCTGAAGACGATGGGGCAGCAGATTGCCGCTGCGGTAGTGCCGTTGGTCACCTCGGAAATGAGCCGGGTGAAGACAACCAGAATAATGATGGTGGTAAGGCCGCCATCCAAATTCAGGGCAGAGATCATATCTGCCAGACAGGCACTTGCACCGGAGCCGTTGAGCAGCTTGCCCATGGCCATACCGCTGGCGAAGAGGAGCATCATGCCCCACATCATGCCATGCTGCGCCTCTTCCCAAGTGAGCAGCGCGACAGATTTTCCGTTTCTCTTGGTCATCACAAAGAAGCAGATGAAGCCCAGGGTCAGCATGGAATAAGCGGGCGCCAGGCCGGGCAGGAGCGCTGCGTACCAGGTCGGGTGAAGGCCAGGAGCAGTGCCAGAACGAATGCACCCAGGCAGAACTTTTCTTCCCACTTCATGGGGCCAAGCTCGGCGTAGCTTTCCTTGAAGAACTCCTTGGTTCCCTCCAGGCGCTTAATCTTCCGATTCATGGGCAGCAGCATCATACCAGAAGTACATTACAATGCCGGCGATAACGGTGTAGGGCAGGATGCGGATGAGCCAGTCAGAATACATGAACTCTTTGCCGGTGAACTCCTGCAGAGCGGTGATCGCAACCTGGTTCATAGCGCCGCCGATGGGGGTGCCGCCGCCGCCGAGGCTGACGCCCCAGGAAATCGCCAGCATGATGGGCAGGGCCGCATCAGAACGGGTGATGTCCTCGTGTCCGCCGCCTTCAGCATTGCAACTGCGATGGGGCAGAACAGGGTAACGACTGCGATGTTAGGCAGAACCGTGGAGAAAATAATGGTTGCGAACAGCCAGACAATCACCTGGGACTTCATGGAAGGCCCGACCACAGAGAGGACCTTCAGCGCAATCCGGCGGTCCAGGCCAATGGAAGCCCAAGGCTGGATAATCAGACCAGATGCAAAGACCAGAACAATGCTCTCACTGGAATACTGCGAGATGATGTCGGCCATGGGGACCATGTTCAAAAATGCATTGGCAATTGCGGGAATCAGCGCGGTAATCGTGATATGCACGGGACGTGTAATCCACCAGAAAATCATCCAGAGCGAGACGCCAATCGCCTGGGCGCCCACTGGGCCAAAAATACCGGACAACGTCGCAATTGAAAGAACCAACAGGAGGGGCCTGCCAGGATCATAGCTAACCGCTTTCTATTCATGGCATACTCACCTCACCCTCCGCTTTTTGTACATGCATCACATATTCTCCTTTCTCTATGATTTCCAGAACGTGCGCCCTATAGCGTTCCAAACCGTATGTTCTGAGATGTGTTTTGCGGATATCTCCTCTAAGCTGCGGACGCGCAGTTCTCTCTTCTTTTCTCCGCGCATGTCCGCCCAGGAGACCTCCTTGTCGATCCGGTTTTCTCGCTGTAGATGCAACACAATTTGCAGTGCGGTAAAAAGATTACCGTCATTCTGCATTATACTGGGGCAGTAAAAGATATCAATAGTTAACACGGCTTTTTCCACTGACGAAATAGGTTCTCATGACACGAATTGTTGTTGCACATTGCGCAATCGCCCTTTCATATGGCGCAACAAAATAGAGGATTTCCACAAATCCCCCACGCACTCCCGCCCGATTTGTGCGACTTTTACGACATCCTGTTTGTGCGCGCGTCTACCCTGCCACCCTGCCGCAGATATAAAAACAGCGGAACAATCCGTCGATTTTCCGCTTCCAACTTTTCACTATTCGGTTTTCATTTGCATAATGCAAAACGCATATTCATCATTTGACCGTTTGTCTTGCAAAACGTGTCCGTTGTACAGATCCCTTTGGCAAAGGGCGCTCACTGTAAGGCAAGGCAAAGCCCCCCCTTCGCCCATCATAAAAAGCAGCCGCGGACTGCATTCACAGCAGTTCACGGCTCTTCTCTATTTTGGATAGTACCCGAGTTTGGCGGATATTTTTCCCGCGGTAGTCATCACCGCTTTCGCCAGTTCCCGTTCCCGCTGGGGCTGGCTGAGGCTGTGGGCGCTGGCCGACACGCTGATGGCAGCCACTGGGCAGCGATGTCGGTCAAAGACTGCCGCGGCAATAGACGCCTTGTTTTCGGCCAGCTCATCGGAAAGGATACAGTAGCCCTTCTGCCTCGTGCGGAGCAGCTCCTTATTGATTTCACTGACATCAATTTTGGTCTCGTGGGTAAATTTTGCAGTTCGCTTTTTCTTTAGGATTTCCTGCGCCCGGTCCGCCGGCATATACGCCAGCAGCGCACGCCCCATGGCGGAGCAGTACATGGGGTGACAGTGCCCCATGGGGATCAGCAGCTCCATTGTGTTCTCGCAGCAAATGCTAATCAGGTGAACCACATCCACCTGCCGCGGAACGCCCATATGGCTGTGTACACCATACTTATAAGAGAGCTGCTGCAGCTCCGGAAATGCATGGCGGTAAACATCGTTGTTCTGTAAAGACGCCCCTGCCAGCGCCACAATCTCAAGTCCCAGGTGGTAGAATCCCGTCGCGTCATCCCGCTCCAGGAAGCCCCAGTCCAACATTGTATTGAGGTGACGGGAGACTGTACTGATATTCATGTGCAGTTTCGCCGCAATGTCAGAGGTACGCTGCATCGGTGTTGTCTCATTAAAAGTAGCGAGTATCGCAAGGGTTTTGCTGACACTTTTGGCATTTGAATTTTTTGCGTTGACTCTCTGCTTGCTGAGTCATAATGAAAACTCCTTTCTACAAAATGCTCTGTGTGTTCGCCCCAAAGCAGATTTTTGCACACAATGCACAACCGATATTGATTAGTTGAGTGTACCATGCTTCCCCGCGATATGCAACAATTCAACAACTAAAATGCGCAAAAAACAACCAAAACAGTCCCTGGACAAGACCGCTTTCCGCTGCATAGGCGACTCCGCAAAAAAAACACCCCAGAAACATCTGGGGTGTTCCTTTATCATCTGTTTGTTTGCTTTGTCGTACTTTTCAGGACGGCGGGTCCTATCTGCCGGGGGAACGGTCCCGCCGCCCAAACCGGCGGGAATGTCAGGGGAAAGGTAGGGCAGGCTGCTGAAGGTAGGCCACAGCTGCATCGCCGCATAGCCGCAGGCAATCACAAGTGCCATATGCACAAGGACAACCGGAATTCCCCCACTTCAGCATCTTATCGGCATCCAGGCCATAGCTAACCGGAATGGCACGGACGCTGATGGGCAGCAGGAACTCTGCATTAAAGGCCATGGTCGTGATAAACCAATAGGGAACCGGGTTCAGCCCGAGCTTCTCTGTTACACCAAAGACAATGGGGCAGACAACAGCCGCCGCCGTTGTGCCATTCGTCATCTCGGCGATGACCCGGGTAAACACAACCAGAGCCACAACGGTGAGAAATCCGCCGTCAGATTCAGGCCGGAGACCAGTTCTGCCAGACAGCCGCTTGCACCGGAGCCATTGAGCAGCTTGCCCATGGCCAGGCCGCTGGCAAAGAGGATCATCATCCCCCACATGGTCCCCTTCTGTGCGGTCTCCCACGTGAGCAGAGGCCCTTTGTCCCTGAGGGTGATAAAGAAGCAGAGAAATCCGATGGTCAAAAGGCATACGCAGGCACCATGCCAGGCAGAAGGGCCGCATACAGCGGACAGGTAAAGGCGCAGAGCATGGCAATGAGGAACAGTGCTGCACAGACCTTCTCGATGGGTTTCATGGGGCCAAGTTCAGCATAGCTGGATTTGAAGTACTCCTTCGTCCCCTCCAGGCTCTTAACCTTTACAGGCAGCAGCAGCATACAACCCAGAAGCACCAGTATGGCAATGATAAAGTAGGGCGCAATGCGGATTACCCAGTCAACGTACATAAATTCCTTGCCGGTATACTCCTCCAAAAAGGAGATCGCCGTCAGGTTCATGGCGCCGCCCAGCGGAGTACCTGCGCCGCCCAGACTGACGCCCCAGCCAATCGCCAACAGAATTGGCACTGCTGCGGCACAGTCAGAAATGTTATCATAGCCCGCCGCTTTCAGCATAGAGACGGCGATGGGGTAAACATGGCGCAGACCGCCACATTGGGGAGACATGTAGTGAGCAGAGTGCTGGTCAGAAGCCAGACTGTGATCTGGGACCGCATGGAGGGTCCCACCAGCGAGAGCACCTTCAGCGCAATCCGGCGGTCCAGTCCGATCGCCGCCCAGGGCAGCGTAATCAAACCGGAACCGACAATGAGAATGATGCTTTCACACGAATACTGTGAAATAACCTCCGACATGGGAACTATGTTAAGAAATGCGTTGGCAATGGCGGGAATTAGTGCCGTGACGGTGATGTCAACCGGGCGCGAAATCCACCAGAAGATCATCAAAGGGAGACGCCGACCGCCTGGGCGCCAGGCGTAGTCAGCGTACTTGAGAGCGTCAGGACGGACAAGAGCAACAGGGCAGGTCCTACCAGAATGCAGGTCAAACGCTTTGCATGCACAACAGTTTCTCCTCTCTTTTTCATTTTTTTCTCAGGCCTGAAACAGCCCTGAGCCCGGTCCTTTGAACCGGGGTTCTCTAAAGATACTGCATTTGCTTGGTCTGCCGCGGCGTTCTCTTTTTGTCTTAGGCTGGCCTGCCGTTTAAGAATGCATCCTTATTTGCTCTGTTTCCTTTCTTTGCTGAGTGGCAGCGCAGTCGGTAAGTTCAAAAGATGATGTGGTTTGTATTATACCGGTGCAAAACAGGATGGCAATAGCAACTCCCCGTTTTTCCATTGACGAAATACGTTCTCAAAATGTGAATTGACATCGCACATGACGCAAGTTATTTGTAGATTATGCAATAAAGACGCGCATTAGGGAAGAGATATTTTGTAATATAATTCCGTTTTTCCCCAATACGCAACGCTTGTGCCGCATATGATATTCCCTCTCACAATGTAAAAATTGGCCCAAACAGGCGTTCGGGCCACAATCTGCGCACAATTTCCTTTCCTTGCCTCCCCGTCCGGAAATGGAACTATTTTTTATTCTTCCATCCATCTCCCCGGTTATCCCCTTTTAAGTCCATTTTCCAGTAGCATCGACCCTCTCTTAACCGGGCAGCAGCCCGTCCGCTGCGGCAAAACACAGCTTTTTTGCCGCAGGGGACCTGTCATCAGATCTGATGACAGGCCCCTTTTTGTTTTCCCTGTTCCGGCCAGCCCCGGCGGGACCGCTGCCCGCTCCGTCTGCAATATATCTGACGGAAACACATTGAAATTTGTCCTTATCATTGGTATACTAATATTAAGTATCAGTATCACTTCAAACGAAGGATGGTGTCGCCATGGGTGCACGAAAACAAGATTACATGGGATTCATTTGAGGACTATTTCAAGCGGGCCCGTCAACCCAATGCTGATTCTCTCCCTCCTCCAGGAGCGTCCCAAAAGTACGCCTATGAGATGACCCAGGAGCTAAAGGAACGGACCGGGGCGAGTACAACATGCCGCTACTCTATCCGGTGCTCTACCGGCTTCAGGATCAGGGATTCATCGGAAGAGTCCGAGAAGGTCATCTCTCAAAACAACCGCGTCCGGAACTACTACCGTCTGACGCCAGCCGGTATCGCCCACCTGGAGGTCATGCGGCGGGACTTTGTCCGCCTTTGCCGTCATGTCCTGCATCTGACCGATCTGCCGGGTGATCGCCCGTGAGGACCCCCGATGAATAGGGCGGCGCGCACCTATCTGCGCCGTGTCTCCCGGCTGATGTGCTGTTCCGGGAGGAGAAGCGGACCCGGCTCCAGGGCCTGCGGGAGTCCATCCTGGAGGCCGCCGCTGCCGGGCAGCCTTTGAGACCCCAGACCAGGTGGCGGCCCACTTCGGCGCCCCCGAGGCCATGGCCGAGGCTGCTGGAAAGCCTGCCCTTGGAAGAGGAGTTCTTCCGCCAGACCCGCCGGCTGGCCCTTCTGCGTCACGGTGGTAGCCTGTCTGGCGGTGATTCTGATCTGCTCCGGTCTGGCCTTCACTTTCTGGCTCACCTACTTCTCCCCCGTCATCGACTTAAGCGACCTCAGCTTCTATACCACAGGAATCTGAGGATTCGGAAAGGAAGATTCCATGAACCGTTATCCAGGAGCGTATTTACCTGCACGGGTGGCCTGGCATCTCACCTGCCCCCGGCGGAACGGAACCGCCTGTTGGAACAGGCCCGGCTGGAGATGGGGGCATTTTGCGCCCAGTCCATTCCGGCGGATCTGCGGCGGCTGCAGCAGGCTTTCGGCCAGCCTCCGATGTTTGCCGATACGCTGATGAGCACCTTTTTCCTGCCTCCGGCGCCTGCGTTTTGTCCGCCGGAAACGCGCCAGCTGCTGGCGGCGGCCCTGGTTCCTGCTCTTGCTCAGCGGTCTCATCCTGAAGGAAACCGTGTTTATCACCATGATAACTCCGGCGGATAGCCCGACGTGGTAACCGAGGAAACCCCAGGTTGTCGAATAAGTCAACAGCATCACAGAAATGATGCCTGATGGCAGGCGTAATGTAAAGATGGGCGCTTTCCGCACTCAGGTCCCGCCGCGCTGCTGTGCGTCTGGACCATCCTGTGCCGCCGCGCTGGCGGAGGATAAGGCCGGAGACTGCCGGATTGGGCACCAGACGACAAAGCGGCTATCAGGTTCCCGAACTGGAAGTGGCGACGCAGGATTCGTCCAACCCCTCTGTTTTCTCCCTCTCCACCGTCACCGGGAGAAAAACAGTCATCCGATACGACTCCGTGACCGGCGTCTCTTCTCCTTCACTCTGACGGCCAAGTTCTCTTACAACGGCTCCACCGCCTCGGCCACCCCCCTCCCAGCTATCGCATTTACGACAGCAGCTGGGACTTCTCCTCCGGCTCCACCCTGCCGTTCCAGGAACAGCGCCTACGTACCGGCAAATTCAGCCACGGCTGGTCTACCAAGACCGTCGCTCCCAAGCTCACCTGCTCCGCACGGGGACATCTCTCTTGACCGCCATTTCGCCCCCAGCGTACGCTGGGGGCCTTTTTCTCTCTTTGGCTCTGTTCCAACATCCTGCTGTTTTTCAGGCCCGCACCGCCAATCCTCCGATGGACGCGCCGCAGGGCCACCTTCTATAATAGATCTCGGTACAGGTTTGTACTGGTCAAAGCGCCGCTGGGATCGGATCGGATCGCCGTAGACCTTCCAGCAGCCCACACACTTGCAGCCCCTGCCCTTTGTGCTCGATAAAGCCCCGGACGTCCTCCGGCGGATACCCAGAAAGAGTCAATCTCATGGAAACCCCTCCTGTCGACAAGGCCGGTGATGGAGGCAACAACTGCCTGCCAGTTGCCCCAGCCGAGCGGAGCGAAGATCCAGGCGATGGCGCCGCCGATCTTGGCGAGGATGGAGTAGTTGATCTCTTCGTCAGAGAGCATCCGGAAGCCGTCCTCGGCCCAGCCGAAGTAGGTGGTGAACCAGACGAAGATCGTGGAAAGAAGAATGATCGTACCGGCCTTCTTGATGAACGACCAGCCGCGCTCCCACATATGCTGCGCAGCACGTTGCCGAGGGTCGGCCAGTGATACGCGGGCAGCTCCATAACAAACGGGCAGGATCGCCGGCAAACATCTTGGTTTTCTTCAGCATGATGCCGGAAATGACGATGGCAGCCATACCCAGGAAATATGCGGCGCTGGGAGCCACCCAGACGCGCCGCCGAAGATGGCGCCTGCAATCATGGCGATGAATGGGCAGCTTGGCGCCGCAGGGAATGAAGGTGGTGGTCATGATGGTCATGCGCCGGTCCCGCTCATTCTCGATGGTGCGGGAGGCCATGATGCCGGGGATGCCGCAGCCGGTACCA
>VOFE01001308.1_pt1 | contig 22000 bp, 30 predicted proteins | sample 5384071 | NCBI WGS metagenome assembly VOFE01 (sample SAMN12384724, study PRJNA508395) | human gut metagenome | isolation source: healthy gut D | host: Homo sapiens
ATCAATTTCTCTCAGTATGCGGCTTAACACTTCTCGAATTGCTTTCAGTCTCCAGAACTTTTTCTCTGCTTTTGGAGAAGCATTCACAGCTAAGCCGAGCAAACCAATACAAGTATAGTATCTCTCTTCCATAGTATGTTTCAGGTCAAATTTCATGCTTACTTCTCGAATCACACTTTTACTGAATTGATAGACGTATCTGATGCTACTCTATCTTACTTGAAGTGTTGCATGCCGATGCAAATATTTTTATGTCTTTTCAATCATTATTGCCAAAAATAATATATATTACAAATTCATTATCTCAAAATGAATCTCAAACTTTTCTTCTGTTTTTGATATAATGCATAATCCATCTTCTACTCCTCCAAATTCTTCATAATAAAAGATAGATCCCAATTTACTGAATGGTTATCTTTAACAAATTACTTTGGCAATACGTATGTCTCGTTCTTTCCTTCTACAAAAGTCCTAGATTGAATTGCCAACAAATGCAGATGATATCGTCCAGAAAACTTTCAACCATATTCAACTCTCTAGTAATTACGCTTCTGCTATAAGTACAGAACTCTCACAAAGTTCTTCAATAAAGGAAATATACCTATTTAAATTCGATAAAAATCTGCGATCATATTTCTTACAATTATTCGTTTCGGTATTTCATTAGCTAGATTATACAATAATATTCTTTTTCCGGCAGTATTTCAATATATTCTTTTTCAGCCTTGTTTGAATACATATCCTTGGTTGACAATTCATGATTAATTGATTTAATATCCGATTTGACAGTTCTGGATGTTATTCCAAAAAGAGCCATTTTTCTGTTGTGATTGGCTTTTTTGTATTCAAGTAATTTTTTTATCAACCTTTACTTCTCTTTCTTTAGCATAAAATCTCTCCCTCAAACTAATATTTATATGTATATTACCCCCAAAAATAGGAAATTCAATTCATATATCATCCCCTTTTTTTCCTCATTATCATGAAATATAACTCCTTTGACTTAATCTTCCAAAACTCCCGGAAATATTCCAACTACGGAAAAAATATCTGCCGCAGCCATTTAAGACTATATTTTGCAACTCAAACAAAGCAACCACATTCCTTTCATCAAAAGGACGGTTGAACTACTTTACCCGTCAGTAGACAATTGAAAATTATAAAATTTTCCTGCCAGTAGAAATTTATCTGCTGGCAGTTTTTATACAACTTGAAAGTAAATTTCGTATTTTTCCATTGTAGCTTTAATTCTTTTGAATATTTCTTATTTCCTTTTGCAAGGCATCAGAACCCATAGATTCATAATTACGAATCCATTGTTGCACGGATGCTACACTGACATCAAACATAGTTGCAATACCATGCTGACTTTCTTTACCGTCTGGATACAGATTTCAGCATATATCTTATCCTCAGCAAGATACTTTTAGACATAAAATATGCTCCCTCTAAGTGACAAGTTTTTATTATTTCCTTGTCTACCTAGAAGGGAGCATATCAAAATAGCAACCATTTTATTAGCTTTTTACTCTTCTGAATCTTCAGTCTCTTCTGTTGGTTCTTCAGCTTCTTTCAATCTCTTCTTCTTTTCTTACCTTTGCAATGCTTGCAACGGTCCTCCGTCTTTCAGATTAATGAGTTTTACGCCAGATGTGATTCTTCCAAGGATGAAATACCCTCGCAGAACATACGGATTACAATACCTTCTGTGTTAATGATCATAATCTCGTCATCCTCATTTACTGCCTTAATACCTACGACATTACCTGTCTTTTCTGTTATCTTGTATTTGACACCTTTACCACCACGATTCTGTGCACTAAAGTCACTGATCAGTGTACGTTTTTCCCATACCCTTTTCAGATACGATCAAAAAGCTCATTGCCCTGAGTTGCAAGCTGCATGTACCAATTACTTCATCTGTGTCATCGGGTTAATACCACGTACACCCATAGAAGTTCTTCCTGTGGTTCTTACATCTGTTTCCACAAAGGTACGGATTGTTATATCATCTGAATATGCAGTTATGGATGTTCTTCTCTCATCACCGTACTTGTCAGCTATCGCTGCAAGCTCAGTCTTGATAACTCCGAGAAGCTTATTCGCATCTGCAAGTATCTCCTTGTACTCAGCTATCTTCGCAATAAGCTCATTGTACTCGTTCTCGATCTTCTCTCTTTCCAGACCTGTCAGAGCACGGAGTCTCATATCAACGATTGCTCCGGCCTGTGCCTCGGAAAGTCCAAATCTTTCGATCAGCTTTGCCTTAGCCTCTCCAACATTCTTTGAATTTCTGATGATCGTGATGACCTCATCTATGTTGTCCAGTGCTATGAGATAACCCTGTAATATGTGGGCTCTCTCCTCAGCCTTGTTCAGATCATACTTTGTTCTTCTTGTAACCACATCCTCCTGATGTTTCAGGTAGTATGTGAGCATGTCCTTGATGTTGAGTATCTTAGGTACTCCATCCACCAGAGCCAGCATGATACATCCAAATGTATCCTGGAGCTGTGTGTGCTTGAAGAGCTGGTTGAGTATTACGTTGGCATTGACATCCTTTCTAAGCTCAATGACAACTCTCATTCCCTCTCTTGAAGACTCATCTCTTATATCTGTGATTCCATCGATTCTCTTGTTCTTGACAAGATCGACCATATTCTTTATAAGAAGTGATTTATTTACCATATATGGTAGTTCGGTTACAACAATGCGGTGCTTTCCGTTGTTCATTGTTTCGATTTCTGTGATTGCACGTACTTTTATCTTGCCTCGACCTGTTCTATATGCATCGTTTATTCCCTGTCTGCCCAGTATCTGTGCGCCTGTAGGGAAATCCGGACCCTTTACTATGTCCATGATCTCATCTATCTCTGTCTCACGTCCTTCTTCCACTCTGTTATCGATGATCTTTATGGCTGCATTGATAGTTTCCTTTAAATTATGTGGTGGAATATTGGTAGCCATACCAACTGCAATACCGGAAGTACCATTTACCAATAGGTTAGGATAACGTGATGGTAGTACCACAGGTTCTTTCTCTGTATCATCAAAGTTAGGTGTGAAATCAACTGTATCTTTGTTTATATCTGCCATCATTTCCATGGATATCTTGGAAAGTCTTGCCTCTGTATATCGCATGGCAGCGGCATGGTCACCGTCGACCGATCCAAAGTTTCCGTGTCCATCAACAAGTGGATATCTTGTATTAAAATCCTGAGCAAGCTTTACAAGGGCTTCATATATTGATGAATCACCGTGTGGGTGATATTTACCCATTGTATCACCAACGATACGTGCACACTTTCTATGTGGCTTATCAGGACCATTGTTAAGTTCAACCATAGAATACAATATTCTTCTCTGAACCGGCTTAAGACCATCTCTTACATCAGGAAGAGCTCTGGCAGCGATAACGCTCATGGCATAATCTATATATGAACGCTCCATTGTCTTTTTCAGACCAACTTCATCTATTTTATCAAAAATCTTATCGTCATCCATTTTTTGATTTCCTTTCTCTCGATATTGGTTATGTTTTATCACATTTATTTAATCAATATACTATATATCGAGATTTTTAACATCTTTGGCATTAGTCTCTATAAACTCACGACGTGGTTCAACCTTATCTCCCATAAGTACATTGAATGTCATATCGATCTCTGACTCATCGTCATCATCAATTGCCACTCTGAGAAGAATTCGTTTTTCTGGATCCATGGTTGTCTCCCAGAGCTGTTCTGCATCCATCTCTCCAAGTCCTTTGTATCGCTGTATCTTGTTGTTCTGATCTCTTCCGACTTCATCAAGTATACTGTTCAGCTCATCATCACTGTACGCATACCATACCTTCTTGTTCTTCTCCAGCTTGTAAAGTGGTGGCTGTGCAAGGTATACATGTCCCTGTCTGATAAGATCAGGCATAAATCTGTAGAAGAATGTGAGGAGAAGAGTTGCTATATGAGCTCCATCCACATCGGCATCGGTCATGATGATAATCTTGTTATATCTGAGCTTCTCTATATTGAAGTTCTCGTGGATACCTGTTCCAAATGCGGTGATCATGGCTTTGATCTCTTCATTTCCAAGGATTCTGTCTATTCTTGCCTTCTCAACATTAAGGATCTTACCTCTGAGTGGAAGTATGGCCTGTGTTGCTCTTGATCTCGCTGTCTTAGCTGAACCACCGGCGGAATCTCCCTCGACTATGTAGATCTCACAGTTCTTTGGATCCTTGTCTGAACAATCCGCAAGCTTTCCAGGAAGTGCCATGTTGTCTGAAAGATTTGCCTTTCTTGCAACATCCCTTGCCTTTCTTGCAGCTATTCTGGCTCTCTGTGCAACAGCCGCTTTATTCACAATTATCTTAGCAATCTGCGGATTCTGCTCAAGATAATATGTAAGCTGCTCAGTTACAACACTCTCAACTGCAGGTCTTGCCTCTGAATTACCAAGCTTCTGCTTTGTCTGACCCTCGAACTGAGGATCACTTATCTTGATAGATACAATGGCTGCAAGTCCCTCTCTCAGATCATCACCCGAGAGATTGTCATCCTTCTCCTTGATAATATTATTCTTTCTTGCATAATCATTGAACACCTTTGTTATGGCTGACTTAAATCCTGTCAGATGTGTTCCACCCTCAGGTGTGTTGATGTTATTTACAAAGCTGTATGTGGATTCATTGTATGAATCATTGTGCTGAAGTGCCACCTCAACACTTATTCCATCTCTGACTCCCTCACAGTAGATTACCTCATTGTACAGAGGATCTCTGTGTCTGTTCAGATATGTTACAAACTCCTTTATACCACCCTCATAGTGGAATGATCTTACCTTCTCAGGAATAAGTCTCTTATCTGTAAGACTTATCTTCAGGCCCTTTGTAAGGAATGCCATCTCACGAAGTCTGTTTCTCAGTATATCGTAATCGTATATGTTATCTTCAAATATTGTATGATCCGGCAGGAATGTAACCTTTGTTCCTGATACTCCCTCAGGTGCTTCACCTATAACCTGAAGCTTGTACATAACCTTGCCCTTCTCATATCTCTGCTTGTACACCTTGCCATCTCTGGTAATCTCGACTTCAAGCCATGTTGAAAGTGCATTTACAACTGATGCTCCAACACCGTGGAGACCGCCGGATACCTTATATCCTCCACCGCCAAACTTTCCGCCGGCATGAAGTATGGTAAATACCACCTCAACAGCAGGTATTCCCTGCTTTTTATGTATTCCAACGGGAATTCCTCGTCCATCATCCACTACGGTGATGGAGTTATCCTCATTTATATACACCTGAATGTGGGTACAATATCCTGCCAGAGCCTCATCTACAGAATTATCAACTATCTCGTATACAAGATGGTGAAGTCCAGTGGAGGATGTACTTCCTATGTACATACCAGGTCTCTTTCTGACTGCTTCCAGTCCCTCCAGAACCTGTATCTGTTCAGCTCCATAATTATCATTTTCCATTGTCATGCTTCCTCCGTTCTTACTCTGGTGGCCGTTCCCTCTCCACGACTATAAACATTGTTGATTATTACCTGCTCTTTAACAAAATCATCATATCCCGTACAGGTTATGATAGTCTGTATATCTTTTATCTCTTCTATCAATGCATACGTCTGCTGGTGTTTCCAGCTCGCTCATGACATCGTCCAGAAGTACAATATCGGATTATCATTGATTATCCTTTTTGACAAGTTTTATCTCCGCCATCTTGAGTGACAGGGCAACTGTTCTCTGCTGTCCCTGTGAACCATATTTTCGGCGTCTATTCCATTTATGAGAAAACTTATGTCATCTCTGTGTGGTCCCACCGTTGTGCTCTTCATTCTGAGATCTCTGTCACGATACCGTTTCAGTGCCTGTTCAAACGGCAGATCCCCTGTACTTGGCTCATATATGATCTGCAGGCTTTCTTTGCCGCCGGTCAGCTTCTGATGGATCTTCGCAATGATCTCATTGATCTGTGCGACAAATTCTTTCCTTCTGGCGATCAGCCTCTCCCCATATTGTACCATCTGCATCTCCCATATTTCCAGTGTATCTGAAAGTTCTTTCTTACCGCCGAAACTTAACTCTTTCAGCAGACGGTTTCGCTGGTTCACGATACGGTTATAGTTCGACAGGTTATTCAGGTACACCTTATCGAGCTGCGAAAGTTCCAGATCGATAAATCTACGTCTCTCTGCAGGTCCGTTCTTGATGATATTGAGGTCTTCCGGCGAGAAGAATACAAGATTCACGATTCCGAAAAGTTCACTTGCTTTCCGGATCGGCATCTTGTTTATCGCAATCCCTTTCGGACTGTTCTTCTTCAGGTGCATGTCGATCTGATAACTGATACCATTCTTCTCCACCACAGTCTCAATGTGGGATTCATCCTCACCGAACCGTATCATGTCCCTGTCTTTCGACCCGCGGTGGGATTTGGTCGTTCCGGACAGATACACCGCCTCCAGAATATTCGTCTTCCCCTGCGCATTGTTCCCGTAAAAAATATTCGTAGAACCGTCAAACTCCACATTCAGAAGATCATAATTTCTAAAATTCTTTAATTTCAGGGAATTAACCTTCAATTCTGATTTCTTCTCCGTCAAATAATACGATATCGCCGCCATATAACTTACGTCCGCGGCGTGTATCTGTCTCGCCATTTACCATGACCAGACCTTCCTGTATCACTTTTTTGCTTCTACTCCGGATTCCACCATTCCCGCAGCTTTTAAAGCCTGTCCAAGCTTGATATATTCACCTCGTAATATAATTGTCTCCATACGTCTTGTATCCTCTCTCAGATATGCATTTCTTTGTATTTTTATGCATATTTTCCTTCTTTTAGCCGTCGTTTTATTATACTCATTGCTATATACTTTTGCAAGCATTCCTGCATTTTATCTTGTTTTTTATTTCGTACCCGAAAAGGCTCTCTTCAGGTCTTCCTGGACAGTCCTATGCTGCGGAGTTAAAGTTAACCGGAAGGATCAGGTAGACATAACTTTCCGCATCATCCTTGATAAAGCAAGGTGCTTTTGCATTCATCAGATAGATCGTCACTTCCTCATCATCAATAACACGAAGCGCATCGATCAGGAATTTCGGGTTGAAGCCGATCAGCAGATCTTTTCCTTCTTTCGTGATCATGATCTCTTCATTCATGGATCCGATCTGGGATTTGATTTTTAATTCCATCAGTTCATCGCCGATGTTGATGATGATCGGTTTTTATCAACCTCACGTACCAGAAGTGTGGCACGGTCGATACAGCTGAGCAGTTCTTTTTTGTTGATTCTTACTTTTGTCTCGTAATCACTGGATAACATCTGATCGATTCTGAAGTATTCACCTTCGATCAGGCGGGATACCACGATGGTATTATCAAATTCGAACACGATATGGTTCTTTGTATATGAAATCGATACCACATTCTCAGCTTCTCCCGAAAGGATCTTACTGATCTCGATCAGGGTTTTTCCCGGTACAACCAGTTTTCTGTCCGCAACACTTTTCTTCAACGGAACCTTACGGATGGAAATTCTGTGTCCGTCAAGCGAAACAACTTTCAGAATATTGTCACTAATATCAAACAATTCACCGGTCATAAGCTTATTGCTCTCGCTGTCAGAGATCGAGAAAATAGTCTGACGAATGACTTCTTTTAATGTGAATTGAGAGATTTCGATAGAATCTTCTTTTTCGATAATCGGTAAGTAGGCAAATTCATCACCAGGTTTGCCGGCAATATCAAACTTTGCTTTTTCACAGGTGATCACGGTCTGAAGATTATCTAACGTTTCGATCGTTACTTCATTATCCGGAAGTTTTCGAACGATTTCTGAAAAAATCTTCGCATCGATTGCGATCATACCACGATCGATGATGTCTCCGGAGATCTCTGTCATAATACCAAGTTCCATATCATTAGCTGTTAATTTGATAATATCTGTTGTTGCATCGATTAAGATACATTCAAGGATTGGCATTGTTGTTTTAGAAGGAACTGCTTTGGAAACAATACTGACACCTTTGACCAGATTCGATTTACTGCAGGTAATTTTCATGTGTGTATAACTCCTTTCGCACGTGTGTAATGGATAAATAAATAAAATAGTTTCCGCCTCAGCCGTCTTAGGGGATGTGGAAAAGAGGAAAAGTGCCTCCAGCCCACTGTTTGCAAGGAAAATCGGCTTTGAAAACTCTGTGGAATCCGACTGGATTATGTGTGGAACTGTTGTTGAAAACTTTTTCGTTTCTAAAGACAGTTGCGGGAATCCTGTGGTTTTCCCAAGGCTATCCCATAGTTATCCACATATGATAATTAGATTTTCCACATAGTTATTCACAGCTGAAAACAGCAAAATAAGGCTAAGCCGGGTTGATCTTCTTCTTTATGATATTAATAGTGTTAGAAAGAGTCTCGTCCGCCTGTAATTCGTTCTCGATTTTTTCGATTCCATGTTTGATGGTAGAATGATCTTTTCCCCAAGGATGACACCGACTGCTTTTAATGAAGTTTCTGTCATATTACGGATCAGATACATGGCAATCTGGCGCGGAAAGACGATCTCGGCGTTACGTTTGCCGCCTTTGAGGTCGGCAATAGACACACCAAAATGATCGGAAACGATATCCAGGATCAGTTCCGGTGTAACTTCTCTCTTATTATCCGAAGAAATGATGTCTTTTAATGCTTCTGCTGCGAGCGCAATATCGATGGATTCGTTATTGTTCAGCTTATAAAGTGCGATCAGCTTATTAAGAGAGCCTTCAAGTTCTCGGATATTTGTTTTAACGTTCGTTGCGATATACTCGAGTACATCATTCGGAATGTTATATTTTTCCAAATGATCCAGTTCGATCTTCTTCTGAAGAATCGCCATACGGGTTTCGTAGTTAGGTGATGAAATATCAGCGATCAGACCCCACTCAAAGCGCGTACGAAGTCTGGCCTCCAAAGTCTCAATATCTTTCGGCGGCTTATCAGACGATATGATGATCTGCTTTCCGGAAATATGCAGATGGTTAAATGTATGGAAGAACTCTTCCTGTGTACTTTCTTTTCCTATAATGAACTGGATATCATCAATCAAAAGTACATCATTATTACGGTATTTATCGCGGAATTTCGACATTGCGGACTCGTTTCCGGCAGTTTTACCGTTCTTCAGAGCTTCGATCAGCTCATTTGTAAATGTCTCACTGGTTACATAGAGTACTTTTTTCTTTGGATTCTTGTCCAGAATAAAATGCGCGATCGAGTGCATCAAATGGGTCTTTCCAAGTCCTACACCTCCATATAAGAAGAGAGGATTGTATACTTCTCCAGGAGATTCGGCAACAGCAAGGGAGGCTGCGTGGGCGAAATTATTATTCCCGCCGACAACGAAGGTATCAAATGTATACTTCGGATTCAGCCCGGCTTTCTCCGCAGCACTTTTGCTTTTTTTCTTCTGATTCGCTTCAATGGCCATATTCTGGATCTCATTCAGTCTGTCATCATCTTCCGAAATGAAGACAACGTCATATTCAGTTCCGGTAGTCTCCGCAATGCATACCTTTAATGGAAGCTGATATTTTTTCTCTATATATTCTACACTCGCATTCATATTTACCAATATAAATACGGTATTGTCTACAACATCGTAGACCTTCAACGGTTGTATCCATGTATTGAATGATACATTGGATAACTCGTGTTCTACCCTGAGATGTTCGATAATTTCAGGCCATTTTTCCTTCACTGTATTCATCATATTTACTCCTAATCTGTCTGATTCGCGGATTTTCACCTATAAACCCACTCTTCTACATTGTACATCAAAAAGTTGCTTTAGGCAATCTTTAATCGTGCACTTTGATGCATGTGAGAAACTGTGGAAAACTCAATCCCAATTATCTGTTTTATATTTGTAAACAACATAGTAAAAATGCGTATGTAAAGGGAAAAAAACTAAAAAAATATATGATTTCCACACGTTATCCACAGAAATCCACAAAGTTTTCCACAAAATGTGGATAAATATATTTTAAAAATTTGCGGAATTGCTTGACGTAGAGCGGTTTTTTTAATATAATCAAGGCTGATGTCTTATGAAAATTAGGGAGAACATCCCTTGGAATAAAATAAGGAGGTGGATATCCATGAAGATGACATTCCAGCCAAAAAAGAGACAGAGAGCTAAAGTACATGGCTTCAGATCTAGAATGAGCACAGCAGGTGGAAGAAAAGTACTTGCTGCAAGAAGAGCAAAAGGAAGAAAGAAATTATCAGCGTAGGCCGCATATATGTGGCCTTTTCTTCTACTCAGAATAATTAGGAGAATCACACAATGAAGTATTCCGAATCACTGAAAAAGAACAAAGATTTCCAATATATATATAGAAAAGGGACATCTTATGCCAACAAATATCTGGTTATGTATGTACTGGAGAACGGGACAGGTCAGAATCGATTAGGAATATCTGTAAGTAAAAAAGTAGGAAACAGTATAGTACGGCACAGATTAACGAGGTTAATCCGCGAAAGCTATAGATTACAAGAAGAACGGTTCAGATGTGGATTGGATATTATTGTTATAGCAAGAATAGGCGCCAAAGGAAAAGGTTATAAAGAGATTGTCGGCGCAATGCTCCATCTGGCCCATCTTCATAAGATTATAGATGAGGGGTAACGTATTATGAAGAAGATTCTGCTCACTGGTATCAGATTTTATCAGAGATATCTGTCTCCGATAAAGGGCGGTTCCACCTGTAAGTTTTATCCGACTTGTTCTCAGTATGCGAAAGAAGCAATTGAGAAATACGGTGCGTTAAAAGGGGACGGCTGGCAGTGTGGAGAATTCTGCGCTGTAATCCGTTTACCAGAGGAGGGTACGACCCTGTTCCTTAAAAAAAGATTACAACTACATATGGAGGAAAAAATTATGGTACCAAGTTTACTGACTGCTGCTAACTGGCCGATCGTCGGACAGCTTTGCTGGATTCTGGGTAAGGTAATGAACTTTATCTATAATTTCCTGGACAACTGTCTGCCAAGCGATAATGGACTGGTAGGTCTGTCAATCATTCTGTATACGATTTTTGTGTATACGTTATTACTTCCACTTACAGTACAGCAGCAGAGAACATCGAAGATGTCATCTGTTATGAATCCGGAGATTCAGGCTATACAGAAGAAGTATAAGAATAAAAAAAAGATCAGGCATCAATGATGAAACAGCAGGAAGAGATTCAGCAGGTGTATGACAAATATGGTACATCGATGTCAGCAGGATGCCTTCCGTTACTGATTCAGATGCCGCTGTTGTTTGCTTTGTACCCGGTTATCTATAATATCCAGAAATATGTTCCGGAGATCAAGACAGCTCCAAAAGCAGTAAATGTATTCCTGACCCTTCCTGACCTGACCATCTCACCTATGCAGATGATCAAGAACAGCGGGGACTATGGATTTGCACCGGTTGTTATTATTATTACTGCAATCTTGCTTCCGGTATTATCTGGTTTGACACAGTACGGAAGTATCAAGCTTTCACAGGCTATTTCCGGACAGCAGCTTGATAAAGATAACCCGATGGCATCTACGATGAACACGATGAATGTGACAATGCCGCTGTTCTCGGTATTTATGGTATTTTCACTTCCGACAGGTATCGGTCTGTACTGGATCGTCAGTGCGGTAGTACGTTGCGTTCAGCAGATATTTATCAATAAGCATTTAAGCAAGATGTCTGTAGATGAGATCCTGGAGAAAAACAAGGAAAAGGCTGAGGAAAAACGTGTAAAACGTGGCGAGAAGAATGAACGAATCGCAGCAATGGCTCAGACGAATACTAAGAATATGAACAACCAGGCATCCATGAAAAAGCAGAGTACATCTAACTTAAGTGAAAAAGAAAGAGAAGCCAGAGTGGAAAGCGCACCAGAAAGCAGACAATGCGAAGAAAGGAAGTCTCGCATCAAAGGCAAATATGGTGAAGAAATTTAACGAAAATGATTAGGGGCGGCTGTAATGGAGGATTACATTACCTTATCAGCAAAGACACTGGACGATGCGATTACAGAGGCACTGGTTCAGTTAGGCGTAACAAGTGATCGTTTAGATTATATTGTTGTTGAAAAAAGGAAGCGAAGGTTTCCTTGGAATCGGAAGAAAGCAGGCTGTGATCAAGGCCCGCAGAAAACAGGAAGAAAAACCGGTTGAAGAAGTTGTAAAAGAAGAGCCGAAAGTGGAAGAACCGGTAAAAGAATATTCACACGCCAGAAAACCGGCGAGAGAAGAGAAGCCGGAAGTAAAATCTGCTCCAAAGAAAGAAGCAGAACTTGCAAAGGTGGAACCACAGACGATCGAGACATGTGAGAAATTCATCTATGATGTGATGAATGCAATGGGCATGGAGGATGTAAAAGTTACATCTGCTGTAGATGAAGAAGGTGCACTTTCTATCAATATGGAAGGAAGCAATATGGGTATTCTCATCGGAAAACGTGGACAGACATTAGATTCTCTTCAGTATCTTACAAACAGAGTTGCAAACAAGATGCAGGAAGGATATGTAAGAGTAAAACTTGACACAGAGGATTACAGAAGAAGAAGAAAAGAAACACTGGAAAATCTTGCAAAGAATATCGCAAGTAAAGTTAAGAGAACGAGAAAGACAGTTTCTCTTGAGCCGATGAATCCATACGAGAGAAGAATCATTCACTCTGCGCTGCAGTCTGACCCGGCAGTATCTACTCACAGTGAAGGAGAAGAACCTTACAGAAGAGTTGTCGTTACATTGGTAAGAAACAGAAATAACCGATAATTAAGAGACAGGGGTCTTTAAGCGGCCCTTGTCTTTTTTGATACCAAAGTATGGAGGAAATATGGAACAATTATATCATTCCACAATTGCCGCAATATCTACGGCAATGAGTAATTCCGGGATCGGAATTGTACGAATGAGTGGTCCGGAAGCATTTCAGATCGCAGACCGGGTGTATAAAGGGAAAAAAAAGAGAAGAAGTTATGTGAACAGCAATCACATACGATCCATTATGGGTATATGGTTGATGGAAATCAGGTGATCGATGAAGTACTGGTCATGCTGATGCGCGGGCCGCACAGCTACACCGGTGAAGATACTGTGGAAATCGACTGTCACGGCGGAGTCTATGTGGTAAAGCGTATTCTGGAGCTTCTGATCAAAAAATGGTGCGCGCCCGGCAGAGCCGGGAGAGTACACCAAGCGTGCGTTTCTAAATGGCAGACTGGATCTTTCACAGGCAGAGGCTGTCGGGGACCTGATCGCATCGCAGAACGAATATGCCTTACAGAGTTCGGTGAGCCAGCTTAAGGGCAATATCAAAGATAAGATCGGTGAAATGCGTGAAAAGATCCTGTATCACACTGCATTTATCGAGACCGCACTGGATGATCCGGAGCATATCAGCGTTGATGGATACGGGGAAACACTAAAAAAAGTGGTTGATGAGATCATAGAAGCAATGAAAAGATTGCTAGATAGCTGTGATGATGGTAGGATTATAAAAGAGGGTGTACGCACAGTCATCCTCGGAAAACCGAATGCGGGGAAATCATCCCTGTTAAATGTACTTCTCGGTGAAGACCGGGCAATCGTTACAGATATTGCAGGTACAACCAGAGATGTATTGGAAGAACACCTGAATCTGAAGGGAATTTCTTTAAATATCATGGATACTGCCGGCATCCGTGATACGGAAGATGTGGTAGAAAAGATCGGTGTTGACCGTGCAAAAGAATATGCAGACAAGGCAGACCTGATCCTGTATGTGATCGATGCATCCAGACCGCTGGATGAAAATGATGCAGAGATACTGCATCTGATCAAAGGAAAACGTGCGATCATCCTGCTGAACAAATCCGATCTGGATATGCAGGTGAAAAAAGATCAGGACTGCCGGAGGAATTCCCGGTGATCGAGATCTCCGCAAAGAATGTGGAGGGAATCGGAGAACTGGAAGATACGTTAAAGGAGATGTTCTTCCAGGGCGAACTGACATTTAATGATGAAATCTATATTACGAATGTGAGACAGAAAACAGCACTTCAGGATGCATATGCCGCACTTGAACGTGTGAATGACAGCATTGCCGCAGATATGCCGGAGGATTTCTATTCGATCGATCTTATGGATGCATATGAAGCTCTCGGAAGCATTACCGGCGAGACGATAGGAGAAGATTTAGTTAATGAGATATTCAGCAAATTCTGTATGGGAAAATAAAGATAAATATGATGTTGTCGTCATCGGTGCCGGACACGCAGGATGCGAGGCGGCACTGGCAACGGCGAGACTTGGTTTAAGACAGTGTTTTCACCGTAAGTGTAGAAAGTATTGCCCTGATGCCGTGTAATCCGAATATCGGAGGAAGTTCCAAGGGGCATCTGGTAAGAGAACTGGATGCCCTTGGCGGAGAGATGGGAAAGGTTATCGACCGTACATTTATCCAGTCAAAAATGTTAAATAAGTCTCAAAGGCCCGGCGGTACATTCGCTTCGTGCACAGGCTGATAAGGCGGTCTATAGCAGAACGATGCGCCGTGTACTGGAAGCGCAGGAGAATCTTGAGATCAAGCAGGGGAGAGGTGGCAAATCTCCTGGTGGAAGATGGAAAGATTACCGGAGTGCAGACATTTTCGGGTGCAACTTATCACTGTAAGGCGGTTATCATCTGCAGCGGAACTTATCTGAAGGCACGTTGTATCTATGGGGATGTGAGTCAGTATACCGGTCGAACGGACTGCAGGCGGCCAATCATCTGACCGATTGTCTGAAAAGAACTGGGAATTAAGATGTACCGTTTCAAGACAGGAACACCTGCCAGGGTAGACTAAAACCGTGGACTTCAGCAAGATGGAAGAGCAGTTCGGAGACGAGAGTGTAGTGCCGTTTTCATTTACTACGAATCCGGACGATGTGCAGATCGACCAGGCTTCATGCTGGCTGACTTATACAAATGAGACGACACATGATATCATCCGTGCCAATTTGGACAGATCACCGCTGTATTCCGGAATGATCGAGGGAAAGGGACCGAGATACTGTCCGTCGATCGAAGATAAAGTTGTAAAATTTGCAGATAAAAAGCGTCATCAGGTATTTCTTGAGCCGGAAGGACTGGAGACGAATGAGATGTATATCGGTGGTATGTCGAGTTCGCTGCCGGAAGATGTACAGTATGCCATGTACCGCAGTGTTCCGGGGCTGGAGCATGTGAAGATCGTAAGAAATGCATATGCGATCGAGTATGACTGTATTGATGCAAGGCAGTTAAAACCATCCCTGGAATTCTAACATCATGGATTATTCAGCGCGGGACAGTTTAACGGAAGCTCGGGCTATGAAGAAGCAGCCGCTCAGGGACTTATTGCCGGAATCAATGCCGCACTGGAGGTTCTTGGAAGAGAACAGTTAATTTTAGACCGTTCCCAGGCTTATATCGGTGTTCTGATCGATGATCTGGTTACAAAAGAAAGCCACGAACCATATCGTATGATGACTTCACGTGCCGAATACCGTTTACTCCTGCGCCAGGACAACGCCGATCAGAGGCTAACCGAAATAGGGCACAAAATAGGGCTTATTTCAGATGAGAGATACCAGATGTTGTTAGACAAAGAAGAAATCATCCCGCAAGGAGATCCACAGGCTTGAGCATACCAACGTTGGAACTTCCCAGGAAATCACGGATTTTCTCACAAATTGCGGCAGTACGCCTCTTACTTCAGGATCTACACTTGCTGAGCTTATTAAGCGTCCTGAGCTGAATTATGAGCTTCTCGAACCTATCGACCATATGCGAACAGAACGCGGCAGAAAGAGCAGTTCAGCCGAGAGATTGTGGAACAAATTGATATCAACATCAAATATGAAGGCTATATCAAGCGCCAGTTAACAGGTAGAACAGTTGGAAAAACATTATGTAGACAGCCTTTCTATTGTAAAAGTCATGGATATGGCTAAGGTAGATCAGGTAATCGATATTGGTACGGGGGCGGGATTCCCGGGATTACCGCTTAAGATTGCATTTCCGCATCTGAAAGTGACATTGCTTGATTCGTTGAACAAAAGAATTAAGTTCCTGAATGCTGTGATCGAAGAACTGGGATTGGAAGATATCCACACAATTCATGGAAGAGCGGAAGATTATGCAAAACAGGCAGAATATAGAGAACAGTATGATATTTGTGTGTCGAGAGCTGTTGCAAATCTGGCAACGTTGAGCGAATATTGCCTGCCTTACGTAAAGGTGGATGGTATGTTTGTACCTTATAAATCGGGTGAGATTGATGAAGAAGTAAAAGAGTCATCGAAAGCGGTAAAGATACTTGGCGGTAAGATTGAAGACGTAGTAAAATTCGAGCTTCCGGGAACAGACATCGGCAGATCGTTCGTGAAGATCCAGAAGAATACAGCAAAAGAAATATCCACGAAAGGCTGGAATGCCTTCCAAAGAGCCGATCCGGTAAAAAAATAGCAATTTGATAAGAATTTTGTGAAAACAAGAAAAATGTAAAAGGGGTAATGTTTCATGTGAAACATTACCCCTTTTGTAAAACTTAATATTATTTGCTGGTGATACAGGCAGAATACTAGCAGTTGTCGCTTAGCAATATGTCTATCTGCTAAAAATGCATCAGCATTTTCCCGCTGCGGCAGTAATCCACAGCCCTGCAATTTCAATATGCTCAATGGATGGGAGAACATTACAGTATTCTTCAGCTTTTTCGAAAGTTTCCGGTGCATTTTTCCCGGAAATCACGGCAATGGAAGTTGTAAGTCCTTCGAGACAATGAGCAATATTTACTGTTGTATAATGACCTAAAATGCTTGAGTAGAGATATCTGCATTCAGGAGAATCCGAAAGTGCAGTGTTACGTGCGCCAACATTATAGATGAATGTTCCATATATAGGAAGCTTTATAATACTTGCGAGCAACTTTGACTTATGGTTTGGTGCTTTTGCAAGTGTACGGATGCTTTCCGGACAAACAAGGATTATATGACCAATCTGATCGGCAATGTTCTGACAGGCAGCTGTTACAAAAAAACAGAACAGATGTCTTTTCTCCAATGGTTGCGAATGAAACAGTGAGAATGGACATCTATGTGTCTTTTCATCCAATGATATCACAGTGAATGAAATCAGTATCGACTTTGTCCCATTCCATTGGACATAGATCATGGATGAGAGCAGGTCTTTTGATAATATATATTTCCAAATTTAGTTGGATGAGTCTTCTTCTGAGTGTTCATCAGAGGTGTTGAATATGAATTTGTTTATTACGTGGAACGCCAGGGTTGTTGTTCGAGATGAACAATAATGTCTTTTTTCCAGTTCATGTTGATACCACTTTCTTACTACTAATTATACTATATTTACTTATAAATTGGAAGATTGCCTTTGCAAAATGAACGCAAAATGAACATCTGTGTAATCAAAGAAAATGTTTCACGTGAAACATTATAAAAATAAAAAGAATGGAAAAGCATAAAGATAACGAAAATAACAAATAGAACAGATTCATATTTATGAAAAATGGAAAAACTATGTTTCACGTGAAACATTTTATGGATAAGTACCTGGAAAAGTGATATACTAATATCATGTAAAAAAGGGAAGGTGATAATTAAATGGGACGAGTTATGTTGCGAACCAAAAAGGTGGTGTTGGAAAGACAACGACAGCTATTAATCTGTCGGCATGCCTTGCTGAAAAAGGCCAGAAAGTTCTTGCTATCGATATGGATCCGCAGGGAAATATGACAAGCGGATTAGGAATAGACAAAGATGAAGTTGAAAAGAATATCTATGATCTTATGATTGGACAGGTTGGTGTAGAGGAAGTGCTTCAAAAGAAACAATTGAAAACCTGGATATTATTCCGACAAGTATTGATCTGTCAGCGGCAGAGATTGAATTGATCGGTGTGGATGATAAAGAATTTATCATCAGAAACGCTATTGCACCAATCAAAGACAATTATGATTATATTATTATTGATTGTCCACCATCGTTGAGTATGCTGACAATTAATGCTATGACAACAGCTGATTCGGTGCTGGTACCGATTCAGTGTGAGTACTATGCGCTTGAGGGATTGAGCCAGTTAATACATACAGTTGAACTGGTGAAAGAAAGATTGAATCAATTCTGGAAATAGAAGGTGTTGTATTTACAATGTATGATGCGCGAACGAATCTTTCACTTCAGGTTGTAGAAAATGTAAAAAAGAGAACCTGCAACAGAACATCTATAAAACGATTATTCCTAGAAATATCCGGTTGGCAGAAGCACCAAGTTATGGAATGCCGATCAATCTGTATGATCCAAAGTCTACAGGCGCAAGCGCATACCAGAGACTTGCTGATGAAGTGATGAATAGAGAGTAACTAAAAGATGTGATGTAGGAGGGAACTGAATGCCAATTAAGAAAAAAGGTCTGGGAAAAGGTCTGGACAGTCTGATCCCAGATAATAAGAGCATAAAGTCTGTAACACCTGACAAATCTGCTGAAGTAAAGAAAGAAGCAGAAGAAAAAGCAGGCGTGCAGTGCAGACGATGAAGATCAATGAGGTTGAGCCGAACAGGGATCAGCCGAGAAAGAATTTTGATGAAGATGCTCTCCTTGAACTTTCGGATTCCATCAAACAGTTCGGTGTATTACAGCCGCTGCTTGTTGGAAAAGAAAGGATTACTACGAAATCATTGCCGGCGAGCGAAGATGGAGAGCTGCAAAACTTGGCAGGATTAAAAAAAGTTCCTGTAATTATAAAAGACTATACAGACCAGGAAATTCGTTGAAATCGGTCTGATCGAAAATATCCAGAGAGAGAACTTAAATCAATTGAAGAGGCAATTGCATATAAACGCCTTTTAAATGAATTCAATCTGAAACAGGATGAAGTTGCCGAACGTGTATCGAAGAGCAGAACTGCGGTAACAAACTCTATGAGACTGTTGAAGTTAAGTGATAAAGTACAGCAGATGATAATTGACGATATGATTTCTACAGGGCATGCGAGAGCGCTTCTCGCAATTGATGATCCGGAACTTCAGTATACACTGGCAAATAAGATATTTGACGAAAAACTCAGTGTGAGGGAGACTGAGAAGCTTGTGAAAGAGATCAAGAATCCGAAAAAACCAAAAGAGAAGAAGGTAATGGAGAATGCGTTCATTTACCAGGATCTGGAAGAAAAGATGAAAGGTGTATTCGGAACAAAAGTCAGTATAGCATCAAAAGGAAAGGGAAAAGGTAAGATAGAGATAGAATATTATTCAGATGATGAATTAGAACATTTGTTCGATATGATGATGAGCATTAAAAGAGGAGAGTAATTGAATATGGATAGCAAAATACTGAAAGCACTTGGTATCGATCCGGCATTGATATTTTTATTTTTGCTGGTACTGATTGTTATATTATTCGTTCTGTATGTAAATGTAACAATGAAGTATAATCGGTTGAAAAGCAGCTATACGACGTTTATGCGTGGGAAAGATGGAAAGACACTGGAAGAAAGCATGATGTCAGGATTTTCGGATGTAGAAGCAATTCTGAAATACACAAAGCAGAATCGTACAGACATCCAGAAGCTGAACAAGAAGATGGAGAAGTCTTACCAGAAGGTTGGTATTGTCAAGTATGATGCATTTAATGAAATGGGTGGAAAGCTCAGCTTTGCACTTGCAATGCTGGACAATAATAATACCGGATGGATCCTTAATGCAATGCACAGCAGAGAGGGCTGTTACACTTACGTAAAGGAGATTGTAAAAGGGGAGAGCTATGTAGAACTTGCTGAGGAAGAAGCAGAAGCACTGGATAAGGCTATTTTCGAAGATGGATATGAAGACGAAGTCAATAAGGCAGTTGCTTCTGTAACAGGAAGTATGAAAATGGCAAAATCCGGTTCGGCAAAGACTGGAAATCAGAAAAACAGTAATGCAAGAAGTGCAAAGCAGGCATCTGGAAAGGCAAATAATGGGAGAATTCTAAATACAAGAACCAGCAGTATGCGTCCAGATATGGCAAGACCTGAAAAAAATAGAAAATAGCAGATCATATAACAGATATGAGAGCAGGAGGAGTTTAGAAAAAAATGTTAGATATCAAATTTGTAAGAAATAATCCGGATGTAGTAAAACAGAACATCAAAAATAAGTTCCAGGATGAGAAATTACCTTTGGTAGATGAAGTAATAGAACTGGATCAGAAGAATAGAGATATTAAGGGAGAAGTAGAAGCACTTCGTGCAGAAAAGAATAAAATCTCTAAACAGATCGGTGCATGTATGGCACAGGGGAAAGAAAGAAGAAGCGGAAGAATTAAAGAGAAAAGTAGCTGAGAGTGCTGCAAGAATCGAAGAACTTTCCAAAGAAGAAAAAGAAGTAGAAGAGAAACTGAAACAGAATATGATGATCATTCCTAACATCATAGATCCTAGTGTACCAATCGGAAAAGATGACAGCGAGAATGTTGAAATTGAGAAGTTTGGTGAGCCTATAGTTCCTGATTTCGAGATTCCATACCATACAGAGATCATGGAAGCATTTGACGGAATCGATCTTGAGAGTGCAGGAAAAGTAGCAGGAAATGGTTTCTATTATCTGATGGGTGATATTGCAAGAATTCATTCTTCTGTAATTGCTTATGCAAGAGACTTTATGATCGATCGTGGATTTACTTACTGCATTCCACCATTTATGATCAGAAGTAATGTTGTAACAGGAGTTATGAGCTTTGCAGAGATGGACTCTATGATGTACAAGATTGAAGGAGAAGATCTGTATCTTATCGGTACAAGTGAGCACTCTATGATCGGTAAATTCATCGATACAATGCTGGAAGAAAAACAGCTTCCACAGACACTTACAAGCTATTCACCATGTTTCCGTAAAGAAAAAGGAGCACATGGTATCGAAGAGCGAGGTGTATATCGAATCCATCAGTTCGAGAAACAGGAAATGATCGTAGTTTGTAAGCCGGAAGACAGTCCGGTTTGGTTTGATAAGTTGTGGCAGAATACGGTAGATCTGTTCCGTACGCTGGATATCCCCGGTACGTACATTAGAGTGCTGCTCAGGTGACCTGGCAGATCAAGACAGAATTGCCAAAGCAATGATCGAGGATGCTGAGGAAAAAGGACTCTTAAAAGAAGGTTCCGTTATCATTGAGCCTACTTCGGGAAATACGGGAATCGGTCTTGCATCGATTGCAGCAGTCAAAGGATACCGTATCATTCTTACTATGCCAGAGACAATGAGTGTAGAAAGAAGAAACATCCTGAAAGCATACGGCGCAGAGGTTGTTCTGACGGACGGAACAAAGGGTATGAAGGGTGCGATCGAGAAAGCCGATGAGCTTGCAAAAGAGATCCCAGGCAGCTATATCCCTGGACAGTTTGTTAATCCGGCTAATCCGGAAGTACACAGAAAGACAACCGGACCAGAGATCTGGAAGGATACAGACGGAGAAGTAGATCTGTTTATCGCAGGTGTTGGTACAGGTGGAACACTGACCGGTGTCGGCGAATATCTGAAATCCCAGAATCCGGATGTGAAGATCGTTGCATTGGAGCCTGCAAGTTCACCGGTACTTTCTACAGGAAAAGGTGGTCCTCACAAGATTCAGGGAATCGGAGCAGGATTTGTACCGGACGTACTCAATACAACTGTATATGATGAAATATTTACTGTAGAAAATGATGACGCTTTTGCAACAGGAAAGCTGCTTGCAAAGAAAGAGGGAATCCTGGTTCACAGCATGCATGCAAACAGATTTGGACTTCGTGATGCAGGAAACATTTACGGAAGACTTACTAATCCTACAGAGGATATTTTTTGAACAAGAGAATCGCATCTCTGGAAGGGGCGGAGTTGCAGCACTGAGCAGTTGCATCCGGGCAACAACACTAGGCTAGCATTCAGGCACTGACGAAATCTGGCTGAACACAT
>VOFE01001374.1_pt1 | contig 22000 bp, 33 predicted proteins | sample 5384071 | NCBI WGS metagenome assembly VOFE01 (sample SAMN12384724, study PRJNA508395) | human gut metagenome | isolation source: healthy gut D | host: Homo sapiens
GGAAAAACAATATCGTCACCGTGGTGGTATCTTCGAAAGGCAAACACCTCGAATCCATCGATATTCACACGGGCAAACGTACCCCGATCACCGCGTTCACCTTACGAGATTGACAATCCGGTTACCGTGAACGACCAGATTATATACCGGGGAGCTTTCGATGCCAACAACTCGTTCTACCGGCAAACCCAACCGCAAATTCGGTGCAAACATACTTAACTCAAATTCGGCCTGCGCTACCCGATCGTTTCCCCCGAACAAGGATTCACTTTTTATTCTCGTTCTATACTTCCGACGGGTATAAACCGGGTAAAATTGCCATAAGCCAACTAGAAAACAAAATTATTAATCCCCAGACCTTTCCGTATCGCCGACAGCGTGACACGACAAGAAAACTGGCAATTCGAGTTAACCGCCGACTCCACCTACGCCAGTCGGAAATACAATAAAACCTCCCACCTATTCAACTTCCATAGCTGGGTCCCATCTTCCCGGATGCTGAAGACGTGGACATCGATTTCGGGTTAGCCGTCAGCTCATAAAACAAGTTAAGCACCCTGTTCCTGACCGCGGGATTCGTGAGAGGAAAAGGTTACGAACACGGCAACTGGCAGGTAAAAAGCCATCTACAAAGGATTCTGGCCCACCCTGCAACTGGAATTCAAGAGCGGACGCAATGACGATTTCATGCAAGATTACGCGATAAAAATCGTTCAAACCCAAGAAATCGACACGATTCGTACCATTTATAAATCACAACGCACGAAAGGAACAGCCACGGTACAATTCCCGTTCAACATTTCCCGGAAAAACTATTCTCGTTATATCATCCTTACGTGAAATATGAAATTCAAAGCCATACATTCGATAACACAGAGGCGTTCTTACCTGTTGGACCACAACCGGTGGACCAGCCTGCCTTCCAACAACCCGTATAACTCCGTACTCGCAAAACCCGGATGATGTAAAACTCCAGATCATGCGCTACGGGCTTGTCCTCAACAACCAAACCCGGACAAGTCAACGGGACATCTATCCCCCGCTGGGGACAACGCTTGGAAGTCGGGTACGCCCACACGCCATTCGACGGATTGGACTACGGTGATACGAAATGGGCAGAAGGACGTTTGTATCTTCCCGGATTCTGGAAACATCATTCTTGGACGCTCTACTTCGGTCATCACTGAAATCGGATAAAACAACCAACTACTACGGGAGACCAGATTTACTCTCCCCCGGGGAGCCTCTCTCTACGGGTACAACCTATCAACGTTGAAAATATCTTACGCCTTGCCGTTCTGGTACCCGGATGCCCACATCGGACCGCTTGTCTACATGAAACGGTTCACGGCAGAACCCTTCTTTGATACCGGCTGGGAGAAAAATCGCTATTGGAACAAAACCTATCACTCCTATGGCGTGGAAATTTCGGCCGACACCCATTTCTTCCGTCTCCCGTTCCCCGTAAACATCGGTTTCAGAACCGGATACGAAACAAAAAGCAACTCCATGTTTGTCGATATGCTCTTCTCGGTGGCCTTCACCATTTGATAGATTCAAAATATTCGGATTCCCAAACTTTGAGAATCCGATTTTTTTGATTATCTTAGGAGCAATCAAAAACAAACTTATGACTCTAAAGGAAATTGCTGCGTTATCAAATGCCCGGGTGATTCACGAAAACGGCCATCTCGACAAGGTCATCCGTCACGCTTTTGCCGCCGACCTAATGAGCGACGTGCTCCGGTTAGACACCAGTGAGATGATCCTCATCACGGGACTAGCCAACTTACAGGTGATTCGCACGGCAGAAATGTCAGACATCAGTTTCATTCTATTTGTTCGAGGAAAACAAGCCTCCCCGATATGGTAGAATTAGCCAAAGAGTGTAACATCGCTATCTTACAAAGCAAGCAGAGCATGTTCAAAGTCTGCGGACTTCTGTACGAAGCTGGGCTAGAGCCCATTTATTAAAAACAAGCATTATGGAATTCAACTACAACATCGAAGGAGGAAACTTTTCACGTGCCGGTACTGCCTCAAGCGAGGTAAAAAGATACTGAAACAACTCAACGTCAACCCCGCCGTACTGAAACGAATCGTGGTTGCCCTCTATGAAGCAGAGGTAAACGTGGTTGCACACGCCTACGAAGGAACCATGCAAGTGTCAATTGATCCCACTGTTATCACCGTCGTCATCAGCGACCGGGGTCCCGGAATACCGGATATAGACCTAGCCATGCAGGAAGGATATTCCACCGCCTCCCCCGAAGTCCGGGAAATGGGATTCGGAGCAGGAATGGGTCTCCCGAATATGCAGAAAAACTGTGATAAACTAACCATCGAATCCAAAGTAAACGAGGGAACAAAAGTCACGATGACTACTTTTTTTTTTAACTGCACGCGCAGTTAAAAAGTTACAGGTTACAAAGTTGAGCCTTCGGCTCTACAAGTTAAAAGACAAAACTGAAAAGCTGAAAACTGAAAGATAAAGTTTAGAATGAAAAAGATTCCGTGATTGCCGATTCGATGATTGGGTGATTAAAATCACTTCATCGAAAATCATTAAATCACTTAATCGATAGGATCTAAAATTTAAAATCTAAAATTAATACATGGAACCGTTTTACCACGCCTTAAAAGTTGCCAGTACTGCCTGCATCGGATGCACGCACTGCATGAGCCTCTGCCCCACGCAGGCCATCCGCATTAAAGGTGGTTTGGCAACAATAAACAAAAATGCTTGCGTCGACTGCGGCAAATGCCTCAAGTCGTGTCCGCAACATGCGATATACGTGGAGCAGGACGATTTCAACCAAATATTCAATTTCAAACACCGGATCATCCTTCTCCCGACAGTTCTGTTTGGACAATTCTCGGAAGAAATCACGGAACAACAAATCTTCGCGGAACTCCATCAGATGGGGTTCACGGAAGTAATCGGTGGCACAGGCATCGGGCATCTTGGCAAAAAGCCATACAACGTTACATGGAAAAGAACTCTTACGAGCGTCCTTTCATCTCGTCCTTCTGCCCGGCAATCGTCCGCTTGATACAGGTACGTTTTCCCTCGCTGATAGACCACATTGTCCCGTTAAAACAAGCCATGGACCTAGCAGCCATTTTCGCCCGTAAAAAATATCTCGACAAGGGTATTTCGCCGGATGAAGTCGGTATATTCTACGTCACTCCATGCGCCGCAAAAATCGCGGCAGTAAAAAGCCCGGTTGGCGACGATCAATCCAACATCGACGGGTTATCAACTTGAATTTCATTTATAACAAAAGACAACTGGGCCTCACGCAACACCGGGATCAACCCGTGGGAACGGTAACCGAACGCACGTACCTCTCCCCCGAATCCATAGCTTGGGACTTGTCGGAAGGTGAGGCCTCTAAATTTGAAGGTCGCTGCCTAGCCATTGACGAGATCCACAACGTGATCGACATACTCGAAAAAATAGAAAATGATGAACTCACGGACATCGATTTTCTTGAACTACGAGCCTGCGACCACTCCTGCGCCGGCGGTGCGCTTGTCGTGAACAACCGATTTTTGACCATCGAACGCCTGCGCAAACGGATGCAAGCCAGCAAACACGAACAACAGCAACCCGATTTCGATGACATACAGGAATACGAATCCTACCTTTTCAAGCAAGGTAAGCTCCGCGAGAAAATCCCACCACGATCCATCGAACAACTCGACGAGAATATGCTTGTCGCCATGGAAAAGATGGAAAAATTAAACCGCATCATGAGCGTTCTCCCGCAAATCGACTGCGGGGCCTGCGGAGCCCCGGCTTGCCACACGCTAGCAAGGGATGTCGTTCAGGGAAAAGGCGAAACTCAATCAATGCGTATTCATGCAAAAACTCTTGTGCAACGAGGCCTTGATGACACCGGAAGAATCCCTTGAACTTTCAGAAAAAACTTGGGGATTAAAAGATTTGGAGAATAAACAAGATAAAATATATTCACGAAAAACCACAAACTACAAATTATGACAGTACAAGACATTGTTTCCCAGCTAAACCTCACGGTATGTTCCGGACAAGAAGGTTTACAACGAGAAGTTAAAGGCGGCTACACGTCCGATTTGTTAAGTGATGTCATGGGACATGCCCAAGAAGGAGATGTATGGGTCACCCTACAAACACACAAAAACGTCATGGCTATCGCCTCCCTGAAAGAAATCGCGGCCATCATTCTGGTCAAAGGACACCTCCCGGAAGAAGATACGCTGGAAGAAAGCAATAACGAAAACATCCCCTATTCTCTCAGCCCGTTACAGACTTTCGAAATCACGGGACAATTGTACAAACTTACTTCACCCGTAATCACGAATTCCATGGAAATCCGGGCCGATCTACACATACACACCGTGCTGTCACCTTGCGGGGATCTCGACATGAGTCCCGCAAACATCATCGGTATGGCATTACAGAAAGGCCTGTCCTCATCGGAATCTCCGACCATAACTCCACCCGGCAAGCCCCCGTGATCCAGCAACTGGGCGAACAACAAAGGGCTACGGGTTCTTTGTGGGACGGAAGTCAACACGGCGGAAGAAGTTCACGCCCTCGCGTACTTCCCCCACCTTGGAACGCCTTACCGCATTCCAGCACTTCCTCGATCTCCACCTCCCGGATATAAAAACAATCCGGACAAATTCGGTTACCAAGGTTGTAGTGGATGCCGAGGAACAGATTACATACGAAGAAGAACGCCCCCTGATCACGGCCCTTGGATGTCGATATAAACACGATCGAACGTACCGTCCATGCGCTGGACGGCATCTTCATCCCAGCCCATATTGACAAATCCCGTTTCAGTATTCTCTCGCAACTCGGATTCGTCCCCAAAGACTTGAAATGTGAGGCTCTTGAACTCAGTCCTCACACGACACGGGAACAATTTCTTCAACAAACGCGTACCTGTCCGGATATAAATTCATCCGCTCTTCCGACGCACATTACGTTGACGACATCGGTAAAGTTTTCACGAAATCTCGCTACCGGACTTGTCATTCGATTCCATCCGGGCAGCCATCACCCGTTAATTTAAAATTTGCAGGATTATGTTTTTAGACACCATGTCACCGGAAGCCATTATCAAAGAGGCAAGACGCGATACTACCGCGATTCAGAACAAGAGGATTTCTTCATCAACACGCATCGCCGGGAAATCCTGTTTCGCCAAGAAATTTCCGTATCATACCGAATCGAGTGGAAATCCCCCCTCACGCACAACCAATGGCATATCATCATCGCGTGTAATAACAAAAAGAACGGGAAAACCCGGACGTTCATTACTACTCCACTTACGAAACTTACTGTGGCACGGGCATTATATTTCCCGTCTACAACATGAGAACCGAAGAACTCGTTTTCAGCAGGTACACGGGACACTTTTTCAGTCGTTACCGCACACGCCATTTAATTCCCAATAATCTCCATACCCCGGGATGGATGTAATCCGATATTACGTGGACCACAACAGCAGTTATTTTTACCCCAAACCGATGAGAAAAAAGATTCACGTGTTGCCTCACTGACGGTATTGCCCTAGGAATTTGCGAGAATGGTCTCGACACCTTCCGCACCTTTATATCACATGATATGCTATTCAAAATACAGAGAGTCCTTCATTCCAGTATCGAATACCAACGCCTTCTCGATGACTTACATCAACGACAAACTCCCGGCCTCCTATCAAAAATACTACCTTCAAGGAAGAGTGGGAAAAATTGCAGGACCGGAACCCGCCCCAAAACTATCACTTGACGACGTGAAAGATTTATTAAAGACAAACCTAAAATTCCCCTTTTCTCGCCACTTAACGGGAAAATTGGCTGGAAGACTAAAAAGGAAAAAATAATCCCTTTAAACAACCCATTTATCGAAAGCCCGTCTATTACCTTAAGCCCATGTTTCAACAGTCACGCATTAATTCGAATCCAATAAAAATCGAATTCAAATTAATGTAAAATAGTGTTATCAAAAATGCTATATTATTGTTATCATATTGTGATCCGCTCCCATTCCCCTCCCATTCCGCTCCTATTCCCTCCTATTAAAATTAAAAAATTATTGTAATATAATAGTAACAATTAACACTAGGATAAGTCTATTATAACAATTTAATCACAGAATAATAGTTCTATCGGATAGAAATTCCCTCAGAAAATCCTCGTTACCGGGACATAACTCCACAAGATTTTTATAGCAAAAAACGAACGTTTATTAACGTCACAAATATAGATCTTTTTACTAAAAATGGACTATATTCTTATTTTTAATATTCTATCGATCAGATAGAAAGCAAAAGCAAATATGAATATTATCCATTTTGTTGATGGTCATATTTCCGTATAATAAAACGTTCATTTTTTGACACGAAAGAAAAACACCTATGGATAGTCATAACACATTGCCCATCAAAAATTACTCGTTGCCGAAGACAATGAAAGTAATTTTCTTTTAGTCATGGCTATCTTGAAAAAAGAATACCAGATCATCCATGCCGTAGATGGGTGGAAACCTCCAAAAATACCGACAATACTCTCCCGACGCCATCCTTATGGATCTTAAAATGCCAAACATGGATGGATTGGAAGCCACCCGTGAAATCCGGAAGTTAAACACTTGTATCCCCATCATCGTCGTGAGCGCTTTCGCCTTCGACAGTGACAAGCAAGAAGCAAACGCAGCCGGTTGCACAGACTATCTTACGAAACCAATCGACGCTCGTTTATTAAAAAGAAACTCTAAAAAATACCTTTCCTAAAAAGGAAACAAAATTCGCACGAAATAGATCTATTTTTCGATATACGAATCACAAAAATCAACGAATTACAATACAGAATAATTTCTACATTAGAAACAATCTATATAATACCAAGTTGATAATAAATCTCTTGTTTCTATTGATAAATTAATTATATTTGGAACGTTTTTCATAGCGATTGAAATTAAATCATCGGGAAAAGATAAAAATTATAAGAATGTGTGCTTCTCATTCAAGAAAAAATAGAGTAATTAATACAGGTATTGAATGCAAACGTTATCGGACCATATCTTAGATATTGCCCAAAACTCGATACGAGCCCAAGCCTCTCGTGTTGAAATTAAACTGCAAGAGAATATAACGAAAGATTCTCTTGTTATTACGATCAGAGATAACGGGTGTGGTATGGACGAAACCACGGTTGCAAAAGTTACCGATCCTTTTTTTCACGAGTAGAACTGTGCGTAAAAGTCGGGCTGGGCATCCCTTTATTCAAACAGAATGCAGAGGCAACAGGAGGAACCTTGAAAATAGAATCAAAAACGGGAGAAGGAACCATTATTGAGGCGAAATTCGGCCTTTCCCACTGGGACAGACCACCCATGGGTGATATTGCCGGAAGTATCGTCATTCTCGTATCGGCAAATCGAAATTGACTTTATTTACCGTCATTCGACGGAAAAAGGGGAATACACATTCGATACTAACGAAGTAAAGAGATACTGGAGGGAGTACCTCTCAACGACCCGGAAATCGTTATAGCATTAAGACAAATGATCCGGGGAAAACATAAAAGAGATTACACAAAACAAGTTAAACACAAAATAACCTTAATCATTTTATATGGAAAAAATCAAATCACTCGCGGACCTCAAACGCATCAAAGAAAACGTGCAGACGAGATTGATCTTCGGGAGAAAAGTGAACAGGTTGAAAGCCTGATCCAGATTAAAGTGGCTATGGCAACTTGCGGAATCGCCGCGGGTAGTAAGGACACCATGAACTACTTTATCGAGAATCTTGAGAAAAACGGGATTGCTGCCGTGGTTACACAAACGGGATGCATGGGGTACTGTTACGCGAACCGACCGTGGAAATCACAAAACCGGGAAAGACCCGATCGTGTTCGGACATGTAACGACCGAAAGAGCCGAAGAAATCATTCAGAAATACCTGAAGAATGACGAGCTCGTGGCCGACATCATTCCGGTAAATTTTGAAACAATCTAAAACAAAAAAAGACAGCTAGAACAACTAATCAAAACCTTGAATCTATGAGTTATAAAATGCATATCCTCGTTTGTGGTGGAACGGGATGTAGAGCATCTGCCAGTCACCAGATTATTACCAGACTGGAAGAATGTTTAAAAGAAAAACCTAGAAGACGAAGTTCAGGTCATCGCAACCGGTTGTTTCGGTTTCTGTGAAAAAGGACCGATCGTGAAAATCATGCCTGACAACACCTTCTACGTACAGGTTAAGCCGGATGACGCCGAGGAAATTGTAAACGAACATGTTATCAAAGGACGTGAAAGTCGAAAGATTATTATATAAAGATCCGGAAAAGAAAGAAGCGGTAAGCGACTCTAAACACATGGGTTTCTACAGAAACAACTGCGGATCGCCTTTGCGTAACTGCGGATTTATCGACCCGGAAAATATTGAAGAATACATCGCACGTGAAGGATATTCCGCACTAGCGAAATGTATCACCGAGATGAAACCGGAAGAAGTGATCAACGAGATCAAATTATCCGGACTTCGCGGTCGTGGAGGTGGTGGATTCCCCACCGGATTGAAATGGGAATTCGCGAGCAAATACCAGGCTGACCAGAAATACGTGGTCTGCAATGCGGACGAAGGCGACCCGGGCGCATTCATGGACCGTTCCATCCTGGAAGGTGATCCACATTCGGTTATTGAAGCCATGGCCATTTGCGGTTACAGTATTGGGGCTACCAAAGGGTTGGTTTACATCCGTGCCGAATACCCGCTTGCCATTCAACGCCTGAAAACAGCCATCCACCAAGCCGAAGAATTCGGTTTACTGGGTGAAAACATCTTCGGGACGGATTTTTCTTTCAATATCGAACTACGCTACGGGGCCTGGAGCTTTCGTTTGTGGCGAGGAAACAGCATTGATCCACTCCATGGAAGGACACCGCGGAGAACCCACGATGAAACCCCCCTTTCCGGCAGAATCAGGTTACCTGAATCGCCCGACCAACGTGAACAACGTGGAAACCCTGGCTAATATCCCGGCGATCATCATGAAGGGAGCCAATTGGTTCAACAAAATCGGAACCGAACGCTCCAAGGGAACCAAGGTATTCGCCCTTGCCGGAAAAAAATCAATAACGTGGGCCTGATCGAGGTTCCCATGGAACTACCCTTCGTGAAGTAATTTACGAGATCGGTGGCGGTATCAAAAACGGTAAAAAATTCAAAGCGGTGCAAACCGGGGGACCTTCCGGCGGTTGCTTGACCGAGAAACACTTGATGTACCGATCGATTTCGATAACCTTCTGGCATCCGGTTCCATGATGGGTTCCGGTGGTATGATCGTGATGGACGAGGACGACTGTATGGTATCTGTTGCCAAATTCTATCTCGAATTCACGGTGGAAGAATCCTGTGGTAAATGTACACCTTGTCGTATCGGCAACAAACGCTTGCACGAAACCTTGGATAAAATCACGCAAGGTAAAGGGAACCATGGAAGATATTGAGACATTGAAAAACCTCAGCCGCGTGATCAAAGACACGGCCTTGTGCGGTCTGGGACAAACTTCCCCGAATCCGGTATTGTCTACCATAGATAACTTCTATGACGAATATCTCGCCCACATCAAGGACAAGAAGTGTCCGGCAGGGAAATGTAAAGCATTACTGATGTACCACATTGATCCGGAACTCTGTATCGGATGCGGACTCTGCGCCCGCAACTGCCCGGTAGACGCTATCGTCGGAGAACGTAAAGAACCGCATTTCATCAACACGGCAAAATGTATCAAGTGTGGAGCTTGTATGGAGAAATGTAAGTTCAAAGCAGTAAGCACGAGATAATTTAAATTTAAAATTTAGAATTGCTCAAGCAGTTGAAGAAGTTTATACTATGAATGAAAATATAACACTCAAAATAGACAATCGAGAAATCAGCGTTCCCAAAGGACCACGATTCTTGAAGCAGCCCGGGAACTGGGTATCGATATACCCACGCTTTGCTACATGAACCTGAAGGATTTGTGCATCAAAAACGCCCCGGCATCCTGCCGGCTCTGCGTGGTTGAGGTTGAAGGCAGGAAGAACCTGGCTCCCTCATGTGCCACTCGCTGCGAGAACGGTATGAACGTACACACGAATACCATGCGCGTGCTGAACGCCCGGAGAACCGTTTTGGAATTAATGCTTTTCGGATCACCCGTCAGACTGTCTGGTATGTGCCAAATCCGGTAGCTGCGAGTTGCAAGCCGTGGCCATCAAACTGGGAATCCGCGAAATTCCTTTCCAAGGTACGCAAACCGAATACAAGGTTGATTTATCCCCTTCTATCCGTCGGGATGCCACGAAATGTATTTATTGCCGTCGTTGTGAGATGATGTGTAATGAATGCAAAGCGTAGGGGCACTCGGTGCCGTGAACGCGGATTTGATTCGGTGGTAATGCCGGCGTTCGATCAGGCACTGCAAGACTCGGAATGTACTTTCTGCGGACAGTGCGTTGCCGTATGTCCCGTAGGAGCCTTGACGGAACTGGATCACACGAACCGCCTGATCAAAGATCTGGCAAACCCGGACAAGACCGTAATCGTGCAAACTGCCCCGGCCGTTCGTGCCGCCTTAGGGGAAGAATTCGGGTTACCTGCCAGGAACATCCGTGACGGGAAAAATGGTTGCCGCTTTACGCAAATTAGGCTTTGCCAAGGTATTTGACACGGACTTCGCTGCCGACTTGACCATCATGGAGGAAGGTACCGAATTATTAGGTCGTTTGACAGCATTCTTAAATGGAGATAAGGATGTGAAACTTCCGATCATCACCTCTTGTTGTCCGGGCTGGGTGAATTTCTTCGAGAAACAATTCCCGGATTTACTTGATAATCCTTCTAGTGCACGTTCCCCGCAACAGATGTTTGGAGCTATTGCAAAAACTTACTGGGCTGAAAAAATGGGAATCAAACGGGAAGACCTGATTGTAGTATCCGTGATGCCATGTCTGGCTAAAAAATTCGAAAGTGAAACGTGACGAATTCAGAACAAATGGGGATCCGGACGTGAACTATTCTATCTCTACACGTGAATTGGCTGCTTTGATCAAACAAACGAACATCAATTTCAGGCAACTGGAAAACGAGGATTTCGACGCACCGTTAGGAGAATCTACCGGAGCCGCTGTTATTTTCGGTGCATCCGGAGGTGTTATGGAAGCAGCCTTACGTACGGCTTACGAAGGTACACACGGGTAAAACGTTGGATAACGTGAACTTCGAAGGTGTTCAGAGGAATCGAAAACCTGAAAAAAGCCACCATCGACGTAGACGGGTTCGAATTAAAGTTGCCGTTGCCCACGGTTTAGGAACCGCCCGCAAGTTGATGAACGAAATCAGTGCCGGCAAATCCCCAAATATCACGCCATCGAAGATTATGGCCTGCCCCGGTGGATGTATCGGCGGTGGAGGTCAACCGCTTCACCACGGAGATTCCGCCCGTATCAAGGCTCGTGCGAAAGCCCTTTACTCGGAGGATACTGAAAAGAATTTCAGGAAATCCTCACGAGAACCCCTACATCATCTCGTTGTACGAGGAGTTCTTGGGTAAACCCATGAGTGAAAAGAGCACATCACTTGTTGCACACGTGCTATTTTAATAGAGGAAAAGAGATCATTGAACAATAATTCGAGATATCATTATGACACAAATATCATTAGCCAAGTGCAAAGTTGACCAACTGGTAAGCCTGTGTGAAGAATTCGGGAATCAACCGGGAGAGTTGATTAATATCTTGCACAAAGCACAGGGCTTGATCGGCTACCTGCCTAGAGAGGTGCAGGAAGTGATCGCCCGTCAACTAGATATACCCGTATCCAAAGTGTACGGCGTAGTAACTTTCTATTCATTCTTCACCATGACCCCAAAGGGGAACACCCGATCTCCGTGTGCATGGGAACCGCATGCTACGTTCGGGGTGCAGAGAAAGTTCTGGACGAATTCAAACGTATCCTAAAGGTAAATGTCGGAGAGACCACCCCAGACGGGAAGTTCTCTTTAACCAGCTTACGATGCGTGGGAGCCTGTGGACTTGCCCCAGTTGTACTGATCGGTGAAAAAGTTTACGGACGGGTTACTCCCGGAGAGGTGGAGAAAAATTCTAAAAGAATTCGAGTAACATAAAGGCGGTCGATTGACCGCCTTTTTATGTTTTATGTTACAAGTTAACAGGTTCATACTACACCAACCTGTAACCTTGCAACTGATTTTGATCTTGAAGACAAAATCACTTTATCGGAATTGTAAAATTAAAGTTAGAACCGACACCTTCCTCAGAAGTAAACCACAAGCGCCCATGATTTTTGCTCACGAAATCTTTGCATAATAACAGGCCCAAGCCGGAGCCTTCCTCGCTATCCGTACCGAAGGTCGTGAAATGCGTGGCCTCATTTAACAGTTTCCCTTGATCTTCTTTCTTGATCCCACATCCTTTATCTGACACGGTGACAAGTACTTCTTTACCATTCCCCTCCTCAGTCTTGTTCTCATCCATAACATCCTGTACCTTCACGTGTACCATAACGACGGTATCTTTATGACTGAATTTAATCGCATTCGAAATCAAGTTACGCACGACAGATTTTATCATCTCGATGTCAATGATGACATTGATAAATTCGACTTCTGAATCCAGTTCCAAAGAAATTAACTTACTCTCAGCTATCGGCTTAAACACCTCGATAACCCCGTCAACCAACCCGACCATATCTATCGGTTGCGGAACATTGGACAACTTACCCAACTGGCTCTTGGTCCACTTCAACAGATTATCTAATAAAGAAAATACTTCCTCCGCTGTTTTATTGGTCATTTCCAACATCTCGAACACGTCCCTGGAACGGTTTGCGGGTCGATGCTCATCATAATCGTGTTACACAACATCTTGATGGAACCCATCGGTGACCGCAAATCATGAGCAATCACGGAATAAAGTTTATCCCTACCGGCTATTGTCTTTCTCAATTCCTCGGTCTGACGCAGAATAATTCTTCTGGCATCCACCAGAGAAAGTTGATGCTCCACCCGGATCAACAACTCTTCCCGACGAAAAGGTTTCGATATAAAATCATTCGCACCGAGTTGAAAACCTTTCACGACACTTGCCGAATCGTTCAAAGCAGTCAAAAATATAATTGGAATTTCAGCCTGTTCCGGCTCCACCTTCAAGCGTCCTGCCACCTCAAACCCGTCCATATCGGGCATCATAACATCCAACAAAATCAAATCCGGATGTTCACTTTTCACTTTTTCCAAAGCTTCCGTCCCGTTCATCGCATACACGATACCAAACCCCTCACGCCCGAGCAAAAGCTTTTAACAACAGCACATTTGACTGAACATCATCCACCACTAGTATCTTATATTCAGCAGGATTTATTTTCATACACTTTATTTTTTAATTAACGCACGTAAACGCTGCCACAAATATACAAACTATAATTTATTTTCGAGACATCTTTCGACCATAGTTTTTCAACTTTTCAGCCTCTAACGGTTTAGACATATATTCGTTACATCCGGCAGCAAGAGCCATTTCACGATCCGTTTCAAAAAGCAAAGGCCGTGGTAGCTATAATTGGAATAGTCGGATTCAATTCCCGGATAATTCCAGCCGCGGACAGGCCATCCAATCCCGGCATCCGAACATCCATTAAAATTAAATCCGGTTTATGTGATTCGTATTTTGTCACCACATCAATCCCGTCATTCGCTCTTAGCACGGAATATCTCTCTTCCAGTATAGCCTTGACCAACTCGTAGTTACAATCCATATCTTCCGCTACCAATATCAACGGTTTATTCTGTTCCCCTGCAACCGGTAACGTACCATTATAAGGTATGAAGAAATAAAAACAAGACCCAACACCAAGCTCGGATTCTACCCAGATTTCTCCACCCATTTTGTCCAAAATGGATTTACAGATAGACAATCCTAACCCGAAACCCTGTTTCAACAAATCCAGTTTTTTCAAAACGCCCGAATACATTATTCAATTTTTCTACCGGAATTCCGCTTCCGGTATCCCGCACGTACCCTTCCATCATATCTCCTTCAACTTGTACCCGAGAGTGATCGAACCTTTCTCGGTATATTTTATAGCATTGGAAATCAAATTTGAGTAGAGTTGTCTCAAACGGTGAGAATCGGAAACAATCGTTAGAGATACCGCGGGTCGCTCGAAAATCACCTTCACGTCATTCTTGATCCGCATCTGATGCATTTGCCGCAACTCTTCGCACAACTCGTCCATCTGTATGTTCTCATCTATGAATTCCATTTTACCGGATTCGATGCGGGATAAATCAAGAATATCATTAATAAGATGCAGTAATAAATTACTATTCGCCTTGACAATATCCAAATATTCTTCCCGTTCACATTCGCCTTCCGTGTGAGCAATCACCTCGGAAAAACCGACAATGGCGTTCAAAGGTGTCCGAATTTCGTGACTAACATTGGCCAAAAAAGGCCGATTTCAAACGATCCGATTCTTCCGCCCGTTGCTTGGCCTCGATTAAAGCCTGTTCATCATCCCTTCTTTTTTGAATATCAGCAATAAAACCCAGAACTTTCGTAACTTTTCCTCGTTCATCAAATTCCTGAGCCACTCCTTTTAAATCCACCCATTTATACTCCCCGGTATTTAACAAATCCAACCTGAGTTCCAAGTCAATCTTACATGACTCACCCGCCAAAAGACGATTATAAATAGCCTCAAAATTCCCCGATCATCCGGATAAATACTGGCAACAAAAAGTTGTCATACGAAAAAAGTCATCATGAAATTCTTTTCGATCAACGCCATACGCCTTGAATAATTCATCCCCGATTTCGATTTTCCCGCTAGCAATATCCGCGTACCAAGGGAAAACGTTACCGGCCTCTAACATTAACGATAACCTGACCACGTTATCCGCTAAGAACTTTTCTGTTCGTTTCACGGTCACATTTTCACACAAATCACCTTCATTCGCCCTCATGCCCTCCCCGTTCTTTGCTTGTTGGGAAATCTCTTCTTTCAATTTCCCGACTTTTCCTTGCAGCTCATGACACAAATTTTCTTGCGCTAACAACTTTCTAACGAGTTCTTCTCTCGTAAGGCTTTCATATACACCCATTCTATATTTCGATTAAAATCGACGAAATGTAAAAAAAAATGAATATTTTTCACATTTATACCAACAAAAATAATGCTATTTTGTAACAATATTGTATCTTTGTACTGTTAAAAGAAGGTGATATATGAGTAAAAGCATTCTGATTGTGGATGATAAACCTGAAATAGCGAAAGTTATCACGATCCAACTATCTAGGGATTACAACGTGCATTCGGAGGAAACCGATTGAAGCTCTTGCATGGATGCATGCAGGAAATATTCCCGATTTGATCATATCGGATGTAAACATGCCGGAAATGGACGGACGAACATTCCTCAAGCTAGCTAAAAAAGCTCCACGTTCAATTTTATACCCGTTATTATTTTATCCAGTCTGGAGAGCAGTAACGACCGAATTGAATTGTTGGAAGCCGGAGCTTCGGACTTCGTGCTAAAACCTTTTAACCCGCAGGAACTAAAGATCCGAGTCCGTAATTTATTGCGTTAAAGATATGTACGCGTATTACATCGGGGAAAACACGGACTGGATAAACAAAATATCACATTGTCTGAATTGTCAAGTTATTACTTTCAATAACCCGATTAAAACGATTTTGAGTATCAATGAACGATCGAAGAAAGATATATCACCCACTTATATCTTTATCGAATCATACAATAAAAAAGGGATTTACAATGGTTGAACGCTATCGCTCAAGGCAATCCGAAGAACACGTATCTACTACTACTTTCAGAGAAGATTGCAAAAGAAGATATTGTGGACTATCTTCATGCCGGCACTAGCGAAATCGTCAATATCAACACAACGCCGGAAGATTTACAAACGACATTAGCTTTCCTGCCTAAAATAAAGCAACACACGACAGCTCATGTTCAAAATAATCCCCGGAGATTCAAGCTCCCTTGGTGGAAAAGAACATTTGATATTCTCTTTTCCGGGACAGCTAATCGTTTGCCTCTCCCCGCTTCTGATTGTAACGGCACTTGCCATCCGGATCGAAAGTAAAGGTCCTATTATATATAAATCCAAACGAGTCGGAAGTAATTACGACATATTTGATTTCCTCAAATTCCGCTCCATGTATATGGATGCGGATAAACGCCTAAAAGGAATTGGAGGCCTTGAATCAATACCGGGAAGAAACACAGGAACAACAGGCTCATACCGAAACTTCCCCAACCTCCAATCAAACCAACGAAACTCTTCTCGTGGCCGATGATTTCATCACGACAGAAAAACAATTATTAAAGAACAGACGAAAACAACAGAAAAATGCTTTCGTCAAATTCGAGAACGATCCCCGAATTACCAAAGTCGGACGTATCATCCGTAAATATAGTATTGATGAACTTCCACAACTGGTTAATATTCTGAAAGGAGATATGTCCATCGTCGGCAACCGCCCCTCCCCTTATACGAAGCGGAATTACTAACCACGGACGAATACATCGAGCGTTTCATGGCCCCGCCGGACTTACCGGTTTATGGCAAGTAGAAAAAAGAGGTGACCAAGGAGCCCTTTCCCAGAAGAAGAAAACAACTAGATATAAAATATGCCCGCAACTTTTCGTTCGGGAATGATATAAGATCATTTGCAAAACATTCACGGCGTTTGTGCAAAAAGAGAATGTGTGATTAACAATATTTTAAAATATGGGTGCTAAAATATATTATTATAGCCTGTTTATTATGTGCTATTTCGTCTGTCCTGCTCAAAAACAGACAGGGATTCTATTCTTAATACCGAAAGATTTGTCCCACAAACATTAACGACCAACGAATTCATTAATTATCAATTACCTCCATTAGACTCGTTATTTGAAAGTGCCAAATCCAATCCCCGTTTAAAAGCTATTGAAGCTTCTATTGAAGCTGCCCGTAATGACTTGAAAGTAGCCAAACGAGATTGGTGGCAATATTTCTCTGTTCGTGCCGGCTATACATACGGGATACTGGGGACTTACACAGATCAAGAAACCCAGTACACCCCTTAACAACGGTTTACTCCGGGCGACTCAAAATAGTTGGTCTATCAGGGGCAAATATTAGCATCCCTTTTAATCAACTGTTCAGCCACAAAGCAACCGTAAAGAAACAAAAAGAAATCGTTAAAAACACGGAATACACACACAACAAGTCACATTTGACGAAATCAAAAACGAAATTATTGAAATATACTGTAATATTCAATACCAGTTGAAATTATTAAAACTAGCATAGAGACCATTACCTCTATAACGCTGAATATCAAGTGGCAGAATTGGATTACATTAATGACAACAACAATACCAATAGGTTATTGAGCGACATCAAAACTCTCAAACCGCAAGCTCAAATTGAATATGAAAAAGATCATTAATGAACTTAATATCATGTTTTTAAAATTAGAATAATTAGTAACGTACAATTTAGGAACAAATAATTATGAAATATATCACCTATTTTATTAAACTCTTTTATCGGATTCGTTTCTGGCTAATCATCGCTCCACTTGTTGTAGCACTCTTAGTTTTTGGAAAATGAGTGATACTCCACGAAATTACACGGCCAATTGTTCCATATATACGGGAATTATCACCGGGGTAAACATACTTTCAGAAAGTGGAATAACCACGACTTCGTACACTCAAAAGTATGATGGACAATTTATTAAATATCATTACTGCTGATCAGACTCTAAAACAAGTCTCTTTACGACTTTATGCTCGTATCATGGTACATGGAGACCCGTATAAAGACAATAAATATATCAAAAGCCAGCAATTATCGTTTTTGTATGATCGAGGGCTAGTAATTCATGATTTAATAGATAAATCATCTACAAACGACTCCATTAATGAACAACGCACCTACGAAAATCTGGTAGCTTATGAAACAAATGATCCGAACAATTACGTTTATGGAATATATTTATGGAATCTTCCTTACGTAAACCGAGATGCTTTACACAAGATAGAGGTTAAACGTATTGGAGATAGTGACGTTCTTGAAGTTTCTTACACAACAGATGATCCGGGTATCGTTTACCAGACTCTTTTAATACTAATAGATGAATTTAATAAACAATATCAAGAGCTCGTTTCGGCGAAACTAATAATGTCATCAAACATTTCCGAGCAGAACTAAAAAGAATCGGCAAAGACCTTGAAGCATCGGAGAACCTTCTCACGGTTATCGAGTAGAAAATCAAGTCATTAATTACGAAGAAGAAACCAAAATTTGTTGCCGCCCTGAATAGGATTACGAATTACAATATTGGCAATCCTTAAATGAATACCATGTTTCCGATAGTATCAAACGGGAATTAGAAAAAAATGCAATTGCATTCTGAGATTATTCAAAATAACAATTTGTTTATCTTATATAATAGCAAAATCAGCGAGATCAATGAAAAAGTTGGCCATGGCAAAATATTATCCGGAAAACGCTATTCCACAGCCAACCATTGATTCTCTTTCAGCAGGAATTAGAACATAACAAAACTGCCTTAACTGAAAGCCGTTCATAAAAGATGGGCTATATTAAATATAACAAAGAGGGAATTTCTAACAAAAATGTTATAGAAGAATGGCTAAAACAAGTTATTAGCCTACAAAAAGCAGAAGCAGAATTAAAAGTATTAAATCAACGAAAAATTCACATGGCGCAAAAGTATATCCATTTTGCACCGATTGGTTCGAACTTTAACTCGTAAAGGAACGTGCGGTAAATATTAACGAAGGAAATATCTTGCAATCCTTGATGCCTTAAATGCCGCCTTGTTAAAAGGCAAAAAAGTATTCAAATGAATTCCGCTAATTTGAAAGTAATGAATGAACCGTTCTATCCATTAGCACCTTCTACTGTCAGCAAACATAAGTTATTAACCATTGGAGTTTACCTTGGAAGTTTAATATTCATTATCTTTTTTTTCTTGATCATTGATATTTTAGATCATACCTTGCGTAATATATTTAAAGCAGAACAACTAACAGGGAATAAAGTTCTTGGAGCTTTCACTCGTCAATTATCCCTTGCTGCCAGAAAGGTACAATAAGATATACACCACGCTTTCAGCCAAAACATTATGCAATTCAGCCATAACTTATTTCAATCGAATCAATATAATATTGTAAATTTGATTAGTAATGAACCCGGGAAGGAAAAAGTTATGTGATGAAACAAATAGCACAACAATTCACCGAACGTGGCTTTGATGTCATTCAATTATCATGGCAAGATGAATTCCAAACAGACGCACAAGCTTTTTTATACAATCTTTAAATTTAGAACAATTCGATCTTCAAAGGAAACAACAATTTAAAGGACAAGGTAATTATAGTCGAATATCCTTCATTAAAGGATGCCGCACTAACTAGTAATATTTTGCAAAATGTAAGTTTAAATTTACAAATCATAGATTCTAGGCGTACGTGGAAGAATAAAGATCAACAATTATTCGAACGTACAAAAGAGATGTGTAACAACGTACCCATATTCTTGATATTGAATTATACGAACCGGGATGCCGCAGAAGATATAAACGGATTAATGCCACCATACACATTTTACGTAAATTATTCTATCGTATCTCACAATTAGGATTAACCGCAAATGATAAACCGCTACATAATGCCTAAAACGGTTCTTCCTATATTATACCCGCTTTACTTATCGTCAGCTTGTACACCATTTACTTGCTGGCGATAAAAGGAAAATATTATAATAGTTTTACTCTTTGCCATTCTACCGGCAATATTACTATTTACCACCGTATTTAGTAAAAACATTACTATTTCCATGTTTTCTTTATCGTAAACTATCTAATCATGGAATAAGCCGATACGTTTCCATGAAAACGGGAATAGTCATGCTAGGTATTACCTTGGGTATTTTGGTCATTTTTTAATTAAAAATATATTTCAACCATACGAGTGGAAACGCTGTCTTACCTTGCTTACAATGGCATGGGTGATCTGGTTTATCTATTGTTTTATTGGAATTATTCAACCCATTAGCAGTCATCGAGGCTTGGAATATTGCCATAGCGGGCTACGCTTTACTTCCGCTACTTTGCGCTATTATTGTCCCCATTTTGTTTTACAAAAATTTAATAGTTTCAAGTGGTTGCTGATTATATGGGCATTCTTAACTCTTTTAGCAAAACTTTTTAAAGGTTACTGGCAAAAAAATCATGGATTTGATGCCACCGAAAATACATTGGCTATTCGTTGAAGGTGGGGCAAAAAACCCATATCATCCATTCCGGCATCCGTTTCTTTTCATTTTTTCAGATGCGCCAATTATGGCATATCTATGGGACTCTCCATGACAGTCTTTGGAATTTCAGTTTTTGTAAAACCTTATTGGGTCAAATTCCTCTTCTGGGGTGCGACAATAGCCGCAATCTATGGATTAATGATCTCGAGGGACACGAGAAGTGCTGTCGTAATACCATTCGTCAGTTTAATTGCATACACAATACTATGCAAAATATGAAACACGCTTTGCTCAGCGGGGATTATTTATTGTTGTGCTACTATTTCTTACTCAAACAAATATTGGGAATGGTTATGCCATGATCCGTAGAGTGCGTTCTACTTTTAATAAAGAAGACGCATCTCTCCAAGTCCGATATATAAACAAAGAGAAGATGAAGCCACTTATGAAAGATAAGCCTTTTTGGTATCGGTTTAGGTTTGAGTGGGAAACGATCGGAACGTTTCAACGTTCACGAAAAGTTATCCAAATTACCACCCGATTCTCTTCTTACCATGTATTGGATTGATACGGGTATTGTTGGTCTATCACTTTATCTTACATTACTCGTACTTATTCTAACCAGATCCTCCTATATCGCGATGTTTGTTATAAAAAACAAACATTTAAAAAACATCACTTATTCTCTTATTGCCGGACTTTCCGGAACTTTAGTTGCGGCCTATGTAAATGATATCACGACCTATCTAACGGGGTCATCATGAGTATTTTATTTGCATTTGTATTTGCTGCTCCGTATTACGACAAAGAGTTAACACAGAATGAACAGACAACTTGATATATCCATTATTATTATTAATTACAACGGTTTACAAGAAACCTGCGAATTAATCGAATCTCTACAACAATTTCTCCATAAATGTTTGTACGAGATAATTGTTATAGATAATGGTTCCATACAGAATGAAACTGTTATTCTACAAAAAAAATATCCACAAATTCTAGCCATTCGCAGCGAACAGAATTTAGGCTTTTCCGGAGGGAATAATTTAGGCATTCGGGTGGCAAAGGAAATGCATTTTTTAATCAATAACGACACGTTTGTCACTGACGACAGTTTGATCTATCTATACAAAGAGACTCATGAATTCTCCTGCAATAGGAGCCTGTAAGCCCAAAAATCAAATTTGCCTTTTCCACCCCGAAATATACAATTTGCAGGATTCACCCCCTAAGCAAGTACACGTTACGTAACCGGTCTATTGGCTATAATGAACCAGATAAAGGTCAATTTGATACACCACGAACAACCAGCTTTTTGCATGGAGCAGCCATCATGATAAAACAGGAAGTAATTGAACAAATCGGACTAATGCCTGAAATATATTTTCTTTATTACGAGGAAATGGACTGGTGTACCCGAATGATTGATCATGGTTATCAACTATGGTATGAGCCGCATTGCACAATATATCACAAAGAAAGTTGCAGTACAGGAAAGGATAGTCCATTAAAAACGTATTATCTTACTCGTAACCGTCTATTATATGCATGGCGAACTAGGCGAGGAGGAACCTTATTTATTTCTCTATTGTATCAACTTCTAATTGCTAATTTAAAAAATG
>VOFE01001515.1_pt1 | contig 22000 bp, 40 predicted proteins | sample 5384071 | NCBI WGS metagenome assembly VOFE01 (sample SAMN12384724, study PRJNA508395) | human gut metagenome | isolation source: healthy gut D | host: Homo sapiens
CCAGTGGAGAATATTACAAGGTACTGGTCAAATCACAAGAACAGGGCAGGAGCCGGTGTCATAGGAGCAATCAGTCCAGATCAAAGGATATAGAAAAAGACCCTTTTATATCCAGGCACTTATAGCTCTTGGGCATGAAGTATATGTATGCGGTTATGATGAAGATACATCCCACAGGATCGTGATGATAAAATAAGCTGCGGACTGATACAGGCCGTTTGCATCTGGCAGCGGCAGGGCAGACGGGATGCAGCGAAATTTAAAAACCAGCAGGCAATGACCCTGCTGGATTTTTCTTTGGTATGGGAAGCAGCAGGGACAAATGTTGGTCTGCGGCGGCCGCAAAGCCCCCTATAGTTTTATATCTCCTTCGGCCAGCATCACGCGCGCTGCCGCCTACCTGTATGGTGCACTTGTCTCCGTCTGCCTCGATATGGCTGAGGATAACAGATGGTCTGTCCATCTTTTCACCCCTGAACAAAGCGGCAGTCGCCTGCTCCTGACAAAACCGTTCAGGTATTGTATAAGTCAGGAGCGCCGTTGGAAGTTCCGGTGGCCGCTTCTTCATCAATATCATACAGAGGGGCAAAGTTCCTTACATGGCAAGTCGTACCCTCCTGGCAGTCTGTGGTAAAGGCATGGACTCCTACGACTTCATACCTTTTCCGACAAGGTTTGGACAGAGCCGGAAAATCAGGCGATATGGCCTCGCCAAGATCCGCCTGAGAGGCTACAGGCATCATAATGTCAGGAAGTCCGGTTGAGATCATCTGAGGCAGCAGGTCCACACCTTTAGCCTTCTGGTCTTTATAGTCCAGCCCCATGATCGAATACAGCTCTCAAGGCTGCCTCGTCGGAAATTTCATTTATCTTTACAGGCGAAGCCATGTCCATCAGGACAAATCCGTCTCTCACATCAATGTTAAGGTCTCCGGAAAGAGTGTGGTTCATGTATCTGCTGTTGTCCTTGATATGACCGCCATCCAGCAGAGCCTTAAAGGAACCGATGGTGGCATGGCCGCATAGCTCTACCTCAGCTGCCGGAGTAAAGTAACGGATGTTAAATTCACTTTTCGTTCAGACGCCTTATGAAGGCTGTTTCAGAATACCGGAGTTCGGCGGCTGTCTTGACCATGACCTCATCTGACGGAAAATCTGCGCCATCAGGAAGGATGACTACGCCGGCCGGGTTTCCTCCAAAAGTGTTTCCGTAAAAGCGTCTACGATGTAAAATTTCATTTTCTGGCCTCCTTTTGCTAAATTCACAAAATCTGCATAAAGTCGATTTTTCTGTGGGATACAAATAAATAGTAAAAAATCATAATGAGTGAACATAAGATCACCTATGATACAAGTATATTTCAATTTGGAAAAGATAGCAATAACGCAGATGAGGAAATTTTCATGGAAAAAAACTCAAAGAAATGATAAATATGTTCAGAGAATATCCCTTTGCCGTCAATGGCGCCGTTTTGTCATGACCATAGTCCTGACAGTTTTAATGTACGCCCTTTCTATGCCGCTGCCGTGGAAAATGGCATTACTGGCTGCGCTGCGGCAATAAACTATAAAATGTTCCTGGATTGTGCAGCCGCATTGTCGTCAAAGAAAGCAGATGAGAACCCTGCCGTCACTGGCGGTCATATTGTCGGCCGCAGCGCTTGCGTGCCCGGCTGCGGAGGAGCGGTATTGGCTGCGGTATCTCTGTCAGGCTTGCAGCTGACCTGATCGCTCCTGAAAAAGAAAAAAGACAGCTGCAGGGATTCAGGCCAAAGGGGCAGATGGGCGCCGGATATTTGCCGGCGCCGGATTGGTAGTTCTTCTGGCGTGGATGATCGTGACGGTGTAAACGGCAGCATACAGTGGAAACAGGGGGCTGCTGCATGGCGCGGCGCCTATGGCCGCAGTATGCGGGCTGATCTTGTATGCGAAAAAAAACTGGCATTCAGGAAAGCTCTCAGGCAGATCAGAGAAAACAGGGACAAAAACTGAGGGGCAGCTCAGATGATGATGGTACGGAAGAAATAGTTAAAAACATTGGAAAGGCCGACACTTTTATATTGGAACAAAAACATAGTCACCCTGGATGAAAGGATCGTCACCGAAATCTGGACCTTTTCCCATATGGATGAGCAGCATATCCTGCATCTGTTCAACACCGCCGAGGATAACCGTAAAGGACCGGCAGGAAAAAGGATCGAGATCTCAGAAAACGGCACGAGATACATTATCGGAAAACCTACCCAGATAAAAGGGGCGCCGAGAAAAGACGGCCATTGGCCGAAAGCGGCGGAGCAGGCTGATATGATCCGGCGGATGGGAAGGATACCGGTACTCATATGCGATAATGAAAAATCCTGGGGATGGTCTCAGTGGAAGAAAAGCTGAACCCCACAGCAGCAGAGGCCATGACAATGATAGGAGCCATGGGGATAGGAACGGTGATGTTTTCTGAAATGACAGGCTGACCGCAGACTCAGTGGGCAGAAAGGCAGGAATAGGGACGGTGTATTCCGGACAGTCAAGGTCAAGCAAGCGCAGCCTGATGGCTGATCTGGAAGCCCAAGGCAAGACGGTCGCTTTTATGGGAGAGACCCTAAAGCAGTCATCGGGATGGGGGCGCAGGTCTCCATGGCCATCGGTCGGGCGGCGCCGCAGATGCAGAAGTCCCTGACAACGACTTGCTGCGCATAGAAAAGCTGCTTTTAAAGCAGGCAGAAAAGATGGCGGAGAAGCTGAAGCGGGTAAAGAGGCTGTCAGAAATATATGATGCAGCCGCAGCGCTGATGCTGACCGGGATCATGTACCTTGTTTCCGGCTCCGGGACAGATCCGCTTACGGGATCGCTGGCGTTCACAGGCTTTATTGTCATAAGGTTTGCACTTTCCTTTTGGTAACGGATATGTTATAATATGGCCATAAACAAGCCGTCATATTTTGATCAAAAATGCCCAGAGGTAAGACATGGACAAACGATATTATTACAGGATCCTCGGTCTGGTAGGAGAACCCACCCGTGACCAGATCGAAGCCGCTTACGAGACAAGGATCGCAAAGCTCCGTTCATCAGATTACGGAGATGATCCGCTGTACGCCAGGAGAAAGATAAGCGAAGTGACCATGGCGTACAAAGTGCTGACCGGAAGTGTGCGGTCTGTCAGCAAAGGCCAGAAAAATGGCCTTTGAGCGGTTTAAAGATTACATAGAAAACCGGGAGGAAACGACACCAAGGAAGAACTTCACGACTATGATGATTTCCGTGCGGAGAAGCAGACCGCCAGGAAGTCTCACCAGGCCAAGGCCATGAGAGCCGAAGCCCATACCGGCAAAAGGGTATATCCCCATTCTGAAAAAAGGAATACAGGAAAGATCGTTGCTATCATCGTCATCATTGCAGGCGTGGTACTGGTCGGAGTGGCTTCTGTCATAGGGAGCAGCATCTTTGACGAGGTAAGGCAGGGAATAACAGACGCCTTCATGGAAGAGGACTATGATTACGGAGCCGTCACTTCTACGGTCACGGTAGAAGAGCAGGAAGCAATAGATGATGCGCAGAGCATGTGCTTTGGGATAGACTTTTACGAGGGTTTGATACAAGCGCCACAAGCGGCAATCGTGATGATGTCATCTGGGGCGAAGGAACCGATGAATACGCCCAGGGTGATCTGTTTGACAATACATGTTATCTTTTTATATTCAATGGGGATCTATAATGTCAGCGGATACTTTGATTATGTTACAGGTATCCAGGACTTCTTCTTTGAATATGACGATGCAGACTGCGCAGCAGTAGTCGTTGATTTTATGGGAGCTCCTGATTTTGAGGAGGTGGCAGGAGCCACTGACCTTTACACCGGAGAACCCATCCTGATCTATTCAGAATATCTGCAATATCTTGAAAGGATTGTATATGGATACACAGAAAGCGGCGCTGTTTTGATATGGCGCCGGTCAGATTTGACGGGAAAAAACTTGCTCTCCTGGATCAGACGAAACTGCCCGGGAGAGGAAATATACATAGAGATACAGACCAAAGAAGATATGTGGGATGCGATCTACCACCTGAAGGTTGAGGCGCTCCTGCCATAGGGGTGGCCGCAGCTTACGGGCTGTATGCAGACTCTCTCAGGTTTGCAGGTAAGGACATGGCCGGTTTTAGGGAACATGTGAAAAAGAGTGCGGAATACCTGAAAGCGCCAGGCCGACAGCCGTCAATCTGGCTTGGGCGCTGAAGAGGATGTTTTCGGTCATAAAGACCGTCAAGACCTGACTGTGGAAGCCGCACAGGAACTGCTCAGAACTGAGGCCGTAAGGATCCATGACGAAGATGTGGCGGCCTGCAAAGCCATGGGTGAATACGGGCTTTCCTCCTCAAACCGGGAATGGGGATACTGACTCACTGTAATGCCGGGGACCATAGCCACCGCCAAATACGGAACATGTCTTGCACCCATATATTTAGGACAGGAAAGGGATATGGCTTCAAGGTATTTGCCGACGAAACCAGACCTCTGCTCCAGGGAGCCCGCCTGACTTCATGGGAACTGAACAAGGCAGGAGTGGATGTTACACTGATATGTGACAACATGGCGTCGTCTGTTATGAAAAAGGCTGGATAGACGCTGTGGTGGTGGGCTGCGACAGGGTAGCCGCCAACGGGGACGGAGCCAACAAGATAGGTACTTCGGGAGTTGCGATACTTGCCAAAGAGTACGGCATACCTTTCTATATGTTCGTGCCAACTTCCACCATAGACATGGATACGCCGGACGGCGACCACATAAATATCGAGCTCCGCCAGGGGGGATGAGATATATAAGATGTGGTACAAGAAGCCGATGGCGCCGGAAGGCATAAAAACATATAATCCGGCTTTCGATGTGACAGATCACAGGTATATAACGGCGGTAATAACCGAAAAGGTGTGATAAGACCGCCTTTAGCGAAAATTTGAGAAAGTTGATGAAAAATAAGGTGTTTTCCAGATGGAGAGGATTGGACAAAAAGACAATTTCATAGCAAAACATGCCAAGATAGCCACGGTGGTAGCCGTTATCTTCGGTTCCACCTCAGGCATACTGGGCAATCTGATAACAGCCCGGCCCTTGCCATAGGGTTCTGAGACTTGCCATAGCGCTGCCGTTCTTCATCATCCCTGCAGTGGCTGACCGGGAGAAAAGGCACAAACTCAAAGGGATAAGCAAAAAAGACTACATACTCTGTTTTATTTCAGGAGCATTTCTTTTCGGCCATTATTTTCGTGGTTCAATGCGGTCAAGCTGACCAATGTGGCCAGCGCTTCGGTCCTTGCCGCCCTGCATCCCTGGTGGTCCTCTTAGTAACGGTATTTGTCTACCGCAGGAAGGTCAGCCTCAGATCTGTGCTTGCCATAATAGTGGCTCTGCTTGGAGGAGTCCTTATCATGGGAGCCGATTACAGCACTTTTGCAGGAGGAAACATTACAGGAAACATCTTCGCATTTTTTGCTGCTGTATTTATGGGACTGTATTTTGCCATGGGCGATGAGGTCAGGAAAAGAGTGGACGGAGGACTGTATGTGCTGATGGTGTTCGCTTCATGCTGGATATGCTTTTATCATCGGCAATATCGCAAGCGGTACAGAACTTTTTGGGTTACAGGCCAATGGATTATGTCTATCTTATCGTCATGGCCTTTGTATGCCAGATAGGTTCCCATGCTGTTTTCAACATGTGCATAGGCCATGTAAGCTCCCTTTATGTGTCCACATGGGAAACGGCAGATGCGGTATTCGCGACCATAATGGCAGTGATCTTTCTGGGGCAGATACCGGAAATCTATGAAGCGGCCGGGTGCATCATAGTCGTCGGGGCCCTGCTCTATTACAACCGACAGGAGAGTAAAAACCAGCAATGAGTTACAAAGTAAAGATACAAACCTTTGAAGGGCCTTTTTGACCTGCTGGTATATCTGATAGAAAACGCCCAGATGAGCATATATGATATAGAGATAAGCAGCATTACAGAACAGTACCTGGAATATATCAGGACCATGAGGGAAATGGATGTAAATGTCGCCACTGAATTTATGGTGCTGGCTTCTTCCCCTATCGAGATAAAGTCCAAGATGATCCTGCCTCGCATCAATACAGCCGGGGGGAGATGACGGTAGAAGACGACCCCAGACAGAGCTGGTCACCAGGCTGCTGGAATACAAGCGGTTTAAGAAAGCTGCTGAAATCCTCCAGGAACAGGAAGAACTGGCACGAAGGATATTTTCCAAGCCTCAGGAGGATATATCGTGCTTTACAGAAAATCCGACGAATATCTGGCGCTTGACATTAGGCAGTTTGCGGGAGCCTTTTCGGCTTTCATAGAGAAAAGCAGAAACTTTGAGGCGGTACGCCGTCAGTATACGAGGATAAACAGGGAAAAGGTTTCCATGGAAAACCGCATAACATATATTGCGGGCAGATTGCGGAAAGGATAGGCCATGTCTTTTGACTTCAGGAACTGGTCCCTGATAAAAAAGACAAGTATGATACCATAATAACCTTTGTATCCCTGCTGGAAATGGCCAAGGAAAGGGTCGTAAACCTGAGCCAGAAAGTGCTTTACGGCGACATAGAAGTAGAAGCGGGAGAGAAGATAAACGAGGGAGAATTCAAATATGAGCAGTAAAAGACCATAAAGTCTGCCTTTGAGTCAATGCTTTTCACATGGGGAGAGCCGCTTGAAGCCAAGGCCATGGCAGATGTTCAATATAACCAGGCAGGAAGCCATAGAGTATTTCACAGAGCTTCAGCAGGAATATGAACAGGAAGGCCGCGGCATAGTCATACGCCGTATCAACCAGTCCTTCCAGTTTGTCACCAGAGAAGAAACGCAGATTATGTGAAGAAACTCTGCACCCGGTCAAGACCAAACGCCTTTCCCAGTCGGCCCTTGAAGTGCTGGCCATCATCGCATACAAACAGCCTGTGACAAAAAAGGCGAGATAGAAGCCATAAAGGGGAATACGATGTGACCGGGTGGTGGACGGACTGCTGAAAAAAAGAACTGATATGCGAAAAAAGGCCGGTCGGATTCGGTAGGGAGGCCCATCCTCTACGGCACGACAGATATATTTTTACAGAACTTCGGCTTTTCTTCCATCAAAGACCTGCCCCAGATCGACGACATCGAAAGCATAGTGTCAGGCGATTACGGAGACGATGCCGAAGCTGCAGACGACAGGATCGACGACGGGCAGATAATGATAGAAATTTAAGATTGTGGAATATAACTTCCTTTCTACAGTAAAATGTTGAGGGGAGTTTTTTTATGAACAGAAAAATGAAAAACAGCGGCGGTCATATGCCTGATCATTGGCCTTGCCGCAGGAACAGCAGAAATCCTGGGATCCAGGATCACCGACCAATCGAGGAAGAGGAACCTCCGGTGATGCGGCTTTAGTTGCTAAAGCCGCGTCACCGCATGAAGGGGAAAAATATACATGATAGTGCTGATCTTGCACTCTGGCGCCGAAGGAGCGATATTGATAGATACAAAAGACAAAACCGTGCTTTTTGAGAAAAATGCTGATAAAAAACTGTACCCCTGCCAGCACCACAAAGATCATGACTGCCCTTGTCGCTCTGGAGACACTGGAGGAGATCGGGGCCGGGCAAGACAGCCGTGTGACGGTACCTGACGAAGCCGCCGGGCTCGAAGGTTCGTCTGTTTATCTTAAAGCCGGCCAGCAGGTGACCATGGAAGAATTGCTGTACGGCATGATGCTCCAGTCAGGAAATGATGCGGCCGCTGCCGTGGCCATATGCTGCGGCGGGGATATGGAAACTTTTGTGGAAAAGATGAATGACAAGGCTGCGCCGCATTTCTGGCTGCGGTTCGACTCATTTTACCAATCCCAGCGGGCTGCATGATGAAGAACATTATACAACAGCCAGAATCTTGCCATCATCGGAGCAGCGGCTATGGAGAGGGAGGACTTCCGCCGGATAGTCTCCGCTGAAAGCTGGCAGAGCCAGGATACAGGTGCAGATCCCATGTCAACAAGAATAAGACTCTTTTCCAGTATGACGGTGGAAATGGTATAAAAATAGGGTTATACCAAGGCTTCAGGAAGGACTCTGGCCGCTTCCGCCGAAAGGGACGGGAAGGTCCTGATAGCAGTGGTACTCAACGATCATAACTGGTTTGAGGATGCATATGGGATGCTCGACTATGGCTTTGAGGCTGCCGGATAAATCCACAGGGCAGAGCATAAAATCTCACAGAAAAAGGAGGATATTATGGCATATATATGTATGGACAAAGGAACGGATAAATGCCCCTGCATCCTTATGGAAGCAGGACAGTGCTATATGCGGGATGATCCGGACGGGCAGCTGCGACTGCTGGCAGGCTGGCAGGGAACCCTGCCCTTATACGGAATATGTCCAGCAGGGGAAAAGACCTGTTGCTTCTAAAAGCCCGGTGTTTTACGGTGGACAGCCGCGGGGATCATTCGCCGTGTTTCAGCACAGTCACTTTGAGGGTTCCTTTGCATATGCGGTCAGATGCCATGATCCGGGGACTTTGTGATGGTGGAAAGCGATGGATGGCAGATCCCGCTGTCCGTGATGGAAAAAGCCGGACCGGTACCGCCGCATCTGGAACAGAAGGGCATATATCCATAGCCATAAATATAACCGGTCCCAAGACAAGTGGGATTGATGAAAGGAACTTCGGTTGGCACAGTGTGGAAGGTAAAAGGGGCCTTATCACAACGGCCTGCTGAACATTCAGTCATATGATCCGAAGGCGCTTTCCATAGTGGCGGCAAAGGGATTTCCTTATGCCTTTCTTGAACATAAAAAGACAGGATAACGGTCGGGAATGGCAAGCTTCTACCTTGACAGGCACAAGCTTCCGGACAGTTTTCTGACGGAGTACATAGGTGAACTGGAACGGGAAGAAATGGATTTTGGAGCAGATATAAAGGCAATATCTGAAAAAATAAAAGATGACTATGACTATTGCCTTGAAAGCACAGGCAGGGAACCCAACATTTTTCTGCTGGTGTCGCCGTATTTTGCAGGACGGATCACAGCCTGCCTGCCGGAAAGGATCACGGCAGGTTCTGTATCTGCGGATGGAAGCGGAGATCCCGCCGGGGAAAAAAGGAACGGCAGCCGTAAAAAGGCTGATCCTGCCCAATCACAGTACCATGTGCTGCGGCGAAGGACTGTGCAGGGGCCTGCTCCCATACCGATGAAAACGGGTGTGACCGTCAGAGGATGCAAGTGCCTGGACATGATGTGATACCAGATGAGAACGCAAACACAGGGATGAAGATCTTCTCGCTGAATATCTGAGAAGGGGCTTTTATTTCTGCCGGAAAAATGGATCGGGACGGTCGTTCCCATGCAATAAAAAAAGTTTCACTCTGAGCTGGGTATTGAGCTAAGGTGAAACTTTTTTATGGTGTCAGCCGTGAAAGACTTTGACCAGCAGCAGTCTGCCGTCTCCTACGGTGACCTTGGCTGTCATGCCGGGCAGTACCTCGTTGCTGACGCCATATTGATATTCACAGGTGATCTCTCCGCCGGACAGGGAAATTTGGCATTTTCAATGGTTATATCGCGAGCTGTGCCGGATATGTTCAGCAGGGAACAATATTCAAAACTGCTGTCTATATATGCCGGAGCATCCGAGACTATCTCCATCAGAGAGAAGTCATCTGCCATTACTGCCTTGACCCCTGCCGAATCCAGCATGAGCAGGATAGATAAATTTGCAAGGGTGTGGTCCATCCGCTGACCTGTCATCCCAATGAGCAGGAAATCGTCAAAGCCCCTGCGCAGGGCTTCCTTTGCAGCGAAAACCGTGTCTGTATCATCTTTTTCACGGGGCAGGGCGATGATCTGCCGATCGTCAGCCTTATCTTCTGAGCATTTTGCCGCTGTCTTGGACATGCCGGTGGCCATGAGCTCCGCCGGCGCCGGATAGGAGTCAAAATCCCCGACTATCAGAATCGCTGTGGTCATCTTCCGGTTTTCTGCTGTCGCGGATTGCTTTTGCAGTTTCTGGATCGAGAGCGCAGGCGTACTGTGCATCCCAGTCAAGAACACGGCGTGCATCTGCCATCTTGTCATCGATATCACGTGCATGCGGGATACCTTTTGCAATATCAGCGGCATGGGCTGCAATCTTAGAAGCAATGATTCCCTGCTTGGTATCATCGACATTTGGAAGTGCAAGATGCTCGGCAGGTGTGACATAGCACAGGAATGCAGCTCCGCTCATTGCTGCAACAGCGCCACCGATGGCTGCAGTGATGTGGTCATATCCAGGAGCGATATCTGTTACCAGAGGTCCGAGTACATAGAACGGTGCGCCCATGCAGATGCTCTGCTGCACTTTCATGTTGGCAGCAACCTGATCCAGCGGCAATTGCAGGACATTCAGCCGTCAGTTTACGGCGGAAAGGCTGGGTATCCCCATGGGAAGAAAGATCCATGATGGCTTCGGCTCCCCATGTCAACGGCGGCCATGACCTTTTCATCTCTATGTCGTAATCCTTGCAGTCTCTGGATACACCAAGGTTTACATTGATCTTGGTGCGGAGCATGGAACCTATGCCGTTGGGATCCAGACACTTGTGGAGCTTGTTGGCGCAGATGGCGACCTGCCCTCTGGCAACAAGGTCGCGGATTTCTTCTTCGGTACGGTACTCTTTAGCCGCAACAGCTTTCATTTCCTCGGTGATGATGCCGGATCTGGCGGCGGCCATCTGTGTGGTGAAATTTCTCATATATGTTTCCTTTCAGTGGTATTATGGTGCGGCAAGGCGGATATTCCCGCCTGCCGGAACTTTGGCTGATCTGTGGTATTGGCTTTTGGCTGAGTTCACGGTTCCTGTGCGAACCGGCTGTCAAGGTCAAAGGCATGATCCATGGGACCTGAACCGCTTCCCAGATCCAGCATGGCAGCAAGGGCTCCGGAAATATAGTCCTTTGCCCGTATTACGGAGTCATCCAGTGAAAAACCTTTGGCAAGCTTGGCTGCGATGGCGCTGGAAAATGTGCAGCCGGTCCCGTGGGTATTGGGATTGTCAATGCGCTTGCCTCTGAACCAGCGGGGACCCCTTTTCGTCATACAGAAGGTCGTTGGCGTCATTGACACTGTGGCCGCCTTTCAGGAGGACGGCACAGCCGTAGCGGTCATAGATGACGGCGGCAGCCTTTTCCATATCCTGTTCGCTGCGGATCTCCATATCAGCGAGGATCTGGCCTTCCGGTATGTTTGGAGTCGCCAGCTGAGCCATTGGGAGAAGTATCCCGGTGAGGGCGGAGATCGCCTCATCCTGTATGAGCTTGGCGCCGCTGGTGGAGACCATGACCGGATCGGCCACGATATGGAGGCGCTTTGTAATATTCAAGCCTTTCGGCGATGACTTCTATAAGGACAGATGAAGATACCATGCCGATCTTGACCGCGTCGGGAAAGATATCCTCAAAGACTGCGTCGATCTGCAGACGGAGAAATTCCGGACTTACTTCTGAAATGCCTGTGACGCCGGTGGTATTCTGGGCGGTCAGGGCTGTGACGGCGCTCATGGCGAAAACGCCGTTCAATGTCATGGTCTTGATATCGGCCTGTATGCCGGCGCCACCGCTGGAATCGCTGCCGGCTATGGTGAGAGCAGTTTTCATACGGCGCCTCCTTTTACCCGGCCTATACGCAGTGACGGCCGGTTTTCTTTCGAAGAGATAAATTGAAAAGAGTTTTCTCCTGTTTTCCGGTGAAAAGTCTGCCATGTAAAAGTCGCAGAGCTCCCTTAGCCGTTCATGCTCCTTCTCATAACTGTCATATACGCCAATGATGGTAAATCCGTCGTCTTTGGCTGTCAGAGCGGCATAGAGGGCATCTTCAAAGACTATGACCTGATCTTTGCCCAGCCCCATATATGCTGCGGCTTCCCGGTATATTTGGGGTTCATCCTTGCCGTGGGCAACAGAGGTGCAGGTGAATATTTCAGAAAAATACTGCCGGATGCCGCAGCGTTTTCAGGGCAGCATCTACCAGATACTGGTCGGTCGCGGTAGCTATGCACATGGACATGCCCATTTCTGACATTTCCGACAGCAGCTTTTCCGTGCCTGATTTGAGTATGAGTTCATCTCTGTAATATCTTTCTATCATCTTGTTGACCCCGGCCATGATCTCATCGATGGACTGGGTTATGCCATAGGCTTTTCTGTAATGACAGGCAGCCTGATAAAGGCTCATTGCCTTGAAAGTTTCGTTTATGTCCTTGTCAGGTTCAAGGCCGATGGAACGGAGATAATTTTCTCCTACGGTATTCCATACGAACATGGAGTTGAGCAGAGTACCGTCGAGATCGAATATTGCACCTTTTATCATAGGAAAAGCACCTCCTTTGCTTTTTCTTTAAGTGCGGCTGCGGCAGCTGCAATGTCAGGGGCTCCGAAGATGGCGGAGATCACCGCCACCCCCTGCCGCACCGCAGCCTTTCAGGGCTTCAATATTGTTTTCGTTTATGCCGCCGATGGCCACCGCCGGATGGAAACGGATGAACAGATTTCTTTTAGCTGCCGGGTGGTTATCCGTACGGCGCTGCTTTTTGGTAGGTGACGGGAATACTGCGCCTATACCAAGATAGTCAGCTCCTGCTTTTCGGCGGCTGCGGCTTGCTCTGCTGTCTTGGCTGTGGCGCCTATGATAAAATCCCTGCCGGCAAGCCGGCGGACATCTTCAACAGGCATATCCCCGCTGCCCACATGGACACCATCGGCGCCGCTCTTTAATGCCACATTGAAATTGTCGTTTATTATGAGAGGAACATCATAGCGATGGCAAAGATCTCCTATGACAAGAGCTTCCTCTATGAATCTGTCTTCTGCCAGTTCTTTTTTCTCTGAGCTGGATCATGGTCGCACCGCCCTTGAGAGCAGATTCTACCTGGCGGTACAGCGGCGTGTCTACGGCCCATTGCTGGTCGGTTATGGCATATAAGCGCAGCATATCTTTATTGAATTTCATTGGTTCTCTCCTGTTTGTCCTGAGGCACGGTCATATCTGTTTTCCGGACTGCCGCCCAAAGCGGCAGAAAGGGCGGATGGATCGGCGCAGGTCATGGCAGCGCTCATCACACATATGCCTGCTGCCCCCTGCCTCCCGTACTGCTGCGGCGTTGGCAGGATCTATCCCGCCTATGGCGTAGACAGGTATGGAGACCCTGCTGCAGATCTGTTTCAGAAAAAATCTGTCCCTCTGCCGGGAACGCCTGCCTTGCAGTCTGTATTGAATATATGTCCCGCTGTTATGTAAGTACACCCCAGCGCCTCAGCTTCGGACGCTTCGGCCGCTGAATGGCATGAAGCACCCAGAACGGACAGCTTTTTCCGCTGCCGGTGATCCAGTTTGCGCAGGCCGTCCATGGAAAGGTGCAGGGCTGCCGCATGCAGCTTTTCGGCTGTATCGGCAAATGTATGGAGTATACAGAGCGTGCCTCTTGCTCGGCATATTTCCATTACCTTTGCTGCCAGGCGGGTGTATTCTTCGGGAGAAAGATCCTTTTCCCTCAGGATGACTGCCTTTGGACAAGACTGCGCCAGTCTTTCTATCCTGGTCAGGAAATCTTCCCGGCACAGTTTTCGGTTGGTTACAAAGATCACATCAGACATAGAGATAATCATTGAGGACCGGCTGGAGTCCTTCTTTTTTCAATGTCCTCATACATGGTGCCAAGACTCCTTCCATCGTCTATCTCAAACTGTTCGTCACCCTGCTGGCCCTCCTGCTCCTTTCCGCTGTATTTGCTTTCGTGGTCGCCTATGCCGGTTGAAACACCTGCTGATACTTTTGTGGCGGCGATCCTGACGATGCCGTTCCTGAACCTGGCGCTTTCGCGGGAAGAAACGGTTATCGCCATACTCTCTTGTGACCCATCAGGTGAAGAGTCTCGTATTTATCCGGATCGTATGTTTCCTGGAATACGGTAACATAGTCGGCTCCGCATTGGTGGAGATAAGCGTATTCGTCAGTGTTCACCGGATATATTTCAAGGCCTACCATGCGGAAGTATTTCCTTGCAAGCTTGCATGCCTCGCCGATATATTCCACATCGCTTGGGCTTGCGGCTCTCTCCGGTCAGTATCAGGATCTCCTCCATACCGCTGTCGGCGATGACCTTCATCTCCTTCTCGATCTGCTCTGCTGAGAGCTTCATTCTGTTGATGTGATTGTAGCAGTTGAAGCCGCAGTATACGCAGTAGTTCTCACAGTAGTTGGCTATGTAGAGCGGCGTGAACATGTAGACGGTGTTGCCGAAATGCTTGCTTGTCTCTTCTCGGCTTTCTGAGCCATTTCTCCAGAAAAGGTTCTGCGGCGCGGGGACAGGAGCCTTTAAAATCCTCGATGCTGCAGTTTCGTGTTGGATCAGGGCAGCCTTGACATCTGCTGCTGTGTAACTGTCATAGTCGTAGGTGTCCACCTGGGACATGACCTTGTCACGGATATCTGAGCTGAACTTCCATTCCCGGCAGATATTCCATGTGGCTTTTGCGGGATGAAGGGTCGGTCTCAAGACGGTGTTTTTTGGTCAATGCCTGGGGTGAAAGGAATTCTGAATCTACAAAAACTGATTTTCCATTTGCAAACCTCCCTTAGTCTCAAAAATCCGGTCAGTGGATCTGAAGCGGATGCCCCTCTGGTCAGTACCCGGCCCAGACCGGCCAGATATGCCTTGCGGCCTGCTTTTATGGCCTGGCGGAAGGCCGATGCCATCAGGGGCAGGTCGCCGGCGGTGGCAAGGGCCGTGTTTGCCATGATGGCGGCAGCGCCCATCTCCATGGCTTCACATGCCTGGGATGGCCTTCCGATGCCTGCGTCTACGATGACAGGAAGGTCTATTTCGTCTATGGTATCTGGATAAATTCCTTGGTTGCAAGGCCTTTGTTGGAACCGATAGGGGCGCCCAGAGGCATGATGGCGGCGGCTCCGCCGCTGCCATATCTCTTGCGGCGTTCAGGTCAGGATACATGTATGGCATTACCACAAAGCCTTCTTTGGCAAGGATCTCTGTGGCTTTGATGGTCTCCTGGTTGTCAGGGAGCAGATACTTGGTATCTCTCATGATCTCGATCTTCACAAAATCACCGCATCCCAGCTCCCGTGCCAGACGGGCTATGCAGAACGGCTTCCTGGGCGTTTCTGGCGCCGCTGGTATTGGGCAGCAGGGTGACGCCCTCAGGTATGTAATCCAGGATGTTTTCGTGATCGGTAGTGTTGGCGCGGCGCACTGCCAGAGTGATTATCTGTGCTCCGGCGTCTCTGACAGCGGCTTCGATCAGCTTGAGCGAGTATTTTCCTGATCCGAGGATAAAGCGGGAGTCGAAACTGTGTCCGCCGATCATTAGTTTATCATTGTTCATATTGTTACCTTCTTTCTGATAGTTTTTCAAAATCCTGATATGTGTCCTTGCGGTGTGCGGTATATGTGACCGGGCATCGAGGGGCCTGAAAGCTCACGGCTCTTTGAAACCTGCCAGCAGCCGCAGGACCATGTGGGCCTGGTGGGCGGCGCACAGAGCAACCCGTGCAGAAAAAGGAGACCAGGTTTTTCTGCGGAATCGCTTACTCCGTCGCCGCATAGATAAAACCGCTCTGAAATACGCCGGGTTTTTATGTCATTGGCGCTGGCTATACCGGCCATGCCTGAAGCGGCAATGAGATATTTTGACGGCAGTTTTCCAGCACGGTGTTCACCAGCATTGACTTTTTTTGGACCGGGTCGTCAAAAGCCTCGCAGATCATATCCGCAGCTTCAAGCAGCATGGCGGCATTGTTTTCGGTGATCCTGACCTGATGGGTCAGCAGGCGGTATAAGGATTGATCTCCGCCAGATTGGCGGCAGAGCCTCTGTCTTGTCCATGCCTACCTGAAAGGCTTTATATTGCTGGCGGTTCAGGTTGGTGATATCCACCTTGTCAAAGTCGATGAGTATCAGTGTTCCCGCCAGCCCTGATCAGAGAAACGGCTATGTTGGAGCCCAGGCCTCCCAGCCCGCATATGGCGACAGTTGCCCGGCCGAAAGCATCGGCTATCTTCTCTCCGCACCTGTCGGCCAGGGGCCCTGTTCATTTCTTTTCTGAGGGTATGGAACCTGATTCACAGGCACAAGGCCTGCTGCCTGATGTCGCTTGGTTTTCTGCCATATCATCCGCCTCCCACAAAGCTGACGACTTCGACAACATCTCCGTCGCAGAAGAGCTTTTCATCATAAGCGGACTTTGGAACGATTTCTCCGTTGATCTCTACCGCTATACGGGCAGGATCGTATCCGGCATCGTCCAGGTAGCGGGCAAGGGCATACCGTCCATGTCCTGCATGTTTCCGTTGATCTTTACCATCAGTTCACCTCACAAAATCAAAAAAGGAATTACCGATCTGGCAATTCCCCCGATGAAGAATCTTATAAGTTTGCGCCTTCTGACCGGCGCAGTCATATCCCCTCCGTTGGCATTATCCAAATCAGGTAACCGGTCGGAGGTCACACCTCCCTCTCAGCCTGTAACACAAGCTCCCGTTTGTCAAAAAGATAGATATATTATACACCTTTGGAACAGATAAGTTAAGTGTTTTTTGCGGAAAAAGAGCCGGAAGGACGGCAGGAAAGGAATAAAAAATATGGAAGGAAAGGAACACAGAGCAGCCTGATCCATCTAAAAAGGCACATGACAGATAAGTCCTGCCATGTGCCTGTTTGCCGTCTTATGTAAATAGACTGTGCCGGTATGACGGTTTAGGATAAGCTGCTTGCACTGTTGGCAAAATCAAGCATTCCGCCGGTCAGGGCATTGGACAGCTCGTCGCTTTCCTGAACAACCCACGCATCGCCGTCATTTATAAGAGTTACACGGTAACGGTAGCCTCGTAGGTCTTTTCTGCTGAATCAAGGGATTCGATCAGAAGCTGATCCAGTGTATCCATCATGGTTTCTTCCGTCATGGTCGGATCTGCAAGAGCCTCTCCCATGAAAGAGATCAGCAGGTTGCTGAACATTTCTCCAAACGGATAAGTGGTGATGGTGGCTTCAACGGTTGCAGTGTCTCCGTCGATGGTTTCTTCGCCAAGCTCGTAATCAAATTCCAGAACCTTATCGACAAGTGCTTCGGTAGCTTCTCTCCGAATCCGTCGCTGCCCATATCGCCGATGATCTCGTCAGGACTTGACTTGGCATTTTCCAGATCAGCCTTGAGTGCGTCTGTAGGGAGAAGGTGAGCTGCAAGCAGCAAAAAGTGAAGCACATGATTAAAGCCAGCAATGCTACTGCGATTTTTTTCATTTTTAGTGTCCTCCCAAATATACTTATAATATGCTTACACTATATTTGTACTATATTTTCGGGTAAAAATCAAGGAAAAGCTACGATTTAATTTAATGCTTTACCAAAGTGAGGTATAGGACAGGAGGAGAGGATTCAATGGCAAAAATAGTCATCATAGGCGGAGGGTGGTCAGGGATCGCCGCTGCCGTACGAGCGAGAAAAACAGGGGGCAGATGTGACGGTGGCAGAAAAGACCGACCTGCTTCTTGGCCTTGGAAATGTAGGCGGGATCATGCGCAACAACGGCAGATATACGGCTGCAGAGGAAAACATAGCTCTTGGGGCAGGCGAGCTTTTTGAGATCACCGACAAATTGTCCCTGCACAAGGATGTGGATTTTCCGGGACAATGATCATCATGCCAGCTTTTATGATGTGCTCATGGTGGAACCTGAAGTAAGGCGCCTTCTGAAAAAACTGGGCATAGAAATACGCCTCAAGACCAGGATAACAGATGTGGAAACCGACGGGGATGTGATAACCGGTGTGGTTTCCGGGGATGGAGAAAAGATCAGAGCAGATGTGTTCATAGAGACAACGGATCGACCGGCCCCATGGGAAATTGTATGCGCCATGGTAACGGCTGCTCGATGTGTATACTCAGATGCCCGGCTTTCGGGCCGAGGGTCAGCATAACTGAAAGGGCGGGCCTTGATGATATGGCTGCCTGCCGGCCTGACGGCATAAAGGGAGCGTTCAGCGGTTCATGCAAGATCGAAAAACGGAGCCTTTCCAGAAAACTTCAGAAAAACTGGATAAAGACGGTTTTGCTGTGGTACCGCTGCCTGAACGGCTCATCAACAGAGAAAAACTTTCCAGAAAGGTATGCCAGCAATATGCGCTGGATCCTTTGCAGAAAATATTATCCTGATCGATACGGGATATGCGAAGCTTATGAGCCCTTATTTTGACCTTGAAGAACTAAGGCAGGTGGAAGGTTTTGAAAATGCCAGATTTGCAGATCCTTATGCAGGCGGCAAAGGCAATTCCGTGAGGTATATGTCTGTGGGGGTCAGAGACGGGTATATGAGGGCATGCGGACTTTCAAACCTGCTGCTTGGCGGAGAAAAGTCAGGCTTTTGTCGGTCATACGGAAGCCATATCCACAGGTTCACTGGCGGGGTACAACGGCGCCATGATGGCCGCCGGAAAACCCATGCTGAAGCTGCCCCGCTCACTGGCGATAGGCGAACTGCTTGCGTTTGCCAATGAGGCTCTTGCCCGTGAGGACGGCCTTTCCAGAAGGTTTACCTTCGCCGGCGGAGAGTTCTTTGAAAGGATGAAGGAACTGGGACTTTACAGGATGGAGCCCAAGGAAGTCAGAAAGCGAGGGTGGAGGCGGAGGATCTGATGGATATTTACAATAAGTGATCTTTATGATAAAATATCCTGACGACAAAAGAAAAGGGAACTGATATGAGGATAAACAAATATATAGCTCAGGCCGGGATCGCAAAGCAGACGAAAGGCTGATGAGCTGATACGCAACAGTAATGTAAAGGTTAACGGCGCAGTGCTGAAAGAACCGGGCTATGATGTGCTCCCCGGACGATAAAGTGGAGATCAACGGCCGTATTGCTCAGCCGGCTCAGAAACATGTATATTTTCTCGTGAACAAACCGGTCGGTATGGTGACTACCGTTAGCGATGACAGGGATCGGCCGACGGTCATGGATATCGTCACGGACACCGACGCCAGGCTGTTCCCGGTAGGAAGACTCGATTACAACACCTCCGGTGCTCTCATAATGACCAACGACGGCGACCTGGCATACCGGGTGTCCCACCCCAGGCACGAGCTGGGCAAGACTTACCTGGCTCTCGTCAAGGGAGTCCTTTCCAGGGAAAAGCTTGCAAAGCTGCGGAAAGGCGTGGACATAGGAGGCTTCTGTTACTTCTCCCGCCAAGGTGAATGTCGTAAAAGGCAATGCCGGCTCCACGCTGGTCGAGATAACCATCCATGAGGGCAAGAACCGACAGGTGAGGAAGATGTTCGCTGCCGTCGGAAACCCGGTCCAAGCTTGAACGCACAGCTATCAGGACGATCCGCCTCGGCCACCTGAAAGAGGGGCATTACCGCAAACTCACCAGAGAAGAGGTGGAATACCTGAAAAACTGCTGACGGCGGGCGGGTGCCGCCGTGCCGGCAGCGCTGCATGTTCTCGTATGTCGCTTGTTCTGCGTACCGCCGCCGTACGGCATCAACCTCGGCCCCGTACGGTGGGATATATAGTAAAAATTAATGTTGGCTATCGCTCCGCAAAATGAGGAAAAGCCAACATTTTTAGATTCTATGCCAGATTTGCCCTGTCGAAATTTGTCGATGTTGGCTTTTTGTTCAGGTCAATGAAAAAAAGGCAACGGTTTTTCAAACTGTTACCTGAAAAATGCAAACCTGAGCAAAAACCAACATGAGGGAGCCATATCAATGGGTCTGAACAGCATATTTTTATGGCAGATGTTGGCTTTTTATCCGGGGAAAAAGTTTAACCATCATCCAGTAGGGGCAGAGCGCAGTATCAATTATGTCTTATGCCGACGAAGAAAATTGATGTTGTAAAATCTGAAATATTCTCTAAAATATACAACATGGCCGGTCTGCACCGGGTTTAAATGCAGAAAAATAACTGCGGGGGCGCTGTTACAGCGCCCCACAGTCATTTTTAAGATGTATTAGTAATTACCTTGTACTCTGTTTCGGTCATCAGACCATGCACTGCGGTCATGACCCCTGACCCGCAGCAACTTGCCGGTCGCCGGACCGTGCCGGGCCGCAGGCGTGAAACAACCATGTTATTTTCTCTTGCAGTCTTTTAGTCACACAGGTTCCGGTTGCTCTTTGCAACTACGATGTAGGCTCTTCAAGGAAGTCGGCTGCGGAAAGGGCTGATGTCAGGTCTTGCAGCAACAACTTTCTTGCTTCAAACTTCATCTTTCTTGAAGTGTTTCCTACGCTGGTGATCTCGCCGTAAAGCTTCGATATAGTCGCCTGCATATGTAGGAGCAAGGAATTCTACATTATCATAAGCGCAGAACAGGCCTTCATCTCCGTCCATCTTGATAAGAAGTTCAGTGGCAACATCGCCGAACAGGTGTACCATGAGCTCCGTCAACCAGATTTCCGCCGTAATGAGCGTCCTTTGCGGACATTCTGAGTCTTAAAAGTTGAAGTGATTTTTTCTGCCATTTAATCGTCTCCTTTTTCTTTAAAAATGTAAACTAAATTGTTCCCTTAGATATTCCGGAATAAATGTATTGCAAAATGCGTGCCAATGGTTTAAGATTGAAATTACCATACAAGTGAACCGAAAAGGTTCGCAACAGCAAGGGAGTGAACACAAAATGTCTATGCCATATGGTATCAATCGTGTGCTGGAACCAAAGCATGTGCTGCCAACATCAGCATGGGCTGGACAATAACCGCAGCATTTATTCCGATGAACTAAAGGTCTCAATACAAAGGATACACCTTGAGGGCACCGGTTCAAGCAGATTTTGTACAGAATCCAACGACGATGAGAAAAAAATCAAGCAGGCCATAATAGATATTGTGATCCGCCGCGGCAAACTCCATAATCCTGTCACAGATACAGGCGGTCTTGTGATGGGAACAGTTGAAGAAGATCGGCCAGGATTACGATAACAGATCGGGACTTAAAATAGGAGACGCAGTTATCTGCAATGCTTCGGCCGCATCAATCCCCATGTATATAGAGAATATAACATCTGTCAACAGGGTATTTAACCAGGTAAGGCAAACGGATATGCCATAGTGCACAGCCTCATACCTTTAGTCAAAGTGCCTGAGGACATACCCCTTGACCTGCTGATGTTCGTGTTTGACCAGTCAGGTACATTGTACAGGCTCAACGAACTTGTGGGAAACAAGGAAGGTTCCTGGTTGTCGGAAGCAACATGCTGACCAATCTGATATACGGTTATGTCATAAGGCAGAAGGCCGGAGAAGCCGGACAGATAACATGCCTGCTGGACAAAAAGCAATACCAGGTTTGGGGTGCGGTATAGACCGTCTGATAAGCCAGGTGTTTGACGAAGTGAGCTTTCTTGACATACTGAGACCGATGGAATGCATGCGGCAGCTTGACGCCGAATCATATTACGATCTTTCCATAAACTGCGCAGAAATACCGGGAGCAGAGACTATCAACATCCTTGCCACCAAACCGGGAGGCACCGTCATGTTCGCCAATCTCATCAACAACCTGAACATAGCCCTCTACATTACAGAATCCATTTCAAAAAATCTTGAAGTCAGGGGCGCGGAGGGATATCTTGAGAAAATATGACCAGTTTGATATGGGTATCGTAAGAGACATGGCTCCTTATATGGAAGATCTGACCATAGCCCAGACCAAGCCCCGTGAACCGGAGACAGAGCCCCCTTATAACAGGGCTCTGATGGAAAAAGACCCTGGCTGAGGATTTTGTCTGCCGCAGCAAGGCCATGTGGAAAGTGCTGGAAGATATGACAAAGGTATCGCGGTATGACTGTAATGTCATCATCTTTGGAGATACGGGCGTGGGAAAGGAAAAGGCGGCCAATATCATCCAGAAAAACAGCGCGCGGAAGATGCAGCCTTTTGTCAAGATCAACTGCGGTGCAA
>VOFE01001969.1_pt1:0-5000 | contig 22000 bp, 23 predicted proteins | sample 5384071 | NCBI WGS metagenome assembly VOFE01 (sample SAMN12384724, study PRJNA508395) | human gut metagenome | isolation source: healthy gut D | host: Homo sapiens
GGAGTCCAACGCTCTATCCAGCTGAGCTACGGGCGCGAGTACATGATATAGTATACCAGTCTTTCGTGCGTTTGTAAAGCGGTTATTGCGGGGTGTTTCGGTCGGATTGTGCCGAAACACCCCGATTTCCGTCTTACGCCTGCGCGTCGTCCGGCTTTTTCTTCTTTTTGCGCTTGCGATAGCGGTCCTCCTCGGAGAAAACACAGCCGCAGTAATTCTGCATGTACAGACCAAGCTCACGCGCCTTATCCTGTCCCTCGCGGAAGCGCGGAGAAAAGTCGCGGTGCAGATACTCGACACCGTATTTTTCGGCCATTTGTTCGCAGATTTGGCGCATCAGCTCGTGATTCTGGTACGGGCTGACAAACAGGGTAGAGGTAAACCGGTCGTAGCCATGCTCGGCGGCGTAGCGTGCGGTTTCCTCAAAGCGTAGCGCATAGCAGGTCGCACAGCGGTTGTCCCAGTTGGGATAGACAGCTTCGATGAACTTGCGCAGGCCGTACTCGTTCTCAATCTCTAGCTTGAGATCAATGCTTTTTGCATACTCAACGAGCGTATTCTTACGCATTTTGTACTCTTTCATCGGATGAATGTTGGGATTGTACCAAAAGCCAACCGGCTCGATGCCCTCCTGCCGCAGCGTGTCGATGCACGCAATGGAGCAGGGCGCACAGCAGATATGAAGAAGTGTTCCGGACAAAAAATCAAACCTTTCTGAAATAATAGTTGGATTAACGGTGAGGATAAGCGGGAACTTATTTGCGTAGTAATGGATCAATATCTATGAATTCATATTCTTTTGCGGCTTCGCTCTTAGAAGAAAACAATTTCACATCGTCACATGGCTGCAGTTGTTTTTTCCAATCTACGCAATCGTTTACAAAATTTTTGAAGTTATCGGCAATCCGAAATATTTTTCTGCTTTTATCGATATAGCAGATAGGAAATTCACTCTCTATGTCTGTCAGACCGCCCACGGTGCCTATATAACCACCCCGACTGTCTATCGCCATAATATCGACACGAGGTACAGCGTAAAAATCAACATTCAGAGCCATATCATCAAATATGAAATGAATATCATAGCAATCTATAAACTTTTGATATTCTTCGTCCTTGAGTTCTGTCGGCATGGAATAAATCGTTGTTCCTGCTTGGATAATTTCTGCATCTTTTCGGATAACGCAGATTGCACCGTTTGCACCATCATAATTCGAGCTTGTCACATCCAGAAATAATCGTTTCATTTTCTTCCTCCTGTATAAATCGGCAGAGTCGTCAAAGTGAATTATTCCCTTTTTTGAAGTCAAACGGCATAGCGTTCTCCTTTATTTCTTCCAGTGCTTGAGGGTCGGCACAATGGCTTCCATATGGGCGCGAACCTGCTCTGCAGGCCAGCTTTCGGTTGCCATATGCGTTACGCAAAAGTCGATCAGCTGCTCTTTCGTGGTGTATTTGAAGGTTCCGTCGGCATAGCACCACATGCAGTAGTCCTCGTTAAAGGAGCCGTCCGGCTCTTTACTGGTGATGGAATCTTCAAGCGGCATGCCGCAGCATTGGCAGATCAGCTGCCGCGGAGAACCGAGAAGTGTATTGATCGACACGTTAAAGAACATGGAAAGCAGCTTGAGCGTTTCGACGTTCGGCGTGGTTTCGCCGGTTTCCCAGCGGGATACCGCCTGTCGGGTGACAAAAATTTTTGCAGCCAGTTCGTCCTGTGAGAGACCTCTTTCGGTTCTGAGATGATATAAAATATCCTTTGTATTCATAATCGAACACCTCCATGAGGTAAGTGTATCATAGGATCTTTTTTACGGACAAGCAACATGCGGTTGCGGTATCGGATAACGCCTGTCAGCAACCTGCCGGCTTAATTATTATACCTCGTTTCCGGCCTACTTGCAAACCCTGTCGAAAACCGTTATACTGAGATTAGATTGACCCAGAATTCTGATCAAAGGAGGAATATTCTCATGAAGGATATTGCATACTATAACGGAAAAATCGGCCGCATTGACGAGGTGCAGGCGCCTATCACCGACCGCGGTTTTTACTTCGGCGACGGCGTTTACGATGCAGCGATGGTCAACAACAAGAAAATCTTCGAGCTTGAGGATCATCTGGACCGCTTTTACAACAGCCTGAAGCTGCTCCGCATTGAGCCGCCGATGCAGCGTGACGAGCTGACAAAACGCTGAACGAGCTGGTGTCGCAGCTGGATTCGGATGCGCCGCATATGCTGTACTGGCAGTCCACCCGTGCAGTGGCACACCGCATGCACGCGTTCCCCAAGGGCGGCAAGGCCAGCCTGATGGCATTTTCCGAGCCGTGCGGACTGGACCGCCAGGATCATCCGTACAAGCTGATTTCGGTCGGGGACACGCGTTTTCTGCACTGCAACATCAAAACGCTCAACCTTATCCCGAACTGCATGGCGATGCAGCAGGCTGTTGAGGCGGGCTGTGACGAGGTTGTATTCCACCGCGGCGACCGCGTGACCGAAGGCGCACATTCCGGTCTGGCGATTCTCAAGGATGGCGTGTTCTGCACGCCTCCGGCGGATAATCTTATTTTGCCGAGCATTACGCGCAAGCATTTCCTTACACTGTGCGACAAGCTCGGTGTGCCGACCCGCATTGCACCATTTACTGTGGATGAGCTGAAAAATGCAGATGAGGTGATGATCCTGTCCACCGGTACGCACTGCGTCGGCGCATGCGAGCTGGACGGCAAGCCGCTCGGCGGCAAGGATCCTGCGCTGCTCGATAAGCTGCAGAAGGCGTATCAGCAGTGGTTTAACGAGGAAACCGCAAAATAATGGGGAATTGGAAATGGATAATTGAGAATTAACTCAATAACGCGCATTGCGTGTATCCGTCATTTGCCATTCTCCATTCTCAATTTGGAAAGGACAAAAAGAATGCCCAACATTGTTATCATTGGTGGCGGACCGGCGGGACTGAGTGCTGCGATTTACGCGGTACGCGCCGGCATGCAGGCAACCGTTCTGTATAAGGACGGCGGTGCGCTGGCCAAAACGGACAAGATCGAGAATTATTTCGGCTTTATTGAGCCGGTTTCCGGTGCAGAGCTGCTCGAGCGCGGACAGAAGCAGGCCGAACGTCTGGGTGCAGTTTTGCGGCAGACCGAGGTAACCGGTATTGAGTATGCGGCGCAAGGCTTCACGGTTAAGACTGCGGACGGCGTGTTTGACGCGGATGCGGTCATTCTGGCAACCGGTTCGCCGCGTGCGGTGCCGAAAATCGAGGGCGTAACCGCATTTGAGGGCCGCGGCGTCAGCTACTGCGCCATCTGTGACGCGTTTTTCTATCGCGGCAAGGACGTTGCCGTGCTCGGTCAGGGTGAGTATGCGCTCGAGGAAGCGCGGGTGCTGCTGCCGGTGGCGCAGTCCGTTACGCTGCTGACCGATGGCAGCGAGGCTCCGGCGGATTTGCCGGACGGTCTGCGCGTGGAAACGCGTAAGGTAAGCGCGATCGAGGGCGATGAACTGGTGTCGCACGTGGCGTTTGCCGAGGGAGAATCGCTGCGCGTTTCCGGCGTGTTTATCGCCTATGGTACGGCCGGCAGCGGCGATTTTGCCCGCAAGCTGGGCGCGCAGCTGGACGGTACGCACATCAAGGCGAACGCCGACGGCTCGACGGCTGTGCCCGGCCTGTTTGCGGCCGGTGACTGTACCGGCGGTCTGCTGCAGGTGGCAAAGGCCGTAGCGGATGGCGCCGAGGCTGCAATGAGTGCGGTGAAGTTCGTGAGAAAGTGAAGAAAGCACCGCATACTTCGGTATGCGGTGCTTTTTTATGCGGTTTTGACCGGGGCATTAACCCTCGTAATCATCCTCATTCTCCCAGTTGTGCCAAACGGCCTGAACGTCGTCGTTATCCTCGAGGTTGTCGAGCAGCTTACGCATCTGCGCCATATCCTCTTCCTTCTCAAGGGTGATGTAGTTCTGCGGAACCATCTGCAGCTCGGCCTGTGCGAAGGTGTAGCCTTCCTTCTCAAGTGCCTCACGAACGGTAGAAAAATCATCCGGAGCGGTGTAGATTTCGAAAACGCCTTCCTCAACGAGGAAATCCTCAGCGCCTGCGTCGAGCGCCTGCATCATAACAGCGTCCTCGTCCAGACCTTCGCTCTCCATAATGATAACGCCCTTCTTATCGAACTGCCAGGATACGCAGCCGGAAGCGCCCAGACCTGCGCCGTACTTGTCGAACAGGTGACGAACGTCCGCAACGGTGCGGTTCTTGTTGTCCGTCAGGGTCTCAACAACGACTGCAACGCCGCCTACGCCGTAGCCTTCATAGTTGTTTGCCTCGTAATCAACCTGACCGTTTGCGCCGGAGTACTTATCGAGCGTGCGCTTGATGTTGTCGTTCGGCATGTTGTTGGCCTTTGCCTTTGCAATGCAGTCGCGCAGGCGAGCATTGAAATCCGGATTAGCGGAGCCGCCTTCCTTGATTGCGATTGCCATTTCACGGCCGATTTTGGTGAAAATCTTTGCTTTTTTTGCATCGTTTGCGCCCTTGCGCTTTGCGATGTTATTCCACTTGGAATGTCCCGACATGGTGAGTGTCCTTCTTTCTTTTATATCATCTAAAATATTAACTGTATAACACGCAGAACAATTTTAACAGGTTTTTCGCTATTCTGCAAGTCCTGCGAGTATATTTTTTCGCGTTTGCGGTGCAGAATAGCATTGCAAACGAAACGAGGTGAGCCAAATGAGCAAGCAGAACAAGAACCGGAACCAGCAGGGTCAGCAGAATCAGCAGCAGAATCAGAGCCAGCAGAATCAGAAAAACGATCAGCAGAACGGCTGATATTTTTTCCTGAGCCGATGGGTGTGCCTGTCGGCTTTACTTATTTTTATCTATTTGCTGAAGATTTCGGAATGGGTGCAGTCAGGACGGCTGGGAGGTCCGCCGCACCTGTGGTGGCGGGCACAAGGGTGGACACCAAGGTTTCCGCCCTTGTGAATCCTGTTT
>VOFE01001969.1_pt1:10000-22000 | contig 22000 bp, 23 predicted proteins | sample 5384071 | NCBI WGS metagenome assembly VOFE01 (sample SAMN12384724, study PRJNA508395) | human gut metagenome | isolation source: healthy gut D | host: Homo sapiens
GATAGTGGAGCAGTACCGTGAGGGAAAGGTGAAAAGTACCCCGGGAGGGGAGTGAAAAAGAACCTGAAACCTTGTGCCTACAAGCACCGAGAGTCCGTTAAAGGATGATCGGGTACTTTTTGTAGAACGGTCCGGCGAGTTAATATTTGCAGCGAGGTTAAGGAACTGGAGTTCCGGAGCCGCAGCGAGAGCGAGTCTGAATAGGGCGTATGAAGTTGCAGGTATTAGACCCGAAACCGGGTGACCTATCCATGAGCAGGCTGAAGCGGTGGTAAGACACCGTGGAGGGCCGCACCCACGTCTGTTGAAAAAGCCGGGGATGACTTGTGGATAGCGGAGAAATTCCAATCGAACTCGGAGATAGCTGGTTCTCCCCGAAATAGCTTTAGGGCTAGCGTTATTTTAGATTACCGGAGGTAAAGCACTGAATGGTCTAGGGGCCGCGAGGTTACCAAAGCCTATCAAACTCTGAATGCCGGATAATTGATGAATAGCAGTCAGACTGTGTGAGATAAGTCTCATAGTCAAAAGGGAAACAGCCCAGATCTACAGCTAAGGTCCCAAATGAACACTAAGTGGAAAATGATGTGAAACTGCGAAGACAACCAGGATGTTGGCTTAGAAGCAGCCACTCATTCAAAGAGTGCGTAATAGCTCACTGGTCGAGTGGTTTTGCGCAGAAAATGTAACGGGGCTAAGTGTTCAACCGAAGCTTAGGCATTGCAGCAATGCATTGGGTAGGGGAGCGTCGTATGCGGGGCGAAGTCAGAGCGTAAGCACTGGTGGATTTCATACGAGTGAGAATGCCGGAATGAGTAGCGAGAATTATGTGAGAATCATAATGGCCGAAAATCTAAGGTTTCTTGGGGAAGGTTCGTCCGCCCAAGGTAAGTCGGGAGCTAAGCTCAGGCCGAAAGGCGTAGGCGATGCACATACGGTAGAAATTCCGTAACCACCGAACATTTAAGCTAGAGGGACGCTTTCTTTAAGGTTATCCCGGGCGATGGTTGCCCCGGGCGTAAGGGACCGAAATTTAGTAGGGAAGTAACTGGCGAGAGAGACGAGAAAAGCTCTAGTGTATACTAAGGTGCCCGTACCGCAAACCGACACAGGTAGATGGGATGAGTATTCTAAGGCCAACGGGAGAAGGGTTGTTAAGGAACTCGGCAAATTGGCCCCGTAACTTCGGGATAAGGGGCGCCTGCGAGAGCAGGCCGCAGTGAAAAGGCCCAAGCGACTGTTTAGCAAAAACACAGCTCTCTGCTAAATCGAAAGATGACGTATAGGGGGTGACGCCTGCCCGGTGCTGGAAGGTTAAGGGGAGTGCTTAGCAGCAAGCGAAGGTGCGAACTTAAGCCCCAGTAAACGGCGGCCGTAACTATAACGGTCCTAAGGTAGCGAAATTCCTTGTCAGGTAAGTTCTGACCCGCACGAATGGCGTAACGATTTGGGCACTGTCTCAACAGCCCGCCCGGCGAAATTGTAGTACCGGTGAAGATGCCGGTTTCCCGCAACTAGACGGAAAGACCCCATGGAGCTTCACTGTAGCTTGATATTGGATCTCGGTATTCCATGTACAGGATAGGTGGGAGGCTAGGAAGCGAGCGCGCCAGCGTTCGTGGAGCCAACCTTGGGATACCACTCTTGGGATATTGGGATTCTAACCTGCGACCATGAATCTGGGCGGGGGACACTGTCAGGTGGGCAGTTTGACTGGGGCGGTCGCCTCCAAAAGAGTAACGGAGGCGCTCAAAGGTTCGTTCAGCACGGATGGAAATCGTGCACTGAGTGTAAACGCATAAACGAGCCTAACTGCGAGAATGACGGTTCGAGCAGTAACGAAAGTTGGAGTTAGTGATCCGGCGGTATGTGAATGGAAATGCCGTCGCTCAACGGATAAAAGCTACCCTGGGGATAACAGGCTGATCTCCCCCAAGAGTCCACATCGACGGGGAGGTTTGGCACCTCGATGTCGGCTCATCGCATCCTGGGGCTGAATTCGGTCCCAAGGGTTTGGCTGTTCGCCAATTAAAGCGGTACGCGAGCTGGGTTCAGAACGTCGTGAGACAGTTCGGTCCCTATCTGTTGCGGGCGCAGGAATATTGAGAGGAGCTGTCCTTAGTACGAGAGGACCGGGATGGACGTACCGCTGGTGCACCAGTTGTTCTGCCAAGGGCATAGCTGGGTAGCTAAGTACGGACGAGATAAACGCTGAAGGCATCTAAGCGTGAAACTCCCCTCGAGATAAGTGTTCCCATCCTTCGGGAGTAAGGCCCCTTGTAGACTACAAGGTTGATAGGTCAGGAGTGGAAGTGCAGTAATGTATGGAGCGGACTGATACTAATAGGCCGAGGGCTTGACCTTAAATATTAGGTAACCTCGAAAGATAAGTAGGATTGTTCAGTTTTGAGGGTGTAAATCTTCAAAAGTAGGTGTTAATGGTGACGAGGGTACACCTGTTCCCATTCCGAACACAGTAGTTAAGCTCGTAGAGTTACGGTGACAATACTTGGCTGGGATAGATTAACTCAACGGTGCATCTAAGAGCAACGAAATTGTTCAGTTTTGACGGCGGTCACGCCGCAAACGGGAGAATCTTTTCTTTTTCCCGATTTTCCGGGTACACCTTCGAAGAAAGCTGTTGAAAAATCCAGGTTTGGTCGGCAGACCGATCAACGGAGGGAGAAATAGTAGGTGTTAATGGTGACGAGGGTACACCTGTTCCCATTCCGAACACAGTAGTTAAGCTCGTTTACGGTGACAATACTTGGCTGGTGACGGCGATCTTTATCGGCGGCGGCATTGGCGTACCGCCGATGCTTGGATGTGTTCGCACGGCAGTAGAAAAGGGAGCACAGGCTGCCGCAATCCTCGGTTTCCGCAACAAGGGTGCGGTGATCCTTGAGGGCGACTTCCGTGATGAATGCGAGACCTTTGTCACCACCGACGACGGTACCTACGCGCGTCACGGCTTTGTCACCGATGCGCTGAAGGAGCAGGTGGCAGGTGCGACCGGCGTGGCTGCCTGCGGTCCGAAGCCTATGCTGAAGGCGATTGCGGCGATTGCAAAGGAAGCCGGCGTGCCCTGTCAGGTTTCGATGGAGGAGCGCATGGGCTGCGGCATCGGCGCGTGCCTGGTATGCGCGTGCGCGCTCAAGTCGGAAAACGGCGAAACCCGTTACGGCCACGTCTGCAAGGACGGGCCGGTGTTCAATGCTGAGGAGGTCGAGTGGTAATGGCAGATTTAAGAGTGAACTTTTGCGGCGTTGAGCTGAAAAACCCGATCACGACCGCATCCGGCACCTTTGGTTTCGGCCATGAGTACGGCGAATTTTTTGACCTGTCCCAGCTTGGCGGCATCGGCGTGAAGGGTCTGACACCGACCGAGCGTCTTGGCAATCCGGCGCCGCGCATCGCGGAGACCCCGCAGGGTATTCTCAACTGTGTCGGTCTGCAGAACCCGGGTATTGACCGCTTCATCGAGGAGCAGATTCCGTTCCTGCGCCGGTACGACACCAAAATTATCGCTAACGTCTCCGGCAACACGGTCGAGGAGTACGAGGGCATGGTCGAGAAGATTTCGGACGCGGATGTTGACCTCATCGAGATGAACATCTCCTGTCCGAACGTAAAATGCGGCGGCATGGCATTCGGCACCCAGCCGAAGATGGTCGAGGAGGTCGTTTCGGCAGCCAAGGCCAAGGCGAAGAAGCCGCTGATCGTCAAGCTGTCCCCCGAATGTCACCGATATTGCGGAGATTGCACGCGCGGCGGAGTCCGCAGGTGCGGACGCGCTTTCGCTCATCAATACACTGCTCGGTATGCGCATTGATATCGAAAAGCGCAAGCCGATCCTGTCCAACGTAATGGGCGGTCTGTCCGGTCCGGCGGTGTTCCCTGGTTGCGGTTCGCATGGTATATCAGGTGCGCAAGGCGGTTTCCGTGCCGATTCTCGGCATGGGCGGTATCCGAACCGGACGTGATATTGTCGAAATGATGCTTGCGGGCGCAGACGCGGTTGCCATGGGTACGGTGATGTTCAATGACCCGACCGCTCCGGTTAAGGCGCTTGCCGAGCTGAACGAGTGGCTGGATGCACACGGCGTGAAGTCTGTCACCGAGCTGTCCGGTGCGGTTGAGGTAGGCTGATGAGAACCGCGGTCTACATCATCCGTCACGCTGAGGCAGAGGGCAATGTATACCGCCGGTGTCATGGTCAGTACAACGCGCTGCTGACCACGCGGGCATACAAGCAGCTGCCGTATCTGGCAAAGCGGTTTGAGAATGTGCCGCTTGCGGCGGTTTACTCGTCCGACCTGTTCCCGCGCACGCGTAACGGCACAGGCTGTGGCAGAGCCGCATCATCTCTCGGTGGAGACCCGACCGGTGCTGCGCGAGATTGATATGGGAGACTGGGAGGACATTCCGTGGGCCGAGCTGCCGCACATGGCCTGAGCAGTACGCGCTGTGGTGTGCCCGTCCGTGGGAAGCAGCGCCGCCGCACGGCGAGACGGTCATGCAGGCCGGTCAGCGCATGCTGGACGGCGTGCGCGCGATTGTGCGCGAAAATGAGGGCAAAGAGGTCGCAGTAGTGACGCACGGCAGTGCGATTCGCGGCATGCTGACGATTGCACACGGCTTTGCACCCGAACAGATGGGAGAAATCGGCTGGGGTGACAACACCTGTGTTGCCAAGCTGGAATTTGACGAAAACGGCAATATCGACGTGGTTTACGAGAATGATGCTTCGCATTTGCCGCAGGAATACTCCACGTTTGCGTCCATTGGCTGGACGAATACCAAGGGTATTCCGACGTCGCCGCAGATCTGGTTCCGCCGCGCTGACCCAAAGAATCCACAGGATGTGGATAAAATTGTGGGATTCATGCGCGAGCTGCACAAGAATGCCTACGGCACGGATGCAAACCTCGATCCGGATGCGCTCATCCGCGATGTAGAGCGGGCACAGAAGGTTTCGCCGCGGGCGTGCACCTTCGGCTGTTTGGAAAGCGGGGAAGAGGTCGCGCTCGTTTATCTGAAAACCTGGTGGGAGGAGCAGCCGGAGATCGGTCTGGTCGGCGGCTTCTGCATTGCCGGTGACTACCGCGGCTGCGGTCTGAGCGGACAGATTCTCGGTCAGGCCATCAGCGTGTACCGTGCGCTCGGCAAGCGCGAGCTGTGTGCTCGTGTTGCCGAGAAAACATGCGTGCACAGGGTTTTTATCATAAATTCGGTTTCCTGCAGCGCGGCGAGTACCGCGATGAGAACGGACTGCATTATCAGATGGTAAAGCCGATTTCGGTCGAATAAATAGGAAAAGCGCTCTGTTTTTAGCAGAGCGCTTTTTTGATTCGCAATGAGAAATTAGCAGTTAGTAATTGTATACGGCAGCGGAAAAGAAATCCTTTTCGGCTGCTTTTCGATTTTACAGCTTGAGCAGAACCGCACTGTATCGTGGCAGCGCAACCGTACACAGACTATCCTTGCGGGAGACGGCAAGCGTCTCTCCGGTGCCGCCGAACTCCGCGGCATTGCTGTCAAGCAGAATCGTAAACTTCGGCAGGGAAGCGGTGAATTTCTGTTCGCTGTCCGCAAAATTGCACAGGGCGAGCAGCGTTTCTCCGTTTGCACGGCGCTCCATGCCGAATACGCAGGGTGCATCCGCATGATTTTTCCGCCCACCGGAAATTATCCGGCGCATAATCTGCGTGCAGCGCGGGATTCTCCACATAAGTTTTGCACAGGCTGTGGAAAAATCGGTGGAACGGACGTTCTGCCAGTGCCCAGTCCAGTGTACCGGCTTCGCTCCATTCGTACAGCTGACCCAGCTCGTTGCCCATGAAATTCAGCTTTTTACCCGGATGCGTGAACATATACAGATACATCACACGCGCCTGCGCATACTTGTCGCATTCGTCCGCGCCCCACATTTTCTGCACGATTGCCGCCTTGCCGTGCACAACCTCGTCGTGCGAGAGCGGCAGCAGGTAGTGCTCGTTGGAAAAATAGTGCATCGACCAGAGCAGCTTGCCATGGTCGCGCGGACGCAGATCCGGCTGGGTCTGGCAGAACTCGAGCGTATCATGCATCCAGCCGAGATCCCACTTGTAGTCGAAGCCCAAGCCGCCCTCGTCCACCGGACGGGTGACACCGGGATAGGCAGTCGAGTCCTCAGCGATGAGCAGAGCAGAGGGATGGCGGGCTTTCAGACCGCGGTTCATATTTTGAGGAATTCGAGCGTGTCGCCGTTGACGCCGCGCGCGGGATCGCCCTGCCAGTAGATCAGGCGCGAGACCGCATCCATGCGCAGACCGTCAAAATGAAACTCAGTGAGCCAGTAATCGGCCGCAGACTGCAGAAAACAGCGCACTTCCGTCTGGAATGAATGAAATTGTAGCTGCCCCATTCACTTTCGCCGACCGCGCTGTGCGGGTACTCGTACAGGTGCGTGCCATCGTATTTCGCCAGACCGTAGGGAGTCTACGGCAAAGTGTACCGGTACAAAATCCATGATCGCACCGATACCGGCATGATGCAGTTTGTCAATCAGCATTTTCAGCTGTGCCGGCGTGCCGTAGCGCGAGGTCGGAGCAAAAAATCCGGTGTTCTGGTAGCCCCAGGAGCCGTCAAACGGGTGCTCGGACAGCGGCAGAAACTCCACATGCGTGTAGCCGTTTTCCTGCAGATAGGGAATCAACCGGCGGGCGATTTCATCGTAGGTGTACCAGCCGTTTGCGTCGTCCGGATTACGCATCCACGAGCCGAGGTGCATTTCGTAGATATTAAGCGGTGCGTCCGGCGAAGCCGTGTGGCTGTTCATCCACGCTTCGTCTGTGAAGCGGTACTCCTCGAGGTCGGTGATGATCGAGCAGCAGGCAGGCCGCAGTTCCATTGCAAAGCCGTAGGGATCGCAGTGCTCGGTGACAGAGCCGTCCGGGCCGTAGATGCGGTATTTATAAAACTGGCCTGCGCGGGCGTCCGGCACAGAGACCGACCAGAAGCCGCTGCGGCCGTCCTGTACCAGATCGGTCTCGGTCCAGCCGTTGCACGCGCCGGTCAGCGTAATGCGGCTGGCATTGGGCGCAAAGGTACGGAAAACGACAGCGTTTTGCTCTATGTGAGCGCCAAACCAGCGGTAGGCGTCGAAAATTTCGCCTGTGAAGAATTGGTGCTGATTCATGGAAGCACTTCCTTTCTTTTTCCCTTAACGGGGGATGGTCGCTTGTGAAGCAAGCGGAATCTTGCCTACGCGGCAGGCGAGTTAGGTTCGCTTCGCAAGCGACCACACGATACAGCGGCACAATCCAGATTTTATAAATTAAGTATAGAATACATACACGTTAAACGCAACCGTCAAAACTATACAAAGTGTCCGTTAAATAAAAATGAACCGGCCTGCCGCTTCGCGGCTCTTATACTCGGGTGCGTCGAAGGACGCGGATTTCACTGAAAATAAAATGAACCGAGTCCAAACTGGCTGCTCTTATATACAGACGCACCCAGGGAAAGGATAGAAAGTTATGAACGATAAAGAGCTTGTCAGCCGCATGCAGCACGGCGATATGCAGGCGTTCGACGAGCTGTACGAGCGCTACAAGGACGATGCATACCGCCTTGCGTGCCTGATCACCGGCAGCAGGACGGACGGCGAGGATCTGGCGCAGGAGGCCTTTGTCACCTGTGCGCAGTCCATCAAATCGCTGCGGGACGGCAGCAAATTCCGGCCGTGGCTGCTCAAAACGCTTTCCCCGCGCGGCATGGAAGTACTGCCGCAAAGCCAAACGGGAAACGCCGGTCTCAGAGTTTTTTGACGCAGGCGAGAGCGCGGAGAGCGCACTGTCCGCCGTGCTGCGGACGGATGAGCAGCGCCGCCTGTATGCTGCACTCGATACGCTGGACGAAAACGCCGCGTGACCGTGGTGCTGTATTACTTCGATGATCGCTCGGTGCGCGAGATCGCGCAGGCGACCGGCGTGACCGAGGGAACGGTGAAATCCCGCCTTTTTTTCCGCTCGCCGTCATCTGCGGCAGGCGCTGACCGAAGAACGGAAGCCGAAGGAGGCTGCAAATCATGGATGAAATCAAAATGGAACGTGAAATCAAGGAAATGCTGCACCAGTGTGCAGATGAGCTGCATGCACCGGATTCGATGCAGGCGCGCGTCAAATTCGCACTGAACAATGCACCGGTACGCAAGCGTCATCTGTGGAGCAAACGCTTTGTGGCGGTTGCCGCTGTCGCTGCGATTGCGGTGACCGGCGCATTCGCCGCCGGCGGCATGGGCGGCATTTTCAGTGAGGGCTGGTCTGACCAGCGGCTGGATCTGTCGAGCACGCAGGCGCATCTGGCTGATGCCGGTGTAGCGCTCACGCTGCCGGACAAGATTGGCGAGTATACGTTCAGCTACGGCTCTGATGTGGATACCACCGCACGGAATGACATGGGCGAGACCGAAAAGTCAGCCAGGTGGACGCGACCTACACGAAGGATGGCGCGAAGCTGAATCTGTCCGCGCACAAGAGCTACACCGTGTTCACCGAGGACGAGATGGAGAATCCGGTTCCGGCAACGACTGCCGAGGTAAACGGTGTTACGCTGACCTATCGCGATGCGCACTACCGCTTTGTTCCGGCCGATTACGAGGAGTCTGACGAGGAAAAGCAGCAGGAGAAGAACGGCGAACTTGTTATCAGCTATGGCTCGGACGAGGTGGAGGATCAAATGTTCCAGTCCGTGCTCTGGGAGCAGGACGGCGTGACCTACCTTATCAGCGGCTACGACGGTGACGACGCGGTCCACACCCAGCTCGCGGAAGAGATTCGCCATGCCCTCGCCGGCAGACACGGCCACGACGCCGAACTGCTTTTCGGGCTGGGCCACTTCGGGCTCGGCCTCCGCCTTAGCGGCAGCTTCGGCCTCGGTCTCCTTGCCGGAGAGCGCAGTGTGCTGGTTGCGCATGTTTTCGATCTTCACGGTCTGGAGCGGGCCGTAGGTCAGCGCCTCGGTCAGCACCTCGCCGGGCACGTTCGTGTGCACGTGCACCTTGATGATCTCGTCGTCGTCGACCACGACGACGCAGTCGCCGAGATTCTTCAGGAACGAGCGCAGGAGCTCCGGGCTCTTGCTGTTCTCGCGCGCGACGATAAACTCCGTGCAGTAGCCGAACGTGATCTCGCCGGTGTCGAACTCGGAGAAGTCCGCGCCCTCTTTCGGTGCCTGCGCGGCAGCCGGAGCGGCGGAGGTCACGGGGGCGGCGGTGCGGCCCTGCAGATAGCCGAGCATGGCGTCCATGACGAGCACGAAGCCCTCGCCGCCGGCATCGACCACGCCTGCGCGGCGCAGCACGGGGTTGATGTTCTGCGTGTCGGCCAGCGCCTCGCGCGCGGCGGCGAGCAGCGCATCGAGCATGCCCTCAAAGTCCGTGCTGTCCTTGGCGAAGGCTACGGCGGCCTGCGCGCCCAGACGGCTGACGGTGAGGATTGTGCCCTCGGCCGGCTTCATGACGGCCTTGTAGGCGGCGTCCACGCCGGCGGAGACGGCGGCGGCAAATTCCGCCGCGCTCGCAGTCTCGCGGCCCTTGAGGGACTTGGCGACCCCGCGGAACAGCAGCGACAAAATGACGCCGGAGTTGCCGCGCGCACCGCGCAGCAGCGCGCTCGCGGCGCAGTCGGCCACGGCGCCGACGGTGTCGGTCTGCTTGCGGCCGAGCTCGATGGCGGCCGAGTTCATCGTCAGGCTCTCCTGCGAGTTAAGGCAGAATGCGTCTGCCCCGCAATAATCAATACTTTTGCTGTTTATATGATATAACAAAATCATGTAAAATACAAGCAATGCGGTGATGAAACTGCGTTATTTTTCAACACGGCGGCAGAAAAATGGATAAATTGAAGAATAGTGTCGATTAACGCGGAAAATTCGTGCAGGTTAATGCAAACAAATGTTTGCTTATTGCAGCGGATTGCGGTATAATAAGGATAAAATTACGAACGTATGTTCCGACGGAAACAGCGAGGAGTGCCGAAAATGAAGAAGATTTCCGCCAAACAACAGCAGATACTGGATTATATAAGCAGTTATTCCCTTGAACACGGCTATCCGCCTTCGGTGCGTGAGATTGGTGCAGAGATGGGACTGCGGTCGCCGTCCACCGTGCATGCGCACCTGAAAAAGCTGCAGGAGGCCGGTTATCTGGAGCCGAATGAGCATAAATCGCGTGCGCTGACGCCGGTCAGCGGTCCTTCCATGGTGCCGCGCGTGCCGATTCTGGGCCGCGTCACCGCCGGTATGCCGATCCTCGCGGTAGAGGAGCATATCGGCTATGTGCCGTTCGAGCCGGCAGCGGGCGGCGGCGAGTATTACGCGCTGCGTATTCGCGGCGATTCGATGATCGGCGTGGGAATTATGGATGATGATCTGGTCATTATCCGGCAGGATATACAGGCGCGCAACGGCGACATCGTGATCGCGCTGCTCGAGGATGAGGCTACCTGTAAGACGCTCAACATTACGCCGGACGGTGTATGGCTCATGCCGGAGAATCCGGCGTATCCGCCGATCAACGGCACCGGATGCCAGATTTTGGGCGTGGTCAAGGCGGTTTACCGCGAGTATTGAGCAGCCTTTTCCGGCACCGGCTGAGCGGGGGATTTCGCCGTCTGTGGACGGCGGGAACGTCGCCGCGCCCCGCGGCGTGGGCAGAGGGTAGACACCTGCGGTTTCTACCCTCTTAACTCCCGTTTCCCTTTGTTTCTTAGTCTGGCGAAGATTGCCGACATGTGACCGCTGCGAAAAGGGGAACGGCAGAGGATTTTTTCTACCGTAGGGGGGAGCACAGTGTGCCCCATGTCGAAACCTATACGCAGTGCCAGATACCGTTCTGCTACACATACGGGCTACTCTGCGCAGGGCGCGGCATGACAGTGCCGCGCAATTCGTGAGCGCGTTATGATAGATAGGGTCTGCGAAGATAAATTGTACCAAACGCTTAATTCGTAGGTGCCGTGCGTTACAACGCGCCAAAGAGTTGCGCAACACGGTCATGTTGCGCCTGCGTTGATTTAATCACATGTGTAGCAGAAAGGTATCTGACACTGCGAATGGGTTGAGAAAGACACGGAAGAAAAAATCCTCTGCCGTACCCATGTTTCGAAGCGGTCACATGTCGGCAATCTGCGCCAGATTAAAGCAAAGGGAAAGGTAGGAGTCCAAAGAGGAAGGGAAACCGCAGGTGTCCCTTCCTTTTCCCAGCCGCGGGGCGCGGCACCGTTCCCGCCGTCCGCAGACGGCGAATCCCCGCTGAATGTTAGCGAAAAACTCTCCGCCCGTCAGGGCGAACCGCCTGCGCGGTTCGAGTACCCCGCTCAGCCGGTGCTGAAAAAGGTGCCGCCCGTCAGGGCGAACCCGCTAACGCAGTTCGAGTACCCCGGCTTTCCGGTGCAGGAAAAAGCTGCCGCCCGTCAAGGGCGAATCGCCTGCGCGGTTCGTGCGCCCCGGTCAATCGGTGCAGAAAAAGGGTGCCGCCCAGAATGGGCGAACCGCCTGCGCGGTTCGTGCACCCCGTAAAGCGGGCGCCTTGCAAATCAAAATTCCCAAAGGAGAATCCCCATGCCATCGGTTGATGACAGCATCCAGTTCGTCAAGGGCATCGGCCCGAAAAAGGCGAAGCTGCTCGAAAACTGCATATCCGTACGCTTCGTGACGCGCTCGAGACCTACCCGCCCGACTACGAGGATCGCACTCACATCACGCCGATTGCGGAAATCGACATGGAGGACAAGTATGCTGTGCGCGCTGTGGTCGGCACCGAACCCAAGGTCAACCGTATCCGCAAGGGCCTGACGCTGGTCAAGTGCACGATTTACGACGAAACCGGCACGCTGAACGTCACATATTTCAACAATCCGTATGCTGCGGCGCAGCTCCGCGTGGGACAGGAGTATGTGTTCTATGGCAAGGTGCAAGGATTCGGGCGCGGCCGCACAATGGTTTCCCCGCAGTCGG
>VOFE01001994.1_pt1 | contig 22000 bp, 35 predicted proteins | sample 5384071 | NCBI WGS metagenome assembly VOFE01 (sample SAMN12384724, study PRJNA508395) | human gut metagenome | isolation source: healthy gut D | host: Homo sapiens
CTCCACCTGCTGCGCACGCAGATGGAATTCAGCGGTCAGAGCGGCGAGGATATCCATATGTCTCTCTCCTATATGTCAGTATCGGGGTTCAGAGTCCCTTTTTCCCGGCAGTAGACCTTCAGCACGGCCGCCTGCGTCTTGGCATCGGCGATTTCATTGTCCAGCACCATCCGGGCAGCCTCCTCCAGCGGAATTTTCTCCACCTCCAGGAATTCGTCCTCGTCGGGGACATCTGCCCGAAGGTCAAGCCGGTGGCGGCGTACAGGTGGATGATTTCCCCACAGTAGCCGGGTGAGGGATACAGCTCCCCCAGGGATTCGTACCGGGCGGCCTCGGCGCCGGTCTCCTCCGGAGCTCCCGCTTCCCCGCCTCCAGAGGATCCTCGCCCGGATCCAGCTTGCCGGCCGGCAGTTCGAGGAGGACTTTCTGATAGGGATAACGGAACTGGCGGACAAAGAGCAGGCAGCCGTCCTCGGTCAGGGCAGCGACGCACACGCCGCCGGGGTGCTCCACCACCTCCCGTGTGGCGCTGGAGCCGTTCGGCAGCAAGGCCGTGTCCACCCGCAGATTGATGATCCGTCCCCGGTATTTGTAATCGGCGGACAAGGGCTGTTCGTTCAGATTCATAATTCGGGCGCCTTTATAATATGGTTAATAAAGATGGCAGGATCGGCTGCCGCGGAAAGGATGAGCGCCCAATGGCCGAAGCATGCATCACAGTCCCCAGCCCATGGATTCCGGAGCGGTCCGGGGATTATCACCGCCCTGCGGGGCGGTACGGGTTTCTGGACGCCCTGCCGATCGGCCGGAGCGCCGTCGGGCGGGAAATCATGGGGCTGGTGCTGGGGAATGGGCGGGACCGCGTCCTGATGGCCGCCGCCTTCCACGGGCAGGAATGGCTGACTGCCCTGGTGACGCTTCGCCTGTGTGAGGAGCTTTGCCGGGGCATCGCCCTCGATGTGCGCCTGGATGGCTGGGAGCTGCGCCGCGCCCTCGCGGGGCGCTGTTTGACCCTCGTGCCCATGGTGAATCCGGACGGCGCCGACATCGCCCTGCACGGATCCGCCACGGCAGGAGGGTGCGGCCATGGTGGCCCGCCTTGGAGGATATCCCCGGACGCTGGCAGGCCAACGCCCGGGGGTGGATATCAATCACAATTTCAATGCCGGATGGGCCGCTTTACAGCTGCAGGAACGCGCGGCGGGCATCGGCGCCGAGTCCCCGGCAATGGGGCGGCCCAGCACCCGAAAGCGAACCCGAAACCAGAGCCATGACGGAGCTCTGCCGCCGCTGCCGGTTCCGGCATGTGATAGCGCTCCATTCCCAGGGGAAGAGATCTACTGGGACTACGGGCCGCGCACTCCGGAACGCTCCCGCCTCATGGCGGAGATCCTGGCCTCCGCCTCGGGCTATACGGTTGCGAGGCCGTCCGGACTCGCTTCGGCCGGCGGGTTCAAAGACTGGTTCATCGAGGAAACCGGTCGTCCCGGCTTCACCATCGAACTGGGCCGGGGGACCCCCTCCCCCTGACCGATTTCGAACCCCTGTACCAAAAAAGCCCGGGAGATGCTGCTGCTCGCGCTGATGATGTAGCCACCGCAAAAAGTAGACGCGTTTCCCTTGGCCAAGGGCACGGTCCCTTCCCGCCGGCACTCTCCCCACCCGCCGCTTTTTCCCGGGGAGGCGCGGAGCCTCGGGGTATGAGATGGATTATACCATACAATCCCCGCCCAAACAAGCCGTTCGGCGGGCGGACCGGACAGGGGCGGAAGGAACGCCGTCCTCGCGCTTCAGCCTGCCCTCCCCTCGCTTAAAGACATACATCCGAGGCACATGGCCTCGGATGTATTCATGATGACCTATCCGGTAAGCTATCGTTCCGGTTTTAAATCTTTACCACTTTTTTTTGACGATCCGCGGCGCTTCGTTATTTTCCCGCGGGGGCATATTTCGCGACGATGGCCTTCATCTGTTCCATCTTCGCTTCCATGTCCGCGACCAGCTTGAATTGGGTGCGGCAGCGGTCGAGGTTATGCCCTCCCGGTGAATCTTGAAATAGGTGTCCCGGCGATATGGTCGGTCAGGAAACGGATGCCGCACTCGAACGTCATGATCTTTGCCGCGAAAGGCAGCAACTCGATCTCCCGGGCCGTGAGCATATCCCCGCATTCCTCGAGAAAGCCCTTTGGTATATTCCTCGAACAGGTTAAGGTCGCAGTATACCTTGGACAGATCCTGCTCATCCTCCGCGGCGGGATTGGCGCCGAAACGGATGCTGTCCCCAAAATCGTAGAGGGAGAGCCCCGGCATGACGGTGTCGAGGTCGATGACCGCAACCGGTCGGCCGGTGACATCGTCAAGCATGACGTTGTTGAGCTTGGTATCGTTGTGAGTCACCCGCAGAGGAAGTTCTCCAGCCGCCAGCAGGTCGACGAGCCGGTGGGTGTCGGCCTCCCGGGTGCGTACGAAAGCGATCTCGGGCTCCACGTCGGCCGCGCGGCCGGACGCGTTTTCCGCCACCGCTTTCTCAAAGTTTTTGTAGCGGTCGGCGGTGTCGTGGAAGTGGGGGATGACCTCATGCAGGGTCTCGGCCGGATACGCCGCCAGCAGACGCTGGAATTTTCCGAACGCGCATGCGGAATAATAGAAATGCTCCGGCTTGCCGACGGTCTGAAAGTGACGGCGTTCTCGATGCAAACGAAACAGCGCCAGTATTGGCCCTCCTCGTCCTGCAGATACAGCGCGCCGTCCTTTGTGGGGACGAGCTGGAGGCATTCCCGGTCGGGATCGCCGCCCTCGGCGAGGACGCGTTCCTTCAGAAAGGCGGTGACATGGATCATATTATCCATCAGCTCGGGCACATTGGCAAACACGTTTTTGTTCACCCGCTGGAGGATATACCGCCGCTGGGGATTCCCCTCCCGCCGGCAGCAGACGCAATAGGTATCGTTGATATGGCCGCAGCCGTAAGGCTTGGCGTCCACGGGCTCGCCCTCCAGGGCAAAACGCTTGGATATGGTCAGGGCGTCACAGCTCATCGTCTTTTCATCCTTTCGTTGGGGACGTCGGCCCCTCTCAAAGCCTCTCGGGATAGACTCCCTCACCGATCATGCGGGCGATGGCGTCGATGACCATCTGACGGTCGGCGGCATAGGTCATCCCGTACCACTTGTCGGTGGAATGCAGCACCTGCACGTCCGCCTCGCCCTTCTCCACCATCTCGTCCACGGCGAAGGGAGGAAAAAAAATTCGGATTTGAGCTCCCGCCCGGAACGGTCGAGGAATTCGCGGAATTTGTCGGTGAATTTGTCCAGCGCCCCGGCCGGGAAGGCCCAGCAGTTCATGGACACCGGGCAGCCCTCGGGCAAGGCGGTCCAGGTTTCCCCGCCGTCCTCGGAGAACATGGCGCGCCCGTCCCGCCATTCGATCCGGGTCCGCTCGACGAGACCGGTCAGCCGGCCGTTTTCATCCACAGAGCAGATCCCCGGGAGACGCTGCCGTTCTCGGTCAGGGGTGTTTTCCAGGGTGAAGGCCGCCATAGCGATATGGAGCTTTGCGGAATCCGACTGGGGCCGGTCCAAAAATTCCGCGAGCAGACGGTAGCAGTTCGGGCCGTAGAAATCGTCCGCGTTGATCACCATGAAGGGCCCATCCACCACGCCCCGGCAGCAGAGGACGGCGTGGCCGGTTCCCCCAGGGCTTGACCCGCCCCTCGGGAACGGTATATCCCTCGGGCAGCCGGTCGAGCTCCTGATACACGTATGAAACCGGGATCTTCGCCTCGGTGCGGCGGCCGATCTTCTCCTTGAACTCTTCCTCGATCTCGTGTTTGATCACAAAGACGATTTTGCCGAAGCCGGCCCGGATCGCGTCATGGATCGAGTAATCGATGATCATCTCGCCGCCGGGGCCGACAGGGGTGAGCTGCTTGAGCCCGCCGAAACGGCTGCCCATGCCGGCGGCCAGGATAACCAGTGCCGGTTTTGATTCATAATCGTAACCAATCCTTTCTCCATCGGGCACGGAACCCGTTTGCTCCCGCACGGGACTCTGATCGTAGTGTACTCGATCCGGCGGTGAATAACCATATCCTTTTCGCCCAAACTTGTATAAATTCCGCCGGATGCAACCGAAATCCATTGCAATGGGACGTTTTTTTCGTATAATAAAAGCTGGACGGAACCACCACCCATTATATACTAGGAGGATGCGACATGGCAATACTCATTACGGGCGGATGCGGCTATATCGGCAGTCACACCTGCATCGAGCTGATCAAGGCCGGCTGCGACATCGTGGTGATCGACAATTATTACAATTCCAAGCCCGAGGCGCTGCGCCGGACCCGGGAGCTCGCCGGCCGGGATTTCCCCTTCTATGAATGCGATATCCGCGACAGGGAGGGCCTGCGCCGGGTGTTCGCAGCCCATCCGATCGACGCGGTAATCCATTTCGCCGGGCTCAAGGCGGTGGGCGAATCGGTCCACAAGCCCCTCGAACGGACCGGCACCGGACTCATGCCCTATATCACCCAGACCGCCGCCGGTATCCGCCGGGAGCTGACGGTGTTCGGCAACGACTATCCCACCCCCGACGGCACCGGCGTCCGGGACTATATCCATGTGGTGGACCTGGCCCGGGGCCATGCGGCGGCTCTGGACTACTCCCGGAGCCATCCGGGCTGGGAGGCCATCAACCTGGGCACCGGACGGGGCAGCAGCGTGCTGGAGATCGTGGAGACCTTCCAGCGGGTCAACGGCGTGGCGGTGCCCCACCGCATCGGCCCCCGCCGCCCCGGTGACCTGCCCACCTGCTATGCCGCCACGGACAAGGCCGCCCGCCTGCTGCACTGGCACGCGGCTTGATGCGGCAATCCGCGAAAAAAATGGCGCCGCTGCGGTATATGGCCCTCAAAGGGGGCGACGGCGGAACAGGTAGAGCTCCTCGACCGGGGGCTGCGGCATCTGGCCCAGCTGACGGAACGGACGCTCGGCGCCGCGTATGGCGGCAGACCGGGAGCCGGGGCCGGCGGCGGGCTGGGATTCGGCTTGATGGCGTTCTGCGGCGCTCGGATGCGTCCAGGCATCGATTTGGTTCTCGACACGGCTGGGTTTGACCGGATGCTGGACAGCAGCGATCTGGTCCTGACCGGGGAGGGAAACCTGGACGCTCAATCGGCCTATGGGAAAGCCGTGGGTGTCGCGGCCAGGGCCGGGAGGCGCGGCATCCCGGTCCTGGCTGTAGCGGGCGGGCTGGGGAAGACTTGGGAGCCGCTGTACAACTTGGGACTCTCCGCCGCGGTGAGCATCGTACCCCGGGCCATGCCGCTGGAACAGGCGCTCGGCCGGGCCGCGCCGCTGCTCGCCGGCGCCGTGGAACGGGCCATGCGGCTGATCAAAATGGGACGGAACATGCGTCCCTCCCCGGAGAGCTGACCTGCCGCCGGCCGGCCCTCACATCTTCTGCCCGTCCGCATACCCTGTCTTTATAGAGAGGACGCGGGAGGTGATAGAGTATGACCATGCAAGCAACAGTCATGGAGGTCCGGGAGAGCAGCCTGCTGGTATGCGATTTGTCCATGGGGCGGGATGTGGTGGTCCATACGCCCTGTGCCGGCTGGTTTTGCGTCGGTGACCGGGTGCGGATCGGCTATAACGGTATCATGACCATGAGCCTTCCCCCGCAGATTTCCGCAGAGTGCATCGTCCGGATTCCCGGCTGTTGACCCGCGGCGGCTCTTTGCCGTTTTCCGTCGGACGCTTCCCCAGAGGAACCCCCTGATCTGTTCTATTCTGTAGCGTAACGCCAGGGAATCCGTCTGTCTCCGCCAATAAATAAACCGGCAGGGCGATAGCACACGCTATGCCCTGCCGGCTGCTTTTACATATTGGGAACGCCGCCGGACACTTTACCGGTTCAGCGAGCGGGCGCGGCCCCCGGGATTCACGAATGGCAGGGAGAAACCCAGCGAGGGTTTCTCGAAAGGCCGCCGGACACTTTACCGGTTCAGCGCGTGGACGCGGCCCCGGGATTCACGAATGGCAGGGAGAAACCCAGCGAGGGTTTCTCGAAAGGGCCGCCGGACACTTTACCGGTTCAGCGGCGTGGCCGCGGCCCCGGGATTCACGAATGGCAGGGAGAAACCCAGCGAGGGTTTCTCGAAAGGGCCGCCGGACACTTTACCGGTTCAGCGGCGTGGACGCGGCCCCCGGGATTCACGAACGGCAGGGAGAAACCCAGCGAGGGTTTCTCGAAAGGGCCGCCGGACACTTTATCGGTTCAGCGCGTGGACGCGGCCCTTAGAGCCGGAAACGTCACGATATGCGCATCTTCATCCACAATGGACATGGGGATTTCCGGGAGAAGCCCCTTCACGGTTTCGATAAAGAGATTGCTGTCTGCCCCGGGAGCCCCGCTGACGATATGCACGGCATTGGTCTTCCGGGCATGCACCGCTGCCGTCAGGGCCGCATCATCGTTGAAATAGACCGTCATCTCAGCGCCGAGCTTGCCTGAAATGTTGTAAAGCGTCTGCAGGGTTTCAGCGGTTTTTGCGGACACAAGCCCCTGCGGCAGCACACTGACGACCTTGACAGGGACTCCATATTGCTGGGCGATCTCGGCACCCGCACATATCAAACGCCGGCAAGCCGGCTGGCTGGTCACACACACTAATACATTGGCCTCGGTTCTGTCCATGATAGGCGATCATCCTTTCCAAAATAACGGGGTGTATCTGTACGTTTGAGAACCAAACTATACATATGATACCCTGGGCTTGTGTAAGAACCATAAACAAAAAATGTACAACTTCTTAAGAATTTGAAAACAGAAAATCGGTGAAAATACCAGAAAACCGCTTGTCCCTTGACATCCTGGCGATTTATGGTATACTGAAAGCGATTTATATATTCCTAGTTTTTAGTATGAATATAGGGAATATATTTGAGGAGGGTCATCTATGGAAAAAAAGAAAACTCAAGGCACCGCCAAAGGACAGTGTCCTGCGCCTGGTGCTCACGGCGATGTTTGCCGCCATCTGCTTTGTGGTGCTCATGTTCCGGATCCCGATCGCGGACCAGTTTGTCCATGCGGGCAATGCCGTCTGTGTTCTGGCAGCTCTGCTGCTGGGCGGCTGGCAGGGGGACTCGCGGGAGCCATCGGCATGGGCCTCAACGACCTGTTTTTCTATCCCTCCTCGGTGATCAAAACACTGGTTCTGAAACTCGGCATCGGCCTGTTTACCGGCCTGATTTTCCATTACGGCAGGACCCATCCCAACCGCAGCCCGCGGGTAGGGCTGGGTGTCGCGTCGGTTGTTTCGCTGGCAAGCGGGGCGGTAGTGCTGGGAATTTACCTCCAGAACGGCGATTACGGCAACAAACTGCTGATCCCCAGTATTTTTCTCCTGATACTCGGCGGCGTTCTGGCGGTGGTCCAGACCGTATCCTTTTTCGTACCTTCCTTTTTCCCACGATATTTTATATGCGCTCTTCGGCGCCACCATCGGTGTGGCGTTCAATGTAGCGGGGGAATTCATCTGGAAATTTGTAGAAAATTTGCTAACCGGGCTGACCGTAGGAGGGGCCGTGGCCGCCACACTGGTAAAAATCCCGGCCACGTTCCTCAACGGCTCCTTTTCGGTGTTCCTCGCGGTGCTTCTGTATCTGCCGGTCCGCACGGCCCTGCAAAAAGCCAAACTCGGCTCCATGCTTGCCTGACCATCCAGGCGTTGTCGTATACATAAAAAACATCGGAGAGGGAAGCCGTTGCTTCCCCCTCTCTGTTTTCCTGCGGGCCGTCTCCTCCCGCCGCTTTGAATTCCGCCCCGTTTCTGTGTAGCCCGGGGGACGGCATCCGGTCAGAGGCCGCGGCCGACTTTATCGAGCGGGAACGGCGGCTCCGCCAGCGGCTTGACCGCGATCGACATCAGCAGCGCGGGATTGTCGTCCGCCGCGATCCGGTTCGAGCTGAGCTTGCCGCACGACCGGCAGCGGTGGATAATCGCCCATTCCCCATTTTGGCGTACCCAGACGCCGATGGGATCCATCACCCCACGGCAAAGGGAAGCACGGTCGCCCGGTTCGTTATCCACATGGAGGCTGGACAGGCAGCTCGGACAGTGGTTGCGGTGCCCGCTCCCGGCCCCTCCGGCACGACCGGGGCCCCGCATACCCGGCAGGTAAACGGCTCGGCGCAGGGCGATTGACGGTAATCCGCCCGCTGCCGCTCCTGTTTTGCCGCGCGATGTCCTTGAACTTCTGCTGTTTTTGCCGGCGATACGCCGCCTTGTCGTCGGCATAGCAGACTTCGTCCTTCAGAGCCATATAGCTTTCCCACCGTTCCTGAGTAAGCCGCCCACCGGCGATGGCGGCCTTGACCGCGCATCCCGGCTCGCCCTGATGGCGGCAGTCGCGGAACCGGCATCCGCCGAGAACCGCCTCCACATCGGCAAAAGGCTTCTGGGCAGCCCGTCGCCGGCCTCCCCTATCCCTGAGCTCCCGCATCCCCGGCGTGTCGATCAGCATCACGCCGCCGGGAAGCATCATCAGCTGGCGGTGGGTGGTGGTATGCCGCCCTTTTCCGTCGTCCTCGCGGATCTCCCGTACCGCCATAACGGGCTCTCCGGCCAGAGCATTCGCCAGGCTGGATTTGCCGACCCCCGACGACCCCAGGAGCACGATGGTTTTTCCCTGGCCTCCGATAGGGGGACAGGGCGTCCATCCCTCACCCGTCTTAACGCTGACAGCGAATACGTCGACACCCGCCGCCGTCTTTTGGGCCGCGCGGACATACCCGCCGGCATCCTCGGACAGATCCGCTTTTGTCAGCACCACCACCGGCACCCCACCCGACTGCCACGCCAGCGTTAGATAGCGTTCCAGCCGTTTGAGATTGAAGTCCGGGCCAAGGGCTTGCAGGATGAACACATAATCAAAATTGGCCGCGACCGCCTGTTCCCTGCGGCCGGGGGTGGGATCGCGCCGTGAAAAGAAAGTCCGGCGGGGCAGGGTGGCGAAGATCTGGCTGTCGCCGACGGGATTGGCCCGCGTCAGGACAAAATCGCCGACCGTCGGGAATTCCTCCCGGCCGTCCCTCGTAATACACGCCGGCTTTCAGGCGGCCGGATATTTCGCCGTGTTCACAGTACAGCGTATACCGATCCCGGTGGACAGCCGTTACCCGGGCCGGGATGCCATCGGCGTTTTCGGGCATCATCGAGGGCCGGAACCCGTAATCGATCAGATTTGGCATAAAAATTCTCCTTTGTCATGAGGGTTATCCAATAAATGTCACACACACGCATAACCACAACTCCTTTCTGAAATCGGGCGCAAAAAACCGCAGCAAGCACCTTTTGATCGGCACAAACTGCGCTTTTTGGCACAAAAATAACACACCCCGGGTGTGCTATAACAAACCGTTATAGAATGCACGAAAGGATACTTGGATATGCCGCACAGCAGCAGGACGCTCGCGCCCGCCTTTGCACAGCTCTATTCGGTTTTAAAAAGCCGCCACCTTCACAAACACAAGCACCGACACAAACATACAGCTCCTTTCCTTCCACGCATCGTGGATGAACTGCCCTTATCGTAGCATACCCCGCATCAAAATGCAAGGCCTATCCAACATCGGCAATAAAAAGCCATATACCGAAACAAATCGCGGTTAAGCGCGCGCATGGCCGATATGGGTCGGAAGCCATCTTCGTTCTGTTTGCGGGCATCGCATCCCCTCTGTGAAAAAAACGCTTGCCTAATCCAGTGCTCGGTTTGAATGGAAGGCGCCATATCCTGAGAAACCGCGGAACTCCGTTCGTTTAGTGCTGCCAGACGTGGAAATGGACGGAAGTTTCTCTTGCATTCCGCCTGTTCCGGCATTATAATAAGGAATACGGACGGCAACACTATGGAAAAAGACGGCCGTCCGGCTGTCAAACAGAAAGGATGTGTTCGTTTTGGCGATTACAAAGGATACGCTGATCGGCGACATTTTGATATGGACCGCACCACGGCGCCGTATTTCCTGGAAATGGGTATGCACTGCCTGGGCTGCCCGTCCGCCAGAGGGGAAACCCTGGAGCAAGCCTGCGAGGTCCACGGTGTCAACGCCGATGAGCTGGTGGCGAAAATCAACGCCCATCTGGAGAAGTAAAATCGGTCGAATGAGAAGGGCGGTTCCGGTCATCCGGATCCGCCCTTCCTGTATACCGGACGGGAGGCACCGCGGATGATCCAATTAAAGAAAATGCCGGGGAGACCTGGAAGAGGCGGTCCGCCAGAGGGAACAGGAGGATGCCGGGACAGGCGGCATCCTCCTATACGGCAGCTCCCACTTCGCCGTCTGGAGGGAGGAGTGGCTGACCCGCCAGATGGCTCCCTACCGCCTGTACAACCGCGCGTTCGGCGGCAGCACGGCGGAAGAAGCGCTGTATTATTATCCCCGGCTGGTCCGGCCGGCCGCCCCGGGCGCTGCTCTACTACGAGGGAGACAACGACATCCCTATGGGCTACACGCCGGGGGAGGTCTGGGAACTGACCCGCCGGGTGCTCTCCTGGGCCCGGACCGACGCGGGCGGACGTCTGCCGGTGGTCCTCCTCGGGCTCAAGCATGCGCCGGCCGGGCCGCTTTCCGTCCTTTCCAGGACGAGTACAACGCTAGGCTCCGCGCCGCCGCCGCGGAGGACCCGGATACCGTCTATGTCGACCAGGCCCCCTTCCTCGAGGATGAGGAGGGATGTGTGAGGACGGAGCTCTACAGCGACGACCAGCTGCATCTGAATGAGGCCGGTTACGCCTGTGTGGCGGAGGCTCTCAAAGAGGCGCTCGGGCGGCTGGGGGTCCGGCCGTAAACGGATTGGAAGGGATGGATAGGGAGATGCTCGACCCGCGTCTGCTCTGTGTGGCGAAGCACATCCGCTGTGGCTCGGTCCTGGCGGATATCGGCACCGATCACGCCCACCTGCCGGTCTATCTGGTGGAACGGGGCGTCTGCCCGCGGGCGATTGCCTCGGACCTGCGCCCGGGGCCGGCGGAGGCGGCGCGGAAAAGCATACGCGCCGCCGGGCTGACGGACATGGTCGAGGTGCGGATAGGGGACGGCCTCACGCCCGTCGCCGCCGGCGAAGTCGACGATATTGCGGTCGCGGGGATGGGCGGGGAAACCATCGCGGGGATTCTGGAGGCCTGCCCGTGGATCCGGGATCCCCTGATACCGCCTTTGTATTGCAGCCCATGACCCGGCCGGAAGAACTGCGCCGGTATTTATACACAGCGGCTTCTCCATCCAGGAGGAAGAGATCGTCGGGACGGGCACCGGCTCTATACCGTCATAGCCGCCGCCTATACCGGGAATGCCTCGAACCCGGGCCCGCACTCCTGCACATAGGCCGGGTCTCCCGCGGGGAGACGGCCTATCTCAGCCGGATCCGTGACCGCCTGCTCAGGCAGGCGGCGGGGCTTTCCCGGGCGGGAGGACCTTTCCAGGCGGCGGGAGGCGGAGGCGCTCCGCCGGACGGCCGGATGGATCGGCCGCTATATGGAGGGGACCTGGACGCCCGCGGCAGAAACGGCCATGACTGTGACGTGGTACACCGACGCGGCGGTCTTTCGGGAGGCTGTGTGGGAGCTGCTGCTGGCGAATGAGGCGGAACACAATCTCCTCATCGACAGTGTACGGGCTGCGGTGGAGCAGGAGGCGGCGATGGAGTGGATGGCGGTGGTTCGGGATGAAACAGCTGTCCGCCTGATCGCCCTGCGCCGCCCGCCGTACCACCTGGTGGCCTGCGAGCCGGCGGGGCCCTGCCCGGCGGCGTCCGAGGCGCTGTGCCGGTCTCTGGCGTCGGCATTTCCGGCAGCCGCCTTCCCCGGCGTCATCGCCCCGGCGGGACTGGCGGAGCGCCTGGCAAAGGGCATGGCCTCCCGCATCGGCCGGCAGCCCCGGCGCACGCATGAGATGAGCGTCCTGACGCTCCGTCAACCGGCGCCCCTGTCCGAACCGGATGGCCGGTTCCGGCAGGCGGCGGACTCCGACCGGCTCCTGCTGGCCGCCTGGCATACGGCGTTCGGGCGGGAATGCCGGGTGGGCGGACGGAACGCGGGGGCGTCCTCGCTCACGTGGACGCCCTCCTGCGCGCCGGACGCCAGTTCGTATGGGAGAACGGAGCCGGGGTCCCTGTATCCATAGCCGAATACGGGCGGATCTCCCCCCACGGCATGGCGGTCGCAGCCGTGTACACGCCGCCGGAGGAGCGGGGCCGGGGCTACGCGACCGCCCTGGTGACGGCGCTTTGCCGCCGGGTGCTGGCCATGGGAAAAGCGTATGTCTGTCTGTTTGTGGACGACCGCAACCCGATATCCAACCACGTATATGAAAAAATCGGTTTCCGCCGGGCTGGCACGCAAGAGGAATGGGGCCTGGAGGAGCGGGATTTGGAGAGGAGGACGGTCCATGACCGTCGGAGAGGTTTGCACCTATTTGCAGGGCCGCGCGCCTTTTGAGACGGCGGAGGAATACGACAACGTCGGCCTGCTTGTCGGGTCGCCGGATATGCCGGCTTGCCGGATTCTTGTCACGTTGGATATCACCCCGCCGCCGTACGGGCGGCGGAGGAGGCGGGGGCCGATTTGATCGTCAGCCATCACCCGGTGATCTTTTTCCCCGCTGAAACGCCTGGACACAGGGAGTATCCCCCTACCGTCTGGCCGGGGCGGGGATCGCCGCGATCTGTGTCCATACCAATCTCGACAGGGCGGCCGGCGGGGTCGGCGACCTTCTCGCCGTTCGCTTGGAGCTGGACGATATACAAACCGCGGCCGACGGCATCTGCCGGATCGGGCGCCCGACGGAGCCCCGGTCCCCACGGGGATTTTGCCGCGTTTGTCGGCAAGCGTCTCGGCACACCCGTCCGGCTGCGGGCGGGGACCGGCCCGGTCAAACGTGTCGCGGTCTGCGGCGGCGCGGGTGGGGATTTTCTGCTCCCCCTCCTGAAAGAAGGCGGCGCGGACACCGCGGTGACGGGGGAACTCAAGCATCATGAATGGCTGGCCCTGCCGCCGGGCGTCACCGTGGTCGAGGCAGGCCATTATCACACCGAGGCCTGTATGACGGAGGGATGGCCCGCTGGCTGCGTGAGGCCTTTCCACAGGCCGAGGTCACGGCTTTTGAAGACGAGCCGCCGTATGTTACGGTCTGACCCGGTCCGAATCCCCGGATAACCCGACCTGAACCGATTATTGAAAGGACGGATGTCCCTATGGCACTGGACGGCGCGTTCCTGCGCTGTATCAAGGAGGAACTGGAGGGGTTTCTCTCCGACGCCCGGGTGGATAAAATCCATCAGCCGTCGAAAGAAGAGCTGATCCTCACCCTCCGGCAGCGCAGCGGCGCTTATAAGCTCTATATATCCACGCGGGCGGCCTCTCCCCGCCTCCATTTCACCGGCATATCCTCGAGAATCCCCCGTCCCCCCCATGTTCTGCATGCTGCTGCGCAAACGGATCACCGGCGGGCGGCTGGCGGGTATCCGGCAGGAAGGGCTCGAACGGGCCCTGTATCTCGACCTCGACTGCCTCGACGAGCTGGGGGACGTGGTGCGCCTGACCCTGGCGGTGGAAATCATGGGCCGCCACAGCAACGTCATCCTGATCGACGGGGACGGGGGGAAAATCGTCGACGCGGTCAAACGGGTGGATCTCGAGATGTCCTCCGTCCGCCCGGTCCTGCCGGGGCTGCGCTACGCGCCCCCGCCGGCCGAGGCCGGCCGGCTGGACCTTTCCTCTGCCGTCCGGAGGATTTTATGGAGGCGCTCGCCCGGGGGGAAGGATGCCCCGCTCGAACGGGCGCTGCTCGGCTGCGCCCACGGGCTCTCGCCGCTCGTCTGCCGGGAGGTAGCCCATCTCGCCCTGCGGGGACGGGAGACCCCGTGAGCGAATTAACGCCGGAGGATCGCGACCGGCTCGTCTTTTTCTCTCCCGGATCCAGGAGACCATCCTGACCGGGGAACGGCGCGTCCCGTACATGCTCATGAAGCCGGACGGCACGCCTCTCGATTTCAGTTTCTTCCCCATCACCCAATACGGCCTGTCCGCGACGGGGCGGGACATGGAGAGCTTCTCCGCCCTGCTCGACGCCTTCTACGCGCAAAAAAGGACGCGGCGCAGCGGATGAAACAGCGCTCGCACGATATCCTGCGGGTGCTGACCAACGCGGCCGAGCGCACCTCCCGGAAACTTATGAATCAACGGCGGGAGCTGGCAGGGGCCGGGCGGCGGGAGGAAAAACGCATCTGGGCCGACCTTATCAACGCCAACCTGTCCATCATCCCAAGGGCGCGGCCTCGGCCGAGCTGGTTAATTATTTCGATCCGAATGCGGGATGGTCCGGGTTCCCCGACCCCTCCCTCTCCCCGGCCGCGAACGCGCAGAAATATTATAAGGACTACCGCAAGGCCCGCACCGCGGAAACCGTCCTCGCGGAACAGATCGCCGCCGGAGAAGAGGAATTGCGGTATATCGATACCGTGTTCGACGCGCTTTCCCGGGCGGGCGGTATGCGGGAGCTCGCCGAGCTCCGGGAGGAACTGGCCGCCGGCGGGTATCTGCGGCTCCAGCGGGGCCGGCAGAAGCCGCCGCCCCCCATGGGGCCCCTCGCCTTCCGCTCGGATGACGGGTTCGAGATCCTCGTCGGCCGCAACAACGTCCAAAACGACCGCCTGACCACCAAAATGGCGCGGGGCGGGGATATCTGGATGCATACCAAAAACATTCCGGGTTCCCATGTGCTGGTAATCACCGGGGAAAACGCCGCCCCCTTCCACCCCTCGAACAGGCGGCGGTCCTCGCCGCGCTCCATCCCGGGCGGCGGATTCCACCCAGGTGCCGGTGGACTATACCGAGGCGAGGCATGTCAAAAAACCGGCCGGGGCCAAGCCGGGAATGGTCATCTATGAGACCAACCGCACCGTTTACGTCACCCCCGACCCCCTCCTCGCGGCCCGGCTCCGGCAGGAGTGACCCGCGACCTTGAATTTCCAAAATTTTCTTGAAATTGGACATAAAACGCGGTATACTGGAGCCAGGGTACGCGAAGGCGCGCTCAATTTGTGGAAAGAAGGAGATTTGTGATGAAAGAATTGAAAGGTTCCAAGACCGAAGCCAACCTGCTGGCAGCGTTTGCGGGTGAATCCCAAAGCGCGCAACAAATATACGTACTATGCCTCCAAGGCCAAAAAAGGACGGTTATGAGCAAATCGCCGAACTGTTCACCGAGACGGCCAACAACGAAAAGGAGCATGCCAAGATTTGGTTCAAGCTGCTCCACGGCGGGATCGGCAGCACGCCGGACAATCTCAAGGACGCGGCGGCGGGCGAAAATTACGAATGGACCGATATGTATGCCGGCTTCGCCAAGGAGGCCCGGGAAGAGGGCTTCACCGAAATTGCGGCTCTCTTCGAAGCGGTGGCCAAGATCGAAAAGGAGCACGAGGAGCGCTACCTCAAGCTGGCGCAGAACATCGAGGACGGTACCGTCTTCGAACGTCCGGATATCGTCATCTGGAAATGCGCCAACTGCGGCCATATCCATGTCGGAACCAGCGCGCCCGAGGTTTGCCCGGTCTGTGTCCATCCGAAAGCCTATTTCCAGCTCAAGGCCGAAAATTACTGATTCCCCCAGGCAAACAAACAGCAGCCCCGCCCGGATTTCGGAGCGGGGCTTTTCATATTATCCCCCGCGAGGCTGCGTCTTTGCGACGGGTTCTGAAAGCCTGTTGTGAAATGCATATCAGCGGCATATCGGGCGGTCGGTTCATAGAAACGGCGGCTGGAATCGGCCGGGCGCTTTTGCCCTTGAACCACAGCCCGCCGTATCCGTCGGGCTGTTCGGGACTGCATCCAACCGGCATAGGATGAATTTGTTTTAAAACCCACGGGAACTGCCGCCTCCACCGAAGCTGCCGCCCCCGCCGCGAAACCCTCCGCCTCCGCCGAAACCACCCCCGGTGAATCCGCCGAAGCCGCCTCCGCGCCCGTGCGGACCGCGAGGCCCGCCCAGGAAAAGGAATAATCCGCCGCGGCTCAGAGCCGCCACCACGGCGAGTACGGCGACCACAACAATAATCTCAAGGAAAAGGGAACCGCCTTGCTGTTCATCCGGAAGCGGCGTGTAGCCGGATTCGGGCGAGAGGCCGAACTCGATATAGACCTCGTTTACCAGAACGCTGTAGGCTTTTTCCATGCCGGCGGAAAAGGCGTTTTGACGAAAAAGGGGCGGGCGTATTCGTCGAGGATTACACCGGTTTTCGCATCGGTAAGGATGCCTTCCAGCCCGTATCCCACCTCAATACGCACCTGCCGTTCTTCCAAGGCGAGGATCAACACCACGCCGGTGTCTTTCTCCTTTTCCCCGATGCCCCATTCACGGCCCAGCTGTACGCCGAAGTCGCGGATATCCATACCCTCAAGGGAGGGAACCGTCACCGCCACCACCTGCGCCTTGGTTTTCAAATAGCTGCACGCCCGCTTGATAGATCCGCTCTTCGTCCTCCGCTGAAATCACGTCGGCAAAATCGTTGACGAAAACGGTCGGTGGGAGTCCAGGGAATGGCTGCGGATGCCGGCACACAAAACAGCATCACGCACCACAGCACGCCACAGAAGGCGGCGGCCGCTTTTTTCATACACACATCGATCCTTTCGCGGATGCCGGGATTTCAGCATAAAGCGAATCCCCTTTGCCATATGGCCGGCAGCCGGCCGGTCTTCTCAAGGATGCCTACAGGCTCAAAAACTGACGGCGGGGCTGCTCGCCGCCCCCCTCGCTCGCTCTGAACCCTTCGGCCTTTTCAAAACCGAACATGCCCGCGATGATCGAATTGGGGAAACGGCGGAGCATGGTGTTGTACGCCTGCACCGCCTCATTGTAATCCACACGGGCGACCTTCAGGCGGTTTTCCGTTCCCTCCAGCTGATCCTGCAGCATACGGAAATTCTCACTGGCTTTCAGGTCGGGATAGTTTTCCACCACGACCCGGAGCTGGCCCAAAGCCCGGGTCAGCTCGTTGTCCGCCTCGATCCGGTCCTCCAGGGATGTGCTGCCGGCCAGCCTGGGCGCGCGCCTCGGTCACGGCAGTGAGGACCTCTTCCTCGTGAGCCGCATAGCCTTTGACCGTATTGACGAGGTTCGGCACCAGATCGGCCCGCCGGGTCAGGTCGGCATCGATATTGGACGCCTTGGCCTGTACGTTCTCATCCGCCGCAACCAAATTGTTGTATGCCGAAAATCCCCACCCGACTACGCCGATCACCAGCACCACCACGACGGCCAGGATGCCGAGCCCAATTATTGTGCCTTTTTCAAAATCATCGCAACCTTTCTGTAAGGGAGATAAAACCCTGCAGTATTATAGTATGCCGCCTTGGTGCGCAAGTATTTCGTTAATATTTTGTCATCAATTGACGTTCAGCTGGAATTCCGGACAAAGGGGGCTGTTTCCGTTGCCGGTCCGAAATAAAGAAAAAAGCGGGATCCCTCCCGCTTCGGCAGGATCCGACCGGTTGCGCGGCTATAATAGGAGTATGGACGAGACGGGGGGACGGATGCCGGTCATATATCTGGATGTGTTGGTCGTGCTGAATTGGTTTATCGATTTTCTGCTCCTGTCTTCCACCTCCCGGATTCTGCGTTTGCCGTTCAAGCGCTGGCGGCTGGTGTTGGGAGCTTTGCTCGGCGGGATCAGTTCCTGCCTCATTTTTTTGCCGGCCATGCCGTTTTTACCTGTCCATGCTGGTCAAGCTGGCGGCGGGCAGCCTGATCGTTCTGGCGTCCTTCCCCTGGCTCGGTATCCGAGCCTACGGGGAAACAGATGCTGGTTTTCCTGGTCATTTCTGCCGCCTTTGCCGGAATCGCGACAGCTATATGGTTTTTGCCGCTCCGGCGGGTTTCCTGGTGGCAAACGGGTGGTCTATTTTGACGTTCCCCGCTGCTGCTGGTGGGTCTGACGGTGCTGAGCTATGCCGGCATCCGGCTTTACGACCGCTTTATCCGCAAGAAAGCACCGCTCAACCGCGAATACAGGCTGACACTGGATGGGGGCAAAGGAGAGGTGGTGCTCCGCGCGCTGTGTGACACCGGCCTGCATCTGACGGAGCCCTTCTCCGGCTGTCCGGTCATTGTGGTTCGTCAGTCGGCTCTCTATCCTCACCTGCCGCCCGCTTTGCAGGAGGCGCTGTCTCTTCGGGATCAGCCGGGAAGCTTCACGTATCCTTCCGGTACCGGGGCGGTACAGGCCGTAGAATCCCGTTTGCGGGTAGTCCCCTATCAGACAGTAGGGGAAAGGGGCTATTGCCAGCGTTCCAGGTGAAAAAAAGCGAGGATATCCGCTCCGGGACGGCCGGACAGGGATATCACCGGTGTATACATAGCCTTGACCCCGGAGCTCGGAAGAGGGGAATATGAGGCGCTGTTCGGATGCGACATCGGCGAATTTCTGACATGAAAGCCGCGCCGGGCCGCCCCCGGACGATCCGCGGCCCGTGAGTATCCGGCTGGGCTTGGACAGAGAAAGGTTGAGGTATATGACAGGCATGATATGGCGCAATATCCTTTTGCGTGCCGTTTTTATGGTGGGAACGGCTCCGGGCACGCAGACATGGAGAGGGCATTTATTACATCAACGGAGCTGACACGCTCCCGCCGCCGCTCTCTCCGGCCGAGGAGGCCGACGCGATCCACCGCGCGGCAGAGGGGGACGGTGATGCGCGCGATTTGCTGATTACCCATAATTTACGGCTGGTGGTGTACATCGCCCGCAAATTGAAAGCTCGGGGGTGGGGATCGAGGACCTGATCTCCATCGGGACAATCGGTCTGATCAAGGCGATCAACACCTTCTGTCCCGGCCGCAATATCAAGCTCGCCACCTATTCCTCCCGCTGTATCGAAAACGAAATTTTGATGTATCTGCGCAAGAATACCCAGCTGCGAAACGAGCTTTCCATCGATGAGCCCCTCAACGTGGACTGGGACGGCAATGAACTCCTGCTGTCGGATATCCTGGGCAGCGATCCGGACCTGGTCAACCGGAACATCGAGCAGGAGGCAGAACGGGACCTGCTGCTCGAATGCGTATCCCGGCTGTCGGAGCGTGAGCAGCTCATCATGCAGCTGCGTTTCGGTATCAACGGAAACCAGGAGCATACCCAGAAGGAGGTGGCCGATCTCCTTGGCATCTCGCAGTCCTACATATCCCGGCTGGAAAAAAAGATCATCAAACGGCTCAAAAAGGACATCGAACGAGCGGAATAACGGCCGGTTCCCTCATCCTTGTATTGTAAACAGAAACGGGCTTTCTCTAATGAGAAAGCCCGTTTCTGTTCCAGCCCTGGGACGGGGGCCGGTTTTATCTATTCGTCTTTCGCGATAAAGGCGATACCCGCGCAGCCGGGGCCGGCATGGGTCCCCACGACCGGGCCAATACTGCTGCGATGGACCGGTGCACCCTCCAAGAGGCCGGATGCCGCTGCAGCGAGCTCCTCCATCAGGGCGGGGGCATCAGAATGGCCGAGGTATATCCGCCGACCGGTATCCGCTTCCTTCTGGACCCGCTCCAGGATACTCGCGTAGCCCGCCTTCAGGCCCCTCACCTTCTGGACGCACACCACCTTGCCGTCCTCGATACTGATAACCGGCTTGACACCGAGCAGGGTTCCGACCACGGCACCGGCCGACGACAGCCGGCCGCCCATGCGCAGGTATTTGAGATCATCCACCACCGCATAGAGCCGGATGCGGCCGGACAGGGGCCTCCATCGCCCGCGCGACCGACGCGGCATCCACCCCTGCGTCCCGCATGGCGGCAGCTTCCCTGTACCATCAGGGTGCTACAATGATGTGTTACAAGGGGAATAAAAAAAGATAGCGAATAGAGAGGACCTGTGATACGGTAGAGTTGTCGAGACAAAACCGAAAGGCAGGTTACCCTATTCGCTATGAATACGATAACACAAGACATGCGGTTTAAGCAAGCGGTAATCGAATATACTTTGAAACATGGAGTCACAACAGCGGCGATTCGGTACAAAACCAGCCGGCAAAACATTTACCGATGGAGAAAAAAGTACGACGGAACCGTCCACTCCTTGGCAGAGGGTTCTCACCGTCCGCACAGCCACCCCAATCAGCATACAGAGGAAGAGATCAAGCTGGTGAAAAACATACGGCGCCGAAACCCGCATGCGGGTTTGGTTGTGTTTTGGGTGAAGCTGCGCCAACGCGGCTACACACGCTCCATCTCAGGGCTGCATAAGCTGCTGTGCCGGATTGACGGCAAGCCGGTTAAGCTGCCGAATCCAAAGTATATCCCCAAGCCCTATGAGCAGATGCAATATCCCGGCCAGCGTGTGCAGATCGATGTGAAATTTGTCCCTCAAGCCTGTATTGTCGGACAGGAGGATGGCACAAAGTGGTATCAATACACCTTCATTGACGAATACAGCCGTTTCCGGTATCTGGAGGCTTTTGAAGAGAACAGTACCTACTCCTCCACACAGTTTTTGAAGCATGTCGTGGAAAAGTTTCCCTTTGCCATCGAATGTGTCCAAACCGATAATGGCTTTGAGTTTACCAATGAGATGGGGAACAGCCAAAAGAAGCCCCTTACCATGTTTGAGAAGACTCTGGCTCAGCTCGGCATCCGCCACAAGAAGATCCGGCCTTTTACGCCCAGGCACAACGGCAAGGTCGAACGCAGCCACCGCAAGGACAACGAGTACTTTTATGCCGACCACAAATTCTATTCCTTCGTGGACTTTGCCAAGCAGCTAGCTGTTCATCAGCGCAAATACAACCTTTTCCCCATCCGTCCTCTTAACTGGCTCTCTCCCTTGCAGGTCTTATTCGCTTTCCAACCCGCATAAATTTGATCATGTTGTTTGGTGCGATTGTTACTAGTTGTGACAGCAAAGCTAATTTATATTTTGCTGGAGGTGTCTATTATGATAAAAAACAAGGGGTATATATAGGCAAAGATATTGAACTTGTAGTTACTGATAAATATGTAATTTCATATAGAAGAAACACACAAATGGACATGCTTGAATCCAGATTGTTCAAAAGAAGCGGAAATGATTTTTCATGTATTGGTATTTGCCAATCAAGCCCAACTGAAACGGAGCAATACAAACCACCGCTGTTATGGAAAACGGCATTTATTTATAATGGTAATGCGAAAGGAGAAACCAAACCTATCAAAAAATCAAATAATGAGTTGTGACACTCCACCTACATACTTAAAAAAATCATGATGAGAATATGAAGTCCTACCTAGAACTGCATTTACTATTTACGATTATGCAAATAAAATAGAACTTCAATTTGACGACAATATCATTTATTATGGACACCTGCGACGAAGGACATATCTGGCTGGACGGCAAGGAGGTGAGCGCCTACAATCAGCGACAGCTCACCGAATACCGCCGGTACGACGTGGGCTTTGTATTCCAGTTCTACAATCTGGTGCAGAACCTGACGGCGCTGGAAAACGTGGAGCTGGCCAGCGAGATCTGCAAAGAGCCGCTGCCTGCGGCCGAAACGCTGCGCCAGGTGGGGCTGGAGCACCGCATGGGCAACTTCCCGGCGCAGCTTTCCGGCGGCGAGCAGCAGCGCGTCTCCATTGCCCGCGCGCTGGCCAAAAACCCAAAAATTCTTCTGTGTGACGAGCCAACCGGCGCGCTGGACTACAAAACCGGCAAACAGGTGCTGGCCCTGCTGCAGGACACCTGCCGCAGCACGGGGCGCACCGTCATCGTCATCACGCACAACTCCGCGCTCACCGCCATGGCCGACCGCGTCATCCGCATCAAAACGGGCCCTTGAAGAAGGCGAAGCACAGCTGGAGGACGGCCGGCGCGACTATGCGCAGGGGCTCGATGAGTATAACGAAGGGCTGGCGTCCTGGCAGGACGGCGTCCACGGGCTAGAGGCGCAGCGCACGGAGT
>VOFE01002074.1_pt1 | contig 22000 bp, 36 predicted proteins | sample 5384071 | NCBI WGS metagenome assembly VOFE01 (sample SAMN12384724, study PRJNA508395) | human gut metagenome | isolation source: healthy gut D | host: Homo sapiens
GAAAATAGGCTGTCCGTAGTCTATCAATTCCTCACTTTTACGGATCAGCAGAGCAATATTGTTCCGTTTCTCATCAAAAGCCGGACGAGTTTGGTTTTCTTTATCTTATAATTCGGTTCATTCTTGTAAGTATTATCCATGTTCCTTTTCAGGTCCATTACATTGCGGACAGTGGTAAGAGCAATGTTTTTAGACAGCGTTTCACTTCCCGCTGATAATTGTACTTGCGCTTTTCATTGTTCTCCTTCAAGTAATAATCTATGTTTTCATTCAACCGCGTGAGATAATCCTGCACGAAAGAGACATTGATTTCTTCATTGACTTCGAGTACATCTTCAAAGAATTTCAGATAGATATCCTCCATCTCCAGAAAGTCGCCTGTATCCCGAATCACTCCATAGTCAATCAGATAGCGGATACGTTCTTCTTTGTACTCGGTCATTTCGAGTGCATAATCGTAGCGAAACGAAAGAGATTTCCGTTTGGCAAACATTTCTTTCAGGAGTTCTTTCTCCCTGTCCAGACTTTTGACAAATTCTTCTATGGAACGAAAAGTGCTCATATTAGTTTTGTGTTTTTAATGGTGTTTACTACTTTCCAAATATTTACATAGTATATATTTCAGTAATAAGATATCACAAAAATAACATAAATGAAATAGTAAACCTAATTTCTGTATCAATATTTTCATTACTACAAAAATTGAGAAACTAACTCTACATATTCATTATACAACTATAAATTTCAAGTAAGAATTTGCAAAGGCAATTACTATTTATACCTTTGTGACTTCAACAGAAAATATGATTTCAATAGAGAATTAGTAACCCGTTAAAAGAGAAATTGATTATGCGTTCATTCATAGTATTTCTTTGTTTGGTCCCCACCCTCCTGTTTGCCCGACAAACTCAACTTGAGACACAGTTGAAAGAAGCCATCAAAGGAAAGAAGGCCGAAATAGGAATAGCCGTCATCATTGATGGAAAAGATACGGTAACTGTCAATAATGATATTCACTATCCACTGATGAGCGTATTCAAGTTTCATCAGGCATTAGCATTGGCAGATTATATGGGAAAACAGAAGCAATCGCTGGAAACCAGGTTACCCATTAAAAAATCGGATTTAAAACCGGATACTTACAGTCCGCTACGGGATAAATATCCGCAGGGTGAAATTGAAATGAGTATTGCCGACCTGCTAAAATATACACTCCAGCAGAGTGACAACAATGCCTGCGATATACTTTTTGATTATCAGGGCGGTCCGGATGCCGTGAACCGATATATCCATTCACTAGGCATTCGGGATTGTGCTATTGTCGGTACGGAAACTGCCATGCACGAAGACTTGGACCTATGTTATGAAAACTGGAGTACTCCATTAGCCGCTGCCGAATTAGTGGAGATATTCCGTAAGAAGCCATTATTTCCCAACGTGTACAAAGACTTCATTTTTCAAACAATGGTGGAGTGTCAAACCGGACAAGACCGTCTGGTTGCTCCGTTGCTCGACAAAAAAGTAACCGTAGGTCATAAAACCGGAACGGGAGATCTTAATGCGAAAGGACAACAAATCGGCTGTAATGACATCGGTTTCGTACTTTTGCCCGGTGGACGTACTTATAGTATAGCTGTCTTCGTGAAGGATTCTGAAGAAAATAATCAAGCGAACAATAAAATTATCGCTGATATTTCCCGTATCGTTTACGAATATATAATGGAGCATTAAGATGGAGACAAAGTACATTCGGTACGAATGAAGATTGAAACAAAGTAATAGAAATTAGAAAATTCATTTATATGAAACTACATCATATCGCTATCTGGACTTTCCGTTTGGAAGAACTAAAAGATTTCTATGTCCGTTCCTCTGGGTGGAACGAGTAATGAAGAAATACGTGAATCCGAAGAAAGGATTCGAGTCCTATTTCGTCTCTTTTGGAGAGGGAACAGACTTGGAACTGATGAGCCGGACAGACGTACAGAACACTCCCATTGAAGAAAACAGGGTTGGACTGACGCATCTTGCCTTCACCTTTCCCAACCGGGAAGAGGTGTTACGCTTCACAGAACAAATGCGTTCCGAGGGATACCCCATAGCAGGCGAGCCACGTACTTCGGGAGATGGTTATTTCGAAAGTGTAGTTCTTGATCCTGACGGTAACCGGATAGAATGCGTATATCGGAGAACTGCAAACGAATCGAAAAACAAAGCAAGACAGGAAACTGAAATAGAAAGTGACCCCCGTGACGCTCCATACAGAACGTTTATTTTTCCGCCCTTTTCGAAGAAAGAGATGCAGAAACATTCTTCGCTTGTTGCCAGAATCCGAATCTGGGCAATAATGCCGGATGGCCGCCCCATCGTACGTTGGATGAATCCCGCCGGATACTTCATTCCACATTTATCAACCAGGAGGGGATATGGGCAGTGATACTAAAAGATACGAAACAGCTAATCGGTTCCGTAGGCATTATCCCCGACCCTAAGCGCGAGAACCCGCAAGTACGTATGCTGGGATACTGGCTCGACGAGTCTTACTGGGGAAAAGGATACATGACGGAAGCGGTACAAGCTGTGCTTAACTACGGTTTCAACGAACTTCAGCTCAGCCTCATCACCGCCAACTGTTATCCGCACAACAAGCGGTCTCAGCAAGTATTGGAACGCAACGGCTTTATCTGTGAAGGCGTACTGCATCAGGCGGAACTTACTTACAACGGAAATATATTCGACCATTTGTGTTACTATCTTCCGAATATATGCCAGCCTGCCCCGCAAGACTACGACGAGATTCTGCAAGTATGGGAGGATTCCGTACGCCATACGCATGACTTCCTGACGGAAGAGCATATCCAATTCTATAAACCACTGGTACGGAAGCACTACCTATCCGCGGTTGAACTGTTTGTCATCCGCGATACCGGTGGAAAGATTGTAGCTTTTATGGGATTGAGTGATGAACTTATCGAAATGCTGTTCGTAAGCCCCGACGAGCAGGGAAAAGGATACGGCAAGCGATTACTGGAATACGCAAGAGACAAAAAGCAGATGGATAAGGTGGACGTAAACGAGCAGAATGAAAAAGCACTCCAGTTCTATCTCCATTTGGGATTCCAAATCATCGGCAGAGATGAAACGGACAGCATGGGCAAACCTTTCCCCATTCTCCATTTGCAACTGCCGGAAGCTGATTCCGCTAATAGAGATTAATTCCCCCAAACGAAAGCTACATGAACCTACGTGCAAGATTATCCGAACGAGTACACATTGAAGATATCAGAGAGGTACTCCACTTTATACAGGATGATGAACGGCTTAGAGAAGAAATCTACCAACTGATATTCGACGAAGACGCTATTGTCTCTTATCAGGCATTGTGGGTATGTACGCATTTCTCAAAGGAGGATGTAGAATGGTTGAGCCGGAAACAAGAATGAATTGATTGACGCTGCGCTTACCTGCCCGCATTCGGGAAAACGGAGAATGATCCTGAACCTGATATGCCAGCAACCTGCCGCCGATCCGCCACGAGTGGATTTCCTTGATTTCTGCATGGAACGCATGATATCCCGCAGGAACCACCGGCGTGCAATCGCTCTGCATGAAACTGGCTTATCAACTGACCCGCTCCATCCCGGAACTTCAACAGGAATTGCGCACAATGCTGGAAATCATGGAACCCGACTTACTGGTTCCCGCTATCCGTTCCGTACGAAAAAACACCCTGAAAGCCATGAAAGCAAAGAAAAACAGATAATTTCTATCGCTTTTATCTCACCGTTCAATTAGAGTATATTCAGATGGAATATCTGGGATATACCCGTCAGAAATCTGGATACCGATGCAAAAAGTGAAAAAAGCAACGAGCTTATTAATGATTTGATTTCCCACCGGTCCCAACCTCTGAATGAACCTCTGTCCTTGCGAAAGAAACACATAGAAGATAGCCGCCATACAGATTATGACAAGCGCAATGACTAAATAATTAATCCCAGTTTGCAACAATTTGCCTTTAACACTGGCAGACGCCATCAAAGTAAAGATAACCGATATACTGCCCGGTCCGATACTGATAGGAAACGTGATGGGATAAAATATCTTCTGCTCGATGTTTTTCCATCTGAAACCGTCTACATTCTTACTGGCTTCTTCTTTATCAGACGAACCCGAATCGCCCAACAGCTCCATTGCCGTTTTACAAATCAGCATTCCACCTCCCAACTGAATAACAGGAATAGCCAAACCGAAAATCAACAGAAACAAATGTCCTATCACCAATGTCCCTACACCGATCATTATAAAATTGAGTGTCAGCTTCTGAATGGCTGCTTTCCGTTGTTGAGGATCGAGGTCTGTAAAAAATCCATTGACGACAAAACCATTCCCCAAAGGATTTATCACCGGAAACAGCGCCATAAACGATGACGAAAATATGATGAGAAGATTACTTAATGACATAATACCTGTTTTTTGATACTTTATTAATATCTGATATGTATCTAAAACATAAATGAAACGTTATTGTTTTGAGAATATGCTTTTGCGAGATGAATCCGCATCGGTTGAATACCTCGTGAAAGCAGCTTATAATAAACCTTTAACTAGAAATTAAAATTATGTGTACAAGAGTCGTTTATTCGGGAAAAAAATGGAATGGTTGTAACCGGCCGGTCTATGGACTGGAAAACAGAGATGCATAGCAATCTTTGGGTATTTCCGAAAGGAATGGAAAGAAATGGAGAAACCGGAGCAAACTCATTACAATGGACATCCAAGTATGGCAGCGTGGTGACTTCAGCTTTTGAAATTGCCAGTACGGACGGGATGAATGAAAAAGGATTGGTTGCCAATCTGTTATGGTTACCCGAGACGGAGTATCCGGTCAGAGATAAAAGCAAGCCGGGACTTGCCATTACAGCATGGGTACAGTATATGCTGGATAACTTCGCCACTGTAGACGAGGCTGTCGCTTTCATTGACGAGGACACTTTTCAGGTGGTATCGGACCTGATGCCGGATGGTTCCCGTCTGGCGACCCTGCATTTATCTATTTCCGACGCAACGGGCGATTGTGCCATATTCGAATATACAGACGGAAAACTGACTGTCTACCACAGCAAGGAGTACAAAGTAATGACCAACTCCCCCACTTACAACAAGCAGCTGGCACTAACGAATATTGGAAATCAATAGGTGGATTGAGCTTTCTGCCCGGAACCAACCGCCCGTCAGACCGCTTTGCCAGAGCCAGTTTTTATATCAATGCCCTGCCCCAAACAGATGATGTGAGAATAGCCATAGCAAGCGTATTCAGTGTTGTCCGCAATACATCGGTCCCGTATGGCATATCCACTCCCGAAAATCCGGAGATTTCAACCACACAATGGAGAACGGTATCGGAAAGTAAGACCTGCTGTACTTCTTCGAATCAAGTCTGACACCCAATACTTTCTGGGTAAACTTACGGGAAACAGACTTGTCGGAAGGAGCTCCGGTACTCAAATTATCTATCGCCAACGGTGAAACTTATCATGGAAATGCAACGAAAGAGTTTAAACCGGCACAGCCGTTCAGATTTATGGGAGTAAAAGGATAAAATTATCCCCGAAACGATCCATCTGAAGCAATCCCAAAAGTTTTTGTATTAACTTTCAAATAAAACAGTTTCCGGGGATTCTGTTTCTTTAACAGCTTGCCATTAATTGAAGTAATACAGGAACACTGCAATTCCTTCCAGCGCTTTCTTTGGTTGGTCTTTGATTTCGATAGCAAACTTGATTTCCGCCTTTGCCACACCACGCAAGTTGGTCAATGAATGAAGGGTAGTCACCAGACGAATACTTTGTCCGGACAACACAGCCTGACCGAATTTCATCTTATCCATGCCGTAGTTAATCATCATTTTCAGATTATTTACCTGAATAATCTGATTCCACAAGTAAGGAAGCATAGACAATGTCAGATAGCCGTGAGCAATTGTGCTGTGATAAGGACTATCCACTTTGGCACGTTCTGTATCCACGTGAATCCATTGATGGTCCAGTGTTGCATCTGCGAAAAGGTTGATGCGTTCCTGAGAGAGTTCGACATAATCTGATACACCTATCTGTTGACCTACTAACTTTTCAAATTCTTCATACGAGTTGATAATTACTTTTTCCATAAGTCTTATCGCTTTATGGGGGGTTATTTACTATTTAATCGGGGACAAAAATAGAAAAAATAAATGATATGCCACCAAATTTATAAATAAAAGCAGGAAGGAATACAAGAAGTTTACAAATAGGTATGTTTTACAAACCGGAAGCCTGTTTCAGTGCTTCTGTCAGAATACTGTACCCTCTTCCGTTCAAATGCAGATCGTCGATAGTGAACTCCGGATTCAGCCTTCCATCCTGAAGTAAACGATTGAATACATCCAGACAGATAATGTCCGTTCCTTCCAGTTTCCTATGTATTTTCTGATTAAGCATACGGATAAACTTGTTTACTGCCGTACTATAATCATCATAATCGTTGCGCGGAAAAATACAAAAGAGATATGTTTTCAGAGAAGGGACGGCAAGAACCGCCTTCACATAGCGCTCCACATATTCATCTATATTTTCATCGTTCAACCGGTAAATATCATTGGTACCGAATTGAACAACCACCTGGCAACCGGAAGTGTCTACCGCAAAAGGACTCCACATATGCCAGACCTTCACCGGGAGCACCGTAATTCATACATTCCCATTGAGGAAATAAATATCCAGTGCCCAAAAAGCCATGTGACTGTTACCAAGAAAGGCAAATTTCGGTTTTTCTTCTATCCTATCCATACAATTTCATTCAAACGTCCACGTTATCTCACTCAAACTCTCAAACAAATATAGAATAAAATTCGCGGATTTACGTTACTTTTGCAAAGGTAATCACATTCATATATAAACCGATGATACATTTTTTCAAGAACCCGTTTCTCACCTTGCGCTGCCGGAGAAATTCACTTATCCTTTCCATTATACACCGCATCCATTGTGTGTGTTAGCTGCGGAAGAAGTGAAAGAATATATCGCAAGCCGGAAAGAATGGCAAGAGGAGTTGGCTTCCGGAAAGATGTTTGGAGTGTTGATTGTGCAAACGGACAACGGAATAACAAACAACGAAGAAAATCAGATTGGTTATCTTGCAGCTTTCTCCGGCAATCTGGCCGGAAAGAATCTGCATCCTTATTTCGTTCCTCCTGTTTATGACCTATTACAACCGGAGGGATTCTTCAAAATCGAAGAAGAACAGATTTCTGCCATTAATATCCGTATTCGTGAATTGGAAAACAGTAGTTCTTATCTCGATTCAAAAGAGAAATGGAAGATAGAAACGGAACAGGCTAAAGCTGTTTTGAATCAAGCCAAAAGCGGACTTAAAATGGCAAAGGAGGCGAGAGAGATCCGCCGTCAGTCCTCTCCCGAGCTTTCCGAAGAAGAACAAGCCGTCCCTGATTCGGGAAAGCCAATACCAAAAAGCTGAATACAAACGACTGGAAAAGGAATGGAAGAAACGATTGGAAGAGCTCGAAACGGAAGTCAGGTACTTCGATATTGAAATAGAACGACTGAAAACAGAACGGAAAGAACGTTCGGCGGCTTTGCAAACGAAAGTTATTCGGGCAGTTCCGGATGTTGAACGCGAAAGGAGAAGTGAAAGACTTATGTACTATTTTTGAGCAGACTGTTCAGAAAGTACCTCCCGGAGGTGCGGGTGAATGTGCTTTACCCAAGCTACTGCAATATGCTTATCTTCATCAATCTAAAGCCATTGGCTATGGCTGAATTCTGGTGGGGAGATTCTCCGAAAAACGAGATCCGCCGTCATGGATATTATTATCCGGCGTGTAAAGGAAAATGTGGACCGATTCTACAACACATGCTGCAAGGATTGGAGATAGACGAAAATCCACTGCTGAATCCTGTTCATGAAGAGGAAGAACTAGAAATCGTGTTTGAGGATGAATGGTTACTGGTAGTCAATAAACCGGCAGGGATGTTGTCCGTTCCGGGAAAAGCAGAGGACAGAGATTCAGTCTATCATCGTTTGAAGAAAAAATATCCCGAAGCTACCGGTCCCATGATTGTACATCGGCTCGATATGGCTACTTCCGGATTATTACTCGTTGCCAAAACAAAAGAGGTACATCAGGATTTACAGGCACAATTCGCAAACAGAAGTATCAAGAAACGCTATGTGGCTGTGCTGGATGGGGCGATAATAAAAACAGAAGAAAGAGACAAAGCCAATAGCAGAGAAAGCTATAATAGCAAAGGACACTGTATCAACGAAAAAAACAGCAAAAGCAGAAAGAACAGGAAGTACAGGAAGAATCGAACTCCCTCTCTGTCTGAATCCTCTCGACCGTCCTCGGCAAATGGTCAGTAGCGAACACGGGAAGAAGCGATTACAGAATATCAGATAATCAGTGAGTCTGAAAGAATTACCAGTGAATCTGAAAACACTTTCAACGAATCAAACAGGATTGATGAATCAGAAAGGAGTATCAATGAGTCAAGAAAATACACCCGGATTGTCTTCTATCCATTGACCGGACGCACACATCAGTTAAGAGTACACGCCGCCCATCCGGAAGGCTTGGATGCCCCATACTTGGAGACGAACTTTACGGAAAGAAAGCAGACAGGCTATATCTTCATGCCGAATACATAGAGTTCCGTCACCCCATATACGGAGACATCTCTGCATACAGAAAGAGGCCGATTTCCATAAGAAAAAGACTCTTAAGCCATGAACCAAAACCTTTTTGAAATGTATATAGGGGTAACTACTAACTTTCAAAAAGAACCTGACTATGGACATCAAATTCCGCATTACAAAGTATTTAGCCGTATCTGCTTTAGCAATGCTGCTACTAGGAGCCTGCTCCAAAAACAACATTTATATCGACCTCGCCGATCCTAACGAAGAAAACGGTAATGACCACCCGTCCGGCAATGACAGTGGCAACGACAATGGCAATCCTTCCCAAAAGGGTACTTTAGTTACTTTCAGTGCATCCGTAGAAGGAAGAAACATCACACGAGCCATGTCGCCTATGGGCAAGGGATTACAAAGTTGGTTGTGTGCTTACCTGTCCAATACCTCGAACATAATCACCGGAGATCCTATTGCCGAAGGTACATACATCACCTCCTCTCCCGGCGTACTGGCAGGCAACAACGGATATAAAATGTATCTTAGCAACAACATCTATAATTTCTATGCCGTTTCCTGCAATTCCAAGAATCCGCCCCGACCTTTACCAACGGATATCCGCCCCTTTATCCAATGGAGTAGACTATCTCTGGTGGCACGCTACGCACCAAGACGTGACAAACTCCCAGATCAACATTCCGATCACCTACCAGCACGCAGCTACGCAAATAGTAGTCGCCTTGTCGGGGAGGTGCCAATATAACTCTCAACAAGATTATCTCCGCCTCTATCACTCCGCCGAAACCGGGCGCAGTCATGGATTTGTCTACCGGAATCATCACTTCGGAAACAACTTATGACAAGGCCGCTATCATGGGAATCAACGACTTCACCGTACAATATATCATGTTACCCGTAAAGAGCTCCTCTCCCATGACTTTGACACTGGAGCTGATGGTAAACGGAGAAAGTTTTCACGTACCTACACCACTCCGCTTACTCCACCCAACAGTCTGCTAGCGGCAGGAAACTCATATCTTTTCCGGGCGATCATTGACGAAAACTCCTTAACATTCGCCAATGTAAGCGTAAAAGAATGGACAGAGGTAGACGAAAGCGGAAACCCGCTATATCCGATACAAGACTAACCTCTCTCCGGTTGCGCAAGCCGGTTAACAACCCCTATGCCACCGCTTGCGTAACCGAAGCGTTTGTAAGCACCTGCTTCTTCAACCTCTTTAGACATAGATAAAAGCAGGAACAAGGAACAAGTCCGCGGCTATCCAAGCCAACGGATCACCGTAGCAGACAGCAATAAAACCGAATACCGGTACGGCATAGAGACTGACAAGAATACGAGCAATCATCTCCGCCACTCCGGAGAACATGGCAAGATTGGTAAAGCCTACTCCCTGAATGGTATAACGCAAGATACACAACAAACCAAGCATCGGGAAGAACATACAGGAGATATGCAGGAATAACTCGTATCCAACAGAATTTCCGTTTCCGACGGGTCTACAAAAATCAAGGCAAAGTATTTAGCTCCCGACATCAGGAGCACGAAAGTAAACGCCGCATAGATAATCATCATCAAGACGCTTGCCTTAATCCCCGACCAGATACGTTCCGGTTTACCCGCTCCGTAGTTCTGCCCGCTATATGTGGCCATCGCCATGCCCAAACTCTCGAAAGGACAGATGAAGAACATCTTGATGCGCATAGCAGCCGTGAATGCTGCCACACACGCCGTTCCCAAAGCATTATTCGCACTTTGCAGCATAATGCTGCCGATGGCAGTGATAGAAAATTGCAATCCCATAGGCACACCGATATAAAGCAACGTCTTAGCCAGCTTCGACTGGAACCGGCGTTCCTTTCGGAGTACCCTGCAATATTTCAAACTTACGGTACATATAAATGTAGCAAAGTAAAGCGGACACTCCCTGCGAAAATACGGTAGCAATGGCAGCTCCCATCACTCCCCAATCTAATACCAGAATGCAGAATAAATCGAGCAATGTTCAACACCGTAGAGAAGCAGAAACCAAAACGGCGTCTTACTGTCTCCCAATGCACGGATAATACTGGACAGCAGATTATAGAAGAACGTACAGGGAACACCGATGAAAGTGACAAGCAAGTAAGCATAAGCTCCTTCAAATATATTCTCCGGCGTACGCATGATCCGAAGAATATCCGCACACAAGATACTGGTAACAATAGCGATATGACAGACATCACAACTGCGAGCTGCAGACTGACAGAGACGTAACTGCGCATCGTACTGTAATCCCGCGCCCCGAACTTCTGTGCAACGGGTATACCGAACCCTCCGCAACATCCATTGCAGAACCCGAGAATGAGAAATACCACTGACGTGCTGGCTCCGACAGAAGCTAACGCGTTTATTCCCAAGAACTTTCCTACAATTGCAGCATCAACAAGCGAATACGTTTGCTGCAACAGATTGCCGAATAAAAGCGGCAGCGTGAAATTAAAAATGAGAGGTAATGCCGGCCCTGCCGTCATTTCTTTAGAAGTTGCCATACGTCTATGTTCTAAAAATCGGGCGCAAAGATACGGAAAATTCAATGAATTAGTTCTTGATTTGCGTTCCTCTTTTAGTTGACGTAAATCAAAAAACGAGGAAGCGCATTATCATAACGGAAAACCTACCGTTTCACCAGCCGCTTAGGTGAACCATGCCACGAGCATCCCAGGCAGAAGACTTCTGTCAAATCGAACCCCTCCATCGAATCTTCCGGATATTTGGGAACGACTTCACCATCTTCGAGTACATAAACCAGCAGCCTGTCACCCTGTTCATTCTTCACATACATAGCTGCAATCTTGCATTGCGGACACAATAACATGTTTTTCATGCTGCAAAGATACAGATTGTTTCCGTCAACCACAAACCCTTCCAACGATGTTTCAGAATTGCACCGTTCATGAACGGATTTACAGTTTATCTATTCTTCCAGAATCCCGGATAAAACAACAGACCGGTACACGTAAACAATTCCAGACGTCCCCCACCAGTCTGCCTATCAACATCAGAAAAGAAAGTACCCATTTGGCCAGATCAGGCAGAGAATTCCACGAATATGCGGCCCGCAGCCACCCAATCCCGGACCGACATTGCCTATACTCGAAATAACCGTACTGACGGACTCGGAAAAGCCAACTCCCAAAAACAAGAGAGCCGTCCACCCAATCAGGATCAGAACCAGATAAAAAGCAAAGAAAATCAATACGGTAGTTACGATAGAAGAAGACACCGTCTGCTTGTTGATACGTACGGGAAGCACCGCATTGGGGTGGAGCAGATGCTTGAACTCATTCCGAATGGCACGTGCCACAATCAGCAACCGCATATTCTTGATACCTCCACTGGTAGAACCCGTACACCCTCCCGAAAGCATCGCAATAAACAACAGTAACCACGTGAAAGGAGGCCACATATTATAATCATCCGTAGCAAAACCGCAGGAAGTATGCACCGTAGACACCTGGAACAATGCTTTCCGGAAAGCCAGTTCCCAGTCATAATTATTCTGAAATACCAGTGCCAAAGTGATCAGCAGTGTCAATATCCCGACAGATGCCAGAAACCAATGCGTTTCTTCATCCTTGAATAAACGGCTCACTTTCCCTTTCAGACACATCAGAAACAAAGAGAAGTTGATACTGGAAACAATCATAAAGATAGCCACCACATACTCTATATACGGAGAATTCCAGTAAGATATACTGTTCTGCTTGGTAGAATATCCCTCCGGTCGCAGTAGTAGCAAATGATTGACAAATGGCATCGAACAAGTCCATTCCTCCGAACATCAGCAGAATGGTTTCCGAGACAGTCAATATCAGGTAGATAGTCCACAGCCATTTGGCCATTACATTAATTTTCGGATGTGTGCGGTCATGAGTTACTCCGGTAGTCTCAGCAGAAAAAAGCTGTACTCCTCCCGTAGTAAAGATAGGAAGAATGGCAATCGTGAAAAACACAATCCCCAACCCACCGATCCACTGCGTCAGGCTTCGCCAGAAAAGCATACCGTGGGAAAGGGATTCAATATCATCGAGTATAGTAGCTCCTGTAGTGGTAAACCCGGACATGGTTTCGAAAAAGGCATTGGTTATCGTATCAATGCTTCCACTAAAATAGAAAGGAAGCATCCCGAAAACCGTAAAGAATACCCATGAAAGAGTTACCACGCAATACCCGTCCCGGCGACTCATCCGGTTCTCCGCTCCCCGTCCGTAAAGTAACAGCAATCCACCTGCTACGGCATTAATCACACAAGTATAAAGAAAATACTTATAGTCATCCTCTCCGTATCCCAACGAAATACCGGCGCACAAAGAAACATTCCCCAGCTCAATAAAAAGCAATGCCCCAAGCACTCGCCCTATCATCTTCGGTTGATCATACTATTGCTTTTGGCACGTGCATACACACTATTATCTGAAATGTACTCTTCCATAACTCATGAATCATTTTGTATGTTCCCCTCATAGCCAAGAGTATGCCAAAATGAAAAGGATTCTGATAATTAGCTTGTAATCAATGCAATATTTTTTTCATTTTGAAAAAGTAATCTCTAAACACCCTACCAAAATGAAAGGGTGCTTTTCAAAATAGAAAAAGAAGAAGGTGTATTTTAACAAAATACGCCTGTGATTCTGCATAATCTTCGCTATCTTTGTCATTCCAAAGTGTAAAAAAGAAAGAGATGAAAGCATCACGCATTGCGCACGAAAAGAAAACGGTAGAGTTAATGATCCGCCTCTATTGTCGGAAAAAAGAAAAAATACAAGTCTTTTGTACCGACTGTGAAGAGTTGCTTCGCTATGCGCATGCCCGTCTCGACCGTTGTCCGTTTGGAGAGAAGAAGAGTGCATGCAAGGAATGCACCGTACATTGTTACAAACCCGTCATGCGCGAACGAATGCGACAGGTGATGCGTTTCTCCGGACCGAGGATGTTGCTTTATGCACCCTGGCAGGCCATACGACATTTATTGAACCTATAACTTACTAAAAAAATCAGTAATGAAAAAGCCATTATCATAGGTGCTACCTCCGGTATCGGAAAAGAAGTTGCAAAATGTCTGTTACTGGATGGATGGCAAATCGGAGTAGCCGGCAGACGGCAATCCTGCTCTCGAAAACCTACAACGGGCAGCACCGGATCAGATTCAAATTCAAACGTTGGACGTAACCCAGGAAGATGCAGGCGAGAAATTGAATATGCTCATCGACAAGGTGGGCGGCATGGATTTGTTTCTTCTTAGCTCGGGCATCGGTTTCCAGAATACGAATCTGAACATGGAAGTAGAACTGAACACAGCACACACGAATGTAGAGGGATTTATCCGCATGGTGGATACCGCTTTCATCTATTTCAGGAAAAGCGGAGGCGGCCACCTGGCAGTCATCAGCTCCATCGCGGGAACGAAAGGACTTGGAGTGGCTCCTGCCTACTCTGCCACCAAACGCTTCCAGAACACTTACATAGATGCTCTCGAACAACTTTCATATTTACAAAAACTGAATATCCGTTTTACCGATATCCGTCCCGGATTTGTTGCCACCGACTTGCTCAACGACGGGAAACATTATCCGCTATTAATGGATGCAACGAAAGTGGGACGTCACATCGCCTGGTCACTGGAGCGCAAACAACGGGTAGCAGTAATCGACTGGCGTTACCGGATTCTGGTCTTTTTCTGGAAAATGATTCCCCGTTGGATGTGGAAACGGCTGCCCGTAAAACCAATTAACACCCAAAAGCAAACCAGGAAAGAAATAAATGAATAAATAGCAAGACCGGATTACTTCTTTTCCAATAATTCTACCTATATTTGTCCTGTAACATAAACTTATAATCTAACAAAAAAAAGATGGAACAAAAATTTGTCAAAGTTGCGGTATGCCGATAGACGACTCAACTTTTGGAAAAGAAGCGGACGGTAGCAAGAATGAAGATTATTGCCACTATTGCTATGCGGACGGACATTTCACGAAAGAGTGTACGATGGACGAGATGATCGAGCTTAATCTGAATTATCTGGATGAGTTCAATAAAGACTCGGAAGTGAAATACACAGTGGAGGAAGCACGGAAAACGATGAAGGAGTACTTTCCACAGTTGAAGAGGTGGAAACAGTAATTGAAGGGGAAAAGGACTTTCAGGCATGAATACATATTCAGACCTGAAAGCTTATCTACTTATTTTCTTTTATAAAATCCGTAAAGTTCGACCAGTCTTCTACACGAAACGCACGAAGATCACGAACTGACGCCTGAAACCAAGGAATACGTTTCAAAGCGTCAATTGCACGAAAAAGATTTGCCATATCAGTTTTCTCTGTTAGATATACACTACCCTGCGTATTATAAAACTCATACTGACGCAACACTTTATTTATTTCAAAATAGGCATTGTTATAAGGCTCTCCATAATTGGCACGTAGGTCTGTAATGACCATATGGCAAAGGCTATTGCATACATACATTATCCTCATTTACAGGAATAAAATATTTCTGCTCACCAAAGAAAATACGGTTAAATTTATCACGAATCGCTATAACTAAGCCTTTGAACGGATTATGTTCAATATCAATTACTCTACCCTCTATCCATTCATCGAGTCCCGTTAATCTAGGATCCACTTTTACCTTTTCACCTTCTTTTATCATAACACTATTTTTCTTCATTGATTTCCAATTACAAAGAAGGCGATATTCTACAAAAGCGGTGCGGCCGTCAACTTCCGTCTTGAACAGTTTCTGTTCGGGCTGATGAGTAATTTCGTAATCCATAATCTTGTTTTTGTAATCCATAATCCTGTTTTCCGGTTGCACGGCGTGTCGCAGTCAGGCTGGTAGCCTTTAGAATTGCTCAATCCATTGTAACCGGTTGGTATCGTATCCACGACGTTCGGCAGCGGTGACGAGTTTCTTCTTGATTTCTTCCGGCAGTTGGGGTGTACGGCTTAGTATCCAGAGATATTTATCAGTACTACTGCCGACCAGGGCATAATTGTAGTTCTCTTGATCCAGTTCCAAGACATAATAATCAGAATAGAAATTAAGGAAAAAAGAAACTTTCAGCTTACCGGGCTGCGTGGGGTCGGGTATTTTGGCGTGTCCGTTGGCAGTCTTGCAGATGTCGTAAGGAGAATTACGTTTGCATCCCCGGTTCTCCACACGAATCATGCCGTCGGGACGGAGCGTGTAAGTAGCCGTGACGTCTACAAGTCCGTACTCGAAACGATTCTCGTAGCGGGCTATTTCATACCAAAGTCCCATATATCGCTTCAGGTCAAGTATCTTGACGGTGGTATGGTCGGTTCCTTTGAAAAGACGTTCCACGTTGGGGACGGAAAAGCGGAAACCGGCTTCCAGCAGACGTGTGGGACGGACTTTCTGACCGGCTGTAAGGAAAGAGGCCGCTTCACCGTAAAATATACGGAAAGCCCGCTGCGGAGCAATAATCGTTGTCCATGCCTGATAAGCTTTTCCCATTTCGTGGTAAAATCGTATTGCGAAATCTGTTGCGGAGCGACCAGATTATACACACCCCGCGTTTCTTCATGGGCAATAAAAAACTCCATGGCACGGCAAAGGTCGTGCATGGCTATCCACGGAAAGACTGGGTGCCGGGACCGATAGCGGTGGCTATCTTGGTGGCTTGCAAAGGGCGAAGCATCTGCTGCATCGCTCCCCCGTCCGGAGAGAGCACTACGCCGAAGCGTGTAATAACGAGCCGTGTAGGTTCCGGACAATGTTTCGCTTCCTTTTCCCACGCATAGCAAAGATCGGACAGAAAGCCTTCTCCACGGGTACGGGTGTATTCGTCCACTTCCACTTCCGGGAGGATAATAACCTACGGCGGATGCCGAAATCATCAGTTTCGGTTTGGTCTTGACTGCGTTCAGCGCGGACGATGCGATGGGTTACAACAATACGACTGTTGAAAAGTTCCTGCTTATGCTCCGGTGTCCAACGCTGGTTAATGGGAGCGCCTGCCAGATTGATAACTGACATCGCAATGCGCCAGCGTCTGAACCAAAAGTCCGGACATACCTTCCCGAAACATCGCCCTTCCCAGAGGAATCATCCGGTGTCCACCCTTTTCGGTCAGATAGCTAGAGAGATGTTTGCCTATATATCCGGTGGCTCCGGTCATTGCTATATTCATCTTGATTCTGGATGGCAGTATCCGCTGCCTACAATGCCGGACAAGGACGAATTTCGTCCCAACTCGACCAGCAACTTGCCAGCCACGCAATGGACTTATGGCTGGTAGAAGAGACTTCCCGCTATATGTTCCGCCTGCTGGCAGTCAAAGAAATATTCAAGAATCCTCAACGATATGGATTCCTGCTGAAACAGGAACACCTATATCCGCCTATCCCCTACAAAGAGATCACCGTCAGCACCCCCATCGCCAGCCTGAGCGATTTTGCCAAACAGCAGGGAATCACGTATGCCCAACTTCGGGATGCTAACCCTTGGCTGCGCGAACAAAGTCTAAAGAACAGGACCGGAAAAACATACGTTCTCCAGATACCTACACAAGAGGGAATGTACTATGATCCAAAAAAGACGGTTGCATATAACAAGCATTGGGTAATAGATTGAGAAGCAAGCATTCTATGAATAACAAGTAACTGATTATTCGCATGAGACTGAAAGAAAGAATCCATCATTTCCTGCATAACGAAAAACTGAAACATAAGTTATACGTTATCATTTTTGAGTCGGACACTCCTTCGGGAAAGCTGTTCGATGTGGTTCTTATCGGCTGTATCCTTGCCAGTGTATTATTAGTCATTATAGAAAGCCTGAAAGGGCTCCCCTCCTGTCTGACCACTCCATTTGTCGTAATGGAATACCTATTTACCGGTTTCTTTACTTTTGAGTATCTGACACGGATCTATTGTTCTCCCCGTCCCAAGAAATACATATTCAGTTTCTTCGGCATTGTTGACCTGTTGGCTACCTTGCCGCTTTACATCGGTTTGATCTTTCCGGGAGCACGCTATCTGCTTATCATCCGTGCATTTCGATTGATACGGGTATTCCGTGTCTTCAAGCTATTCAATTTCCTGAACGAAGGCGAACGGCTACTCACCGCCCTGCGCGAAAGCAGTAAAAAGATTGCTGTATTCTTCCTGTTTGTCGTGATTCTGGTGACTTCCATCGGAACGCTCATGTATATGATAGAAGGGAATATTCCCGGCTCTCAGTTCAACAACATCCCGAACAGCATTTATTGGGCTATCGTCACCATGACTACCGTAGGATATGGAGATATCACTCCCGCCACCGGACTCGGAAAGTTCCTTTCCGCATGTGTCATGCTGATCGGCTATACCATCATTGCAGTACCTACCGGCATTGTGTCCGCCTCTATGATGAAGGACTACAAACGGAGAAGAGACAAAGAATGTCCGAACTGCCATCGTTCCGGACACGAAGACAATGCGAAGTTCTGCAAGTATTGCGGACATGATTTAAATCCGGACCTGTGATTCAGGTCAACGTCGTCTGAATATCCGTTCAAACAGGAAAATAAAGATACATCCTGCCCCATAGCAGACAATATCTTTCCAATCGAACGTAGATCCCAGAATGATTCTTAATGCACGGTTGGTGATTCCCAGCGTTTCCACCAATTGAAAATATTGCAGAATTTCGACAAAGCAGGCGAACAGGAAGACATAAAACGGCAGGCGGGGAATCCCTGTCGGGATGAAGATACGCACGAAGCTATATACCAGCACTACCACCAAAGCATCTCCCATATAAGGACGTACGAAACTATCACGCACATACAAGGCTATGAGCACCTCTATACAAAATATCATCAGAAAACTAATGATGTAAAATATCCTTTTCTCCATTTCTTATTCAATCTTTGGCGTGATTAAGCAGGTTTTGACTGCGAATATACGATAAAATGCAGACGCTACGTTCAAATATTACTAAATTAATAGCACAAAAAGAGAAAAGAATTGTATATTTATAGGACTAACCGTTTTTTAAGAAAAAGACAGAAGAAACAAAAGAACAGAAGAAATAAGAACAGAAAAACAAGAACTAAAGAAAGAAACAAACAAAGAAAAGAAAGGAGACCGAACCTATGATGTTGAACGTTGATTTTATGTTAAGATTACTGGTGGCAGGAATACTGGGAGCCATCATCGGACTGGACCGTGAATACCGTGCCAAGGAAGCCGGATACCGCACTCACTTCTCGTATCATTGGGTAGTGCCCTGATTATGATTGTTTCCCAATACGGATTTCAGGAGATCATAAAAGAAAGCAGTGTCACGCTCGACCCCAGTCGTGTAGCGGCACAAGTAGTAAGCGGCATCGGATTTATCGGTGCGGGAACCATTATCCTACAGAAACAAATCGTCCGCGGACTGACTACAGCCGCCGGTATATGGGCCACAGCCGGCATCGGTCTGGCAGTCGGCGCAGGAATGTATGCCATCGGCATAGCCACTACCGTGCTGACTCTGATCGGACTGGAACTACTCAGCTATATCTTTCAAAAGCGTAGGCATGAAAAGCTCAATGATCGCATTCTCTACTAACAACAAAGATACTTTAAAGCAGATAGCAGACAGATTCAATTCAAAAGATTATATGATTGTCTCTTACGAAATGCAAACACTACATCCGGGTGAAATGGAATCCTATCAGGTCACAATGGTCATCAAATCGAAACGGAACAATGATGAAGGACATTTGCTTTCGTTGATGCAGAAATTTCCGGATGTAACGGTGCAGCGGATAGAATGAAGAAATTCATCATTTCTCATTTCCCTGCTTTTCCGTCAAATACTTCCAGTACCGGACAGGCATATCCTTGCTTGTGCTTTCTCGGATTCATACGTTCCTTGATACAAATAGCCTTGAAATACGTTTTCCAGAGTTTCTGAAAGATCTTCTCGTTCTCATCCATCAGGCTCTCGTCCAGCATCCCCGTAATCAGATGAGCGGCCTTCCCGGCTGTCGTCATCAAAAGAAATCGTAGTCACCTCCTGCAAGTCATAATAAAATCCGTAACGTCGCTTCATGTCGTAAACAATCCACTTCTGATCGGCAAAACGATCCTTGAAATGCTGGATGGTAAGCGGTAAGGCATTGTACTGCGGTTCGAAAGCCGCAAAGAACGTACCGTCCGCAGCTTTCTGAAAACGGACAAACTGCATCAGATGCACACGTTCACCATCCACCTTCTTCCAAATCTGAGCAAGCTGAAGTACATCCGGATCACCGAAGTTAGTCTCGATAGAGCGAGGAGCGTCAATCGCCTTACGGATATAACGAAAAATAAGCATCCCTATATTCGGCAATTCCGACAACCAGCTAACTGGGTGAGGCAGCCGAGCGCGGAAGCGGAAACCTTCTTCTGCAAACCACGCCACCACGGGCGGCTTTCTCTTCGTCGGTGACCACCGTATGCCTCATCGTAAAACAAAGGCAACGCATCCCCTTCCGACAACAGGAAATCGGGAAAGGTCTTACGAAAATAAGCGTCGAAGACAGCAGTCAGCAACCCGTCAAAGGTTTTATCGTAGATATAAACATTCATTATCTCGGTTTTACAATACATTCCAGACATCTTCTTTATTTCTATTCTCCGAAATCCAGTACCGTCCTGCCGGTCATCCACCTTCTTCTTCGGCACCGGGTATGCGAAGAAGCATCTCATAATCTGCCTTATTGATATCGACCGGAAACAGTTCCGGATGACGCAAAGCCCAACCGAGCTTCGGATCGACTTCCAGGTCGAGGTCAGGATAGGCATCGTTCACGATCTCATCCACTTTGAACTGATAGAAGCGCAAGAGCCAGTCCGCCTGATACAGACGGTTCTCCCGAACCAACGGCGGTTGCTTCAAGGCCGGCAACCGATTATCGTATTCATTGACAGGGATAAAACCGGAATAATAGACACGCTTCATCGTCGGACGCTGATAGAGGGCGGATGAGAGACGAAGGATATCCTTATCCGAATCGGGTGTCGCCCCGACAATCATCTGCGTGCTCTGCCCGGCAGGCACAAAACGCGGAGCATGGCGAAAACGTTTCCGTTCTTCGGCACTTTGCAAAACACCTTGCTGAATATAACGCATCGGCTGAAAGACGCTCTGGAAATCCTTTTCAGGAGCCAATAGCTGAAGACTCTTCTCGTTCGGGATCTCGATATTCACACTCATACGGTCGGCATAGAGTCCGGCTTCATTCACTAGTTCCTGGCTGGCGCCGGGAATACTTTTCAAGTGGATATAGCCGTTAAACCGGTATACTGTCCGGAGGTCTTTTACTACCCTGACGACGGAGGGCGGTTATTGATAGGCGTTAAAGACAACGGACGGATAGCCGGAGTACGATCTGAAGAAGAAAAATATATGATAGAAGCCGCTGCACAACTTTATTGTATTCCGGAAGTTGAATATACTTTACAGACATTTATCGTGGAAGGCAAGCAGGTACTGGTGGCCACCATCGAAGAAAGCCCGCACAAGCCTGTGTATGCAAAAGATGAAAACGGGAAACCTCTCGCCTATCTCCGCATCAAGGACGAGAATATCCTGGCGACGCCTATTCATCTGCGTGTATGGCAGCAAAGTGACAGTCCACGGGGAGAACTGATCCGTTACACCGAACGTGAACAGCTCCTGCTCGAACAACTGGAGCATGGCACTTTACTTTCACTCAACCGCTACTGTCGCCAAACCGGACTTTCACGACGTGCCGCTGAACATCTGCTCGCCAAATTTGTTCGTTATGATATTGTGGAACCTGTATTCGAAAATCATAAATTCTATTTTCATGAACTAAATTATAAATTGAGGATTAGGCACGGATTACACGGATTAACACGGTTGTTTTACGTAATCATAGCACTAAAACCGTGTTAATCCGTGTAATCCGTGCCTAAATATATTCTTTTCCATACAAATATGAACTTTATCAACGAGATTAACGACATACTCTGGACCTATATTCTGATTATCATGTTATTGGGATGTGCTGTCTGGTTCAGCATACGGACACGCTTCGTACAATTCCGCATGATTCGCGAAATGATTGTATTGCTCAGCGAATCTGCCGGAAAAGGAAAGCACGGAGAAAAGCATGTGTCTTCTTTTCAAGCGTTTGCCATCTCCATTGCCAGCCGCGTAGGTACGGGAAACTTGGCAGGGGTTGCCACCGCCATCGCCATCGGCGGACCGGGAGCCGTTTTCTGGATGTGGGTCATCGCCCTGC
>VOFE01002208.1_pt1 | contig 22000 bp, 25 predicted proteins | sample 5384071 | NCBI WGS metagenome assembly VOFE01 (sample SAMN12384724, study PRJNA508395) | human gut metagenome | isolation source: healthy gut D | host: Homo sapiens
ATCGGCTTTGACAAATGTGTATTCATTCCTGCATCCAGTGATGCCTGAACATCTTCAGCAAATGAATTGGCTGTCATTGCTATAATAGGAATGTTTTTTCCATCTGGTCTGTCATTCATCGCTCTGATTACTTTTACAGCTTCATAACCGTTCATTTCAGGCATCATGATATCCATCAGGATTACATCAAATGTGCCTTCCGGATGATTTCTGAAAATCTCAACGGCATTCTTTCCATCTACAGCTCTTTCTACATTCATTCCAAACTCTTCCAGCTGCACGGTCGCAATTTCTGCATTCAGCTCATTATCCTCTGCAAGAAGGACTTTCACACCTGTAAGATTCACCTTTTCAGAAATACCTGTGTCTGACTTATTACATTCCTTATCTGTAATTTCCAGAGGAATATCCACAGTAAAAGTGGTTCCCTCATGCTTTTTGCTTTGCACGGAAATGGTTCCACCCATCATATATACTTCTTTACGATAGCCATCCCCAGTCCAACTCCATGGTACTGCGTTCTCACACCGGAATCTTCCTGTGCAAACTTCTCAAAAACTTCTTTTGTAAATTCCTCACTCATGCCAATACCAGTATCCGAAATGCGGTAATGCATATTTATATATCCATCCCCGCCCTTTTCCTGACACCGGGCTTCAAAGGTAATCGTCCCTCCATCCGGAGTGAACTTCACGGCATTGCTCAGAATATTAACCAGCACATCTCGCAGACGTACAGAATCCACAAGTACATTTGGAATCTTTGCTTCTTCACGCTGGATCTTAAAGCTGATATCCCTGTTCGTAAGAAAGCCTTTTGTAATATCCAGTGCAGAATCTGTGATACTTTTCAAATCTGCCGGTACCGGATTGTAATTCACTTTTCCACTTTCCACGCTAGTCAGATCTAATATATCATTGATCAGCGACAGTAAATGCTCTGAACTTTCATCAATCTTTTCCAGACAATTTTTCACTTCGTCTGACGGATTATTTTTCATTGCAATACTGGTAAATCCCATGATTGCATTCATCGGTGTTCTCATATCATGGGACATATGTGACAGAAATGCTGTTTTTGCCTTGTTTGTAGCCTGCGCATGCTCTGCCAGTTCCGCCATTTCCTCAGCCGTCTCCTGGTCTGCCTTCTGAGCTTTTTTTCTTGCACTGAGACGCATTGCTATCACAGCCATAGTAGTCAGCAACCATCCGAAAATAAGAAGAACCCAAACAGTAACAACAGGATGCAGACGGATCCAGTCAACAAATGTCAGATCTGTTGCTTTGTATGTGGTATACCGTGCTGCTAGATCTTCGACAAGTTTTTTGGGCATGGCATACATTGCTTTCGTCAGGATGCCAGCCAGTGCATGATTCTCTGTTGATGATATTACCATGCGGTAGGTGTATGTAGGCTGTTCCAGCAAAGTATATGTCAGGGTGCCTGTGGTGTCACTATTCACAAACGCCAGTGCCATATAATAGTAGACGAAGGCAGCATCGGCTTTTCCCTTACGGACAGCCTCCATCATTTCCTGTCGGGTACTGCACATCAGTTTTTCTGCGTCGGGTGCCATTGCATCTGCAATGGAATTTGCTGCTGTCTGGTCAACCGTAGTAACAGCATTGATTTTTCCATCAAAGTCACGCCGTGTCACCCTTGCCAGCTGCATTGTAATGAAAGGTGCAGTAAGCCCCCATTTTTTCGTCTCAGCATAGTTATCTGTTTCCAGGCGTGCATCGATACTCATATCTGTAACATCCTTATTTTTCTGATAGGCAATATACTCATCTCTGGTGGCAGGTGTAAGAAACTCATAGGAAATCCCGGCATAGTCTGCAATTTTCCGGAAGTAATCCGGGATAATACCCTTCATCTCACCATTTTCATTATAAGAATATGGATAACGGGTCGGATCGCACAGAACACGAATTGGGTTGTCCTTGGAATATTGTGCAATAATACTTTTTTCTTGCTCCGTATATTCCAGATTCTTAGTTTCTATGCTTTCATAATTTTTATTGTAAAGCGTCGTTTTCCAGTCACCCTCAACCGCATTCATCTGATCGATCGCATAATTGATCTCATTCAGCAATTCTGTATTGCCTTTTTTAACCATGACATAGAAATCGCTGCTGCCAAATTTATCCACGATTCGCTCATTGTTTGTTTTTCTCAGAGAACTAGTAACAATAGCATCAACTTTTTCACTCTGAAGGGCTTCCTCCATTTCTGCGGTCGTATCAAAATAAGATGGAACATATGTAAATCCTTTGTTGTCTGCAAAATCCGCCAAACTCTTTATTCCGGTGTTTCCATTCAAAAGCGCCACACGCATACCGTTGTAAGTGCTGTAATTGCCGTCCACAATCGTGCTGTTGTCACTGCGGACGGTCAACATCCCATAATTGGTTCCGATTGGACGTGAAAAATCAAACTTTTCTTCTCTGTCCGGTGTTTTGCGGGGATGTTACCATGTCGATCTCGCCATATTCAAGCATCTGCTGCATATCATCCCAGCTCTGATCGTATCCGACATATTCGTAATCTACATCCCAATAACGGGCCATCAGCCGAAGGAAATCATATCCATAACCGCTGCGGTTTCCCTCTTCATCCATCATATGGTATCCATCCATGGCAAAGAAACCGACTTTGACAGTTTCATGCTGCGAACTGTCTTCGGCCGCATATGCAGTCTGGGGAGAAAATATCATACACACACATACAAAAGCCAGGAACATTGCCATATATTTCTTTGCTCTCGAAATCATATTAAATCTCCTGTCTATCAAATAGATTTCTCCAGTATAAGTATATCCTTTTCGTCTCAAAATGCAATGTTTTCTTAAGCAGCAACGAAAATCTCAACTTCCACAGCAGCTATTCCGAAACCATCGCGTACAACACCCTCAATGCTACATACAGTTTTGGGGAATTGTTGAACAGATATGAAGTATTCGCATATGCGAGACCTTAACTTATTAAATCAGGCGTGGCCGAATGCTGTTTTCGGCCTTCGTCCACGCCTGTTCTTTTACTTATTCCATATATCCACATTTTCATCCTACATAGGAGGCTTTATGAACGAAAACGACCGTACCACCTTACCCCCGCGAACTGTACCAGCGTGGTGTGCAGCTATGCCAAACCGGAACTGCTGGGCGACATGAGCAACCGTTTTGCCCTCTACACGGCCACCCTGCGCAACGCGCAGCTGGCGGGCATCGGCGATGTGACCGGCTCTATCGCGCCCGGCAAAAGCGCAGACTTTATCGTAACGCGCGAAAACCCGCTGGAGGATCTGCGGGCTTTGCAACATCTGGAACTGGTGGTCTGCCGCGGCCGTGCCGTGAAAAAGCCCTCCCCAAGCGCAAAAAAGAAGTGGACGCCCCCTGGTTCCCAGATCCGGATCTCTGCCCGGAGCAGCGGCCCGGGTCCCTGCACCTGGTCCAGACCCATGTTGGGTGGGCTACCGGATGCTCCGTGTGGAGCCCGATGAGCTGTAACGGGCAGATAAGATTTGGCAAAGGCTGCCTTTACCCCTTGACAGAGGCAGCTGGGGACTGTTTTAATAGACCTGATAAAAGGGAGTAAAAAGGGCGGCGCACCGGGTCCTGGACCGGGTGCGCCGCTGCATGGCAGCGTCATCACGGCAGCAATGCCCGATGCCATGTGTTGGCTTGAGACTTTTGTCACAGACACTGTGCTGTGGCAGAAGTCTTTTTTTTTTCTTGCCCCGGCACCCAAGCACAAGGAGGCAATGAACAAGCATGAACCTTTTGAACACCTTTGGCAGTCTCTTTTCCAATTTCGGGAACCTGACCTGGCAGATGGTGGTGATGTGGGGCATCGGCGCCCTGCTCATCTACCTCGCCATCGCAAAAAGATGGAGCCCAGCCTGCTGCTGCCAATGGGCTTTGGGGCCATTCTCGTCAACCTGCCCGGCTCCGGAGCCATCACCCAAGGACACCGTAGGCCCCATCTCCGCCCTGTTTGAGGCCGGGATGTCCAACGAGTTGTTTCCCCTGCTGCTGTTTATCGGCATCGGCGCGATGATCGACTTTGGTCCCCTGCTGGAAAAGCCGTGGCTGATGCTGTTCGGTGCGGCGGCACAGTTCGGCATCTTTTTCACTCTGTTTTTGTCCGGGTTCTTCTTTGACCTGAAGGACGCCGCCTCCATTGCCATCATCGGTGCCGCCGACGGCCCCACCGCCATCTTTGTGGCCAACACCCTGGGGTCCCAGTACCTGGGTGCCATTATGGTGGCAGCCTACAGCTACATGGCCCTGGTGCCCATCGTTCAGCCCCCGGTGATCCGGCTGCTGACCACTCGCAAGGAGCGGCGCATCTCTATGCCCTACCAGCAGGGCAAGGTGACCCAGCTCACCAAGATCCTGTTCCCCATCCTGGTCACGGTCATTGCCGGGCTGGTAGCCCCGGCCAGCGTTGCCCTGGTGGGCTTCCTCATGTTCGGCAACCTGCTGCGGGAGTGCGGCGTGCTGAACGTGCTCAGCGAGACCGCACAGAATGTACTGGCAAACCTTATCACGATTGTGCTGGGCCTGACCGTGGCCGGACAGATGACCGCTGACAAATTCGTCCAGCCCGACACACTGCTGATTCTGGCGCTGGGGCTGGTCGCGTTCATCTTTGATACGGCGGGCGGTGTGCTGTTTGCAAAGCTGCTGAATCTTTTCCTGCCCGAAGGCAAAAAGCTGAACCCTATGATCGGTGCTGCCGGCATCTCGGCCTTTCCCATGAGCGGCCGGGTCGTCAACAAGATGGGTCTGGAAGAGGACGCCAGAATTTCCTGCTGATGTATTCCATCAGCGTCAATGTTTCGGGGCAGATCGCATCCGTCATTGCAGGCGGTCTCATCCTGACCCTGCTGGTTTAAAGGAGGTACCCCTATGCTTCATCTTTCTTCCTGGACCGCTACCCTGCCTATCCTGGTCATCGGCATGGTAGGCATCCTTCTGGTCATGGGCGTCCTGGTGCTGGCAGTCATGCTGCTGAACAAGCTGACCCACCGGGACTAAGGCCAGACCCTTCCCACACCTGAAAACCGCAGCCCCTGCCAGGCAAGATGCTCCGGCAGGGGCTGCGGTTTTGCATTTTCATTCTTTCCGGGCAGCTGCACGCTGCCTTGCCTCCCTTGTGGTCAGAATTGTGGTCAAGCCTCAATGAGACCCGGGGATAAAAAAAGAGCCAACGATTTCTAACATGAAATCGTTGGCTCTGAATGGTCCGCCTTATGTTTCCCCAGTCGAACCTTTCCGTCACCGTCTTTCCTTCTTATTTTCTTCTTACCCGTCCCCTCTCCCATTAACCCCTTCTCACCAGCGCATTGTACAGCATCACCAAAAACTGCACCGCGGACGGTGTGCCGGTCAGTGGGTAGCCTGCCAGCTGTTGCACATGTTCCGGGCTTGTGTTCCATGCGATCAGTGCGGCTCGACGAATCGTGCTCTGAATGGCTGTCCAGTAGCAGTGATATTGTTCTGACAGTGGCTCATATACTTCCTTCTGTACAGCCTCCAGCCTGTCCTCCTGCTCATAGATCCGGGCCAGCGCATCCCGCAGAATGCGATAAGCTCTCATATTACGGGTGATTCCCAGCGGGCGCAAGATGTCAGCCACCCGGAGTGCAAAGTCTGTCGTTTCGGTCGTAGTCATTTTTACACATCCTTCCACGCCCACTTTAGCCGAAAAATGTCGGGATGTGTCAATTGCGCCCTAATGTGTCGCAATATGTCGGAATAGGTCGCTTGCAAACAAAAAAAAACAGCCCCGAGGGCCAGATGGCTCCCGGGGCTGTTGCTCTATGTAGGCGTACACCCTGCCGCCGCAGCGGCTAAGTTATGCATAGTTGCTTACAAAATGGAAGCACCTGCTGAGCTTAGTGCACGCCCTTCTTCAGCTGCTCCAGATAGCTGTCCGCCGCCAGCGCCTCTTTGGTGAAAGAATTGTTCTCCCACCACGCCCAGATGGCCGCCGCCGAGGTCAGGCCTGCCGTCACCCACTGCTCCAGCTGTGCGCTGTCAATGGGCAGCAGCGGCTTGCCGCAGGCGCTGAGGATCTGGTTTGCCAGGGCCAGGCCCAGCACGGCGGTGCGTGCCACGGTGCCGGCGGAAATGTTGTTGTTCTTCGTGATGTGTGCGTTCATGTTCAGGTTCCTTTCTGCTCTTCCGAGCGCTGCTTTAAAATGTCCACGGCCTTTGTCAGCGCCGCCGGAATCGGCAGGCCCATCAAGGCCGGCATTCTCAATGATGGAAATGGTCTCGTTGCAGATAAAGCCGATGACTACGGCGTCCCGCACAAAGCTGGTCGCCATCACGACATCCAGCCGGCAGGCTACCAGCACGATCAGCAGGGTCTCCCCCTTGCGGATCAGTCCCTTCCAGCCCGGCACGGCTTTCCAGCGCGCCGGTCTGGCTCTTGGGGCTGGCGTGGAAAACCCCGGCCACGATCAGGCCGGTCACGTAGTCCACGGCCATGAAGATGATCAGCGTCTGCAGCGCCGCATCCCAGCCGCCGTACAGGCTGGCAATGGCGCCCCCAGCGCCCCCACGGCCATGCAAAAGGTGTCTTTCATGTCGTTTCCTCCTTTCGTCTCATTTTCGTTTTAATCGTCTCAAAGCGGTGTGCCGTGAGACGATCGCCCACCCACCGGCTCTTGTTGGGCCGGGTATCCACGTGCACCCAGCCGGCGGCGCGGCCCGCCTTGACGGGGTAGCGTCCCAACGCCGCCCCGGTCCGGCATCAGGCTTTCGGCGTAGGCGGCCACGTCCTCGACGGACACGCCTGCCACCTGGATGTCTGCCGCCCGGCCCAGCAGGTGCTGGCTGGATTTTGCCCCACCCACAGCGGTGTTGTGGGCCGCCGTGCGGTACCCGCTGGTGATGGTCATGGGCTTGCCAAAGTGCTCCCGGATGGCCTGCAGCAGCACCACGAGGGTCTGGTCCATCATGATGGACGTCGCTGCCGTCCCGGCACCGGAACTCCCGCACCTTAAAGGCCGGGGACAGCTGTTTGGCCCCGTCCTTGGCGAGGCTGTACTGTTTGATTGCCATTTTGTCACGTCCTTTCTGTTTCGTCAGGTTCTTCTGTTTCTTCGTCCTGCTCGGATACTGCGGAGATGCCGTTTGCGGCCAGCAGGGCTTCCACGGTGCTGCGCAGACGGGCGGGCACCTCGTCCAGCGTCTTGATACCCTTGCGGATCGGGGCTGCATAAATTTTCGCCATCAATTTTCCTCCTTTTCTTCGTACAGCTCGCACATGGCCACCTGAAGATCGGTGACACTGCTCTCCACGGCGGTCACCTGCGTCAGCAGGTCCGCGAGGGTGGGGTAGTGGTAGCCGGTGAGCCAATTCTACGGTGAGGGCCGCCGGTCGACGTTTCTGTTGCAAAGTGCAGGGTCCCGTTTGTCTGGAAAGTCGTGTTGGATGCGAAAATTCCAGTGCCATTGCCGTAGTTTGATTGCCACCGCGTGCTGCCTTTTGCAGTGTCTACTTCTTCACCGTATGGGCTGCCGGTGCTGCCTGTTGTATTTGTCTTGACGTGCACGTAGTCCAGGCCGTCTGGCATTTTGATATCGTAGGTCGTCCACCTTTTTCCGGTTTCTTCGTAGTGGTTCCACACCAGCCGCGCCTCCGACTTTGACCGCCACACTGGCCGCGATCTTGTCATACAGCGTCTTGCCGCTCAGGGTGCCGTCCGGGGCAATGTCCAGATAGTCGCCCACCTTTGACGCCGCCCAGGGCGTCCGCTGTGGCGGCAGGCAGCACGTACTCCTGGGCCAGCATCACGGTCTCGGTGCTGCCGTCGCCCTTGGTCACGGTCATTGTGTTGCCCTGCACGGTCAGCGCCTTGAGGTACACGCCGCTCCCCGCTTCCACCGCGCCCACGTCCTCCGCCGTCAGCGGGGTCTCCTTCCCGGTGCCGCCGTGTTCTGTACCCAGCACCCCGGTCATGGCCGGCAGGCTGGTGGTGTCCTGGGTGGTAAAGCTCTTTTCGCTGCCGTCGGCCATCGTCACGGTCAGGGGTGCGGCCCTCCAGCCGGATGCTCTGCACCACCGCCGCACCGCTGGCCGGCATGGCTCCCACATCCTCAGCCGTCAGGTGCACCACGCCTCCCTTGCCGTTGACGCTCACCACCTTCCCGGTCTCCGGGGCCGCTGCCTCTGCCCGGGCGCCGCTGCCTCTGCCCTCGCCGCCGAATTTTCAGAGTTTTCAGCCCCTGCCGTTGCCGTCCGGGCCGCCGTTTCTGCCTGGCCCTTGGCATTCACCGCCCGGGTTGCTGCGGTGGCCGCCGTCTCGGCGTTAGTCTTTGCGCTGGCTGCGGCCTGCTGCGCCGTGTTGGAGTATTCCAGCACCCGGGCCACAAAGGTCTCGTACTGGGTGGGGCTGATTTCCACGTCTCCGTCGGTGTTCAGAGTGCTGTAGCACTCGTACTTGGTGGGCTTTGTCAGGGCCCGGTAACCGTCCGCACCCAGGGCCAGCAGCATCCACTGGCCGCCGGGGCTGGCCGTCAGGGTCTTGTCCACCGCCACGCTGTCTTCGTCGTCCAGCAGCACCGGTGCGGGCAGGGTGCCGTCCAGCCACTGCACATGCAGCGTCACGCTCAGGCCCTGCCATTCTGCCGGCAGCTCAAATTCCAGCTTTTCCACCCCGGCGCTGCTCTGGCCGCCCACCTTCAGCACCCGCACGTCCGGGGCAAACTCCGCCCCGGCAAAACTGCGCTTCAAGATCTTCACACGCATTCGCGTCTCCTCCTTTCGCCCTTCCAGTCTACCGCACTCCGCTGCACAAAAACCTGCGGACTTTCTGCCAAAGCAAAAAGAGCACCCCGGCAGCCATTTCCGGCCGCCGGGGTGCTATTTGCTTATCTCAGGTCTGCGTAGGGGTCATTTACCGTGGTGGTCTGCGCCTTTTCGGCGTTCTTCAGCCAGGCAGCAAAGGTTTTCTGCTCGTAAGGGCGTTCCCGTCCCCATCGGTCAGGGCCAACAGCATCTCCTCCAGCTTCTGCCGGTCGTACTCACTGCCGGCCAGATATTCCGGCTTGCACACTTCCGTGATTTTGCTCTTCAGACTTGTCACACTCTTTCCGGCCCGCAGCAGCCGGTCAAGTTCTTCCTGCACATCCTGCGTCCGGCCGCTGTCCACGGCTGCCACCAGGTCATCGGTCACGCTGGTGCCGCCATTCTTCAGCATCTCGTCGGCCCGCTTGTTCACCGCACCGGTCACACAGTCGATCACCGCCTCCCGCTTGTCCGCGTCAGCCTTTGCGCCTTCCCGGATGCCCAGCGCCTCGTACAGGTCCCGGATCACCTGCCGCGTCAGCTGCTGGCGCTGGCTGTCGTTGCCGTTCACCTGGGCCTGGGCCGCCTGCTGCACCCGGTCGTCGTACTTTGCAAGGCGGGTCTTCAGCTGCTTGTAGGCCTCTTCCTCCTTGCCCATCTCCTGCAGCTTCTCATGGCCATGGCCGCCTGCGCCTCGCCCGCGTCGCCGCTGGCATAGGCATCATACAGCCGGTCGTACTGGCCGGTGGCGCTGCTGGGCAGGCTGCTAAAGGTAAATTTCCCGCCGCTGGCCACGTTCTCCGCGTCCTGCACGTAGCCCTTGAAGGCTTCCAGGATCTTCCGCCCGTTGCCAAAGGGCACGCCGGCAATTTCCAGCCCGTCCTCCATCAGGGTCAGGGCGTACTTCTGCACCTTGCCGTGGTGGGTGGCCAGCTTCGCCTCGTCCATGTCCGTGGTGTCCTTGCGCAGCTCGCTCACAAACTTGGCCACGTCCCCGGCCAGGTCATTGACGGCACTGATGTTCGTGGCGCTCACCACATCATAGTCCTTGCCGTTCAGGGCGTTGTCCACCAGGCTGTACACCTCGCTGCCAAACAAAAAGTTTCCGGCCGCGCTCTCGGTAAACAACCCGGTGAACCGGTTTAGCAGGCTCTTCAGGGTCACGTCCCCCGTTTTCGTCCTGCTCCCGGTCCCACCGGTGCAGCAAAAAGTCCGCGCCGATCTTCATCAGGGCAAACACCACCGTCTGCGCCACCTGGCTTCCGGCCGCCTGCCGCAGCTGTTTGCCGGCCCGCTGCAGCTCCGCCTGGGTCTCTTCGGTCTGGCCCTGCTCATACCGTGCTTTCTGGGCGTTGTAATCCATCACGGCGTCGGCCAGAATGCCGTAGTTCTGGAACCGCTGGGTGGTAAACATGGTAAAGGTCTTTACAAACTCGTCCGGGTTCCGCTGGATGCCCGCCCGCTGCATCACGGTATAGTTGGGCTGGGTCTGCTCGATCACCTTCTGGTACATCCGGTTCACGGCCTGCCAGTAGTCCTCACTGCCCTCTTTGGCAGCTCCCTCGGCAAATTCCCCGGGGTGGTTCTTCACGTAGGCCTTGCTGCCCTCCCACAGCGCTGCCACCGTCACCTCGTCCACGCCGTTGATCCACCCGGTCAGGGCTTTCGGCAGCTTGTCCATGGCCTTTTCTGCCGGTGTGAGGCCTTTGCCAATGCTGGCCAGTTCGCCCCGCTGGCTGCCGCGCTTGCGCCACTCCAGCAGCACGTCCCCGTGTTCCGAGATCTCCGTTTCCAGCGCCGCCCGCTGCTTGGTAGAAAAATGTTTTTCACAAACGGCACCACCGACGCCATGGTGTCGCTGCCCAGCACGGCCGCCGCCGTGGGCAGACTGGCCGCCTGCGCAATGGCCACGCCCGGGTTCAAAGTCAGGATCGCCCCGGCGTAGTTGCCCCGCAGCCGGGCCGCCATCCGGCTCACGCCGTTGTCCCGCTTGCGCTGGGTGGTCTGCAGGTCGGTCAGCAGGTCGTTGATGTACTCCACCGCACTGCGGCCCCACTGCTCCTTGATGATGCCGTTTTTCAGGTTGTACATGCCATCTTTCGTTTCCACGTTGCTGTTCAGCACCTTCTGCACGTCCCGGATGGGCAGTGCCAGGCCCGCATAGGCTGCCGTGTCCCGGATGCTGCGCTGCACCACGCTGCTGCACTCTTCCAGCAAAATGGGCTGCGCCGCTTTCTTTGACACGGTTCTTCAAAAGCCGCGGCCCTCGATGGTGGCGTCCAGGTTCAGGCCCTCGATCGGGTCGCCAGGGCGCTCTTGTCCACCGCAATGGGGGGTAGTTTTTCACCCCCGCCCGGTTATAGCCCAGCAGCTGCATGCTGGTCTCGTTGATCAGGTTTGTGGTGTACTGGTTGAACAGTTCCTGCATGTCCGCGATCCACGCCCGGTCGTAGTCGGTCAGGGCGTTTTCCACCGTCTGCAGCACCGTGTCCACCATCGGGGTGCCGTCGGCATTCTGCAAGCCGCCCAGGTGCACGGTCTGGCCCTCCTGGTAGGCCCGTTCAATGTTTCCTTTTTGTGTACTGTTCCATGTTCGGCACCGTCAGGCCGCCGTTCAGCAGGTGCTGGCGGCTGTCCGCATTCTGCAGATGCATGTACAGGCTGCACAGCATGGCGTGGTTCAGCGGCACGCTGTTGCCCTTGGTGTCGGTCAGGCCGATGTCCACCGTCTCGGCCCCCGGCCCGGCAAAGGCGTCCATCTCTTTCAGGTGGGTCTTGCCCGTCACGTCCGCAAAGAGTTTCTCGCCCTTGATGGTGATCTCGCTCTGCCGGCGCTGGCCGTCGTTCAGCATCCTTGCCAGCTTCTCCATCTGGCCGTTCTTTGCGTAGCCGCCCAGCATCCGGAACACCCGCTCACCGCCCAGCATGTCCAGCTGGTACTTGGTCAGCGTGTTCCGCAGCCCGTCAAACCGCCCGCCGGGGCGGTTGCCCTTGCTGGTTTTCACCTCGTAGGCAGCAGCGTCCGCAATGGCGCTCACTTCCTCAGCCTTTGCAAGGCTCAACGTCTTGTTTTCGGTGCGGATCACATGCAGCGTGCTGCTGGTAATGGCTTTCAGTAGCCGCAGCTGGTCCACTGTCATGGGCAGGCTGACACGGTTCTCCGTGTCCCGGATGCGCGCTTTCAGCCGGTCCTGCAATGCCCTTGCCTTCTCACTGTCCGGCAGAGCTTCCGCCTGGGCCAGCTGCTCGTGCAGCTTGTCCAGCCGGGCGTTCTTCGCAGCTGTCAGGTCCTCCCGCAGCGTCTGGATCAGTTCCGGCACCTTGCTCTGCTTCCAGTCCTCGGTCATGGCGTTGGGGGCTCCCTCGCTGCCCATGCTGGCCGTAATGCTGTCCTGCAGCCTCGTCAGCTGGTTCACAGCCTTGCTGTTCAGGGTCACCAGGTTCGCCAGCTTGGCCACCTCGGCCGCCTCCACGATCAGCCCCTTCTGCACATACTTGCCCTGCTGGGGCCGCAGCACCATCTGGTTCAGCTGGGCCGCGTTCGCCCGGATGCTCCGTTTCAGCTCGTCCGCCTTCCGGGCGTCCCGGGCCCGCTGCACCCGGTTCTCGGCTACTTTCTTCGCAATGGCAATGTCCTCGTCCCGCTGCTGGCGGGCCGTTTCAATGGCAATGGCATTCCGCTGGGCCTGCTTCTGCTGCCAGGCTTCCCGCCGGCGCTCGTTTTCGGCCTCCCACTCCATGATCTCGTTGTCCTGGATCATCAGCGAGCGCTCTGCCCGGTCGGCCCGGCGCTGTTCCTGCTTCACCTGATCGGCCAGATAGTCGTTTTCTTCCCGCATCTCGCCCATGCGTTCCTTGTACCACAGCTTTGCTGCGTCCAGATCTTCCTGCCGCTGGGCTTTCAGCCGCTGCTCCTGCTGCTTCAGCTTCCGGCGGAACTCCTCCAGCTGGTAGGTGATGTACTCGTTCACGTCGCCCAGGTTGGTAAAGGTCTTTCCGTCGATCTTCACAGCGCTCCGGGTCTCGGTGCGCTGGTTGGCGGCCAGTCGGCGGGCAAACTCCTGTCGCTGCACTTTCTGGACACCCTGCATGCCCTTCTCCACCTCGGCGGCCCTTGCCTCGTCTCCGGCCGCCGCCTTGGCCATCTGTAGCGCCTGCTTCTGCATGCCCTCAAAAATAGCCTGGGCGTCGGTCATCTCGGGCACGTTCATAATGTCCTCGATCATCCGCCCGGCCAGCTCCACCCGGGCGTCCTCGTACTCGGCCTCGTCCGCAAAGCGGCTGCGCATCTCCGGCTTGATGCTGTCATGCAGATTCATCAGCACGTCCAGCCACTCGGTGCTCTCCATGCTCATGACACCCTCCACACCGGCCTGCTGGGCCGCCGCTTTCCACAGCGCCCGGGCACCGTCCTGGATGCCGCCCACGGCCCGGGTGTCGTTCACAATGCTCTCGTACTGCTCCGCCGGGTTGCCGTCCCGCACGCCGTCGGCCTGCCGCAGGGCCACACCGTGGCTGCGGGCCTCGGCCACCGCCGCGCTCCAGTTGCCGTACTGCTTCACCAGCTCCGCCTTGGCCTTGCCGGTCTTGTTCACGGTGTACTCCAGCCGGTGCAGTTCCGGGTATTCGTCCCACAGCTCGCTGTTGCGGTAGGTCGCCCGTCCAGCACTTCGCCCGCCAGCGTTTCGGCCAGCGCCTGGGCCTTTGTCATGTCCGCACCGTCCGCTTTCAGGTAGTCCACCAGCACCCGGGTCTCGTTCGCCAGCTTCACCCGGTCGGCCCGGCTGGCGTTGGCTTTCGTCCACCGCGCCGCCAGCCCGTCCAGGCTGTCCTGGCTCACCTTCACACCCCTCGTCACCCCAAAGAACTGGCTCAGGGTGTCCAGTGCCGCCGCCGTGTTCGCAATATCCCGGCTCGCCTGCCGCTGGTCGTTCTTCTTTGCCTCCCGGCTGGCCTGCTCCGCCAGCTGGAAACGGAACTTTGCAAGACTGCTTTCCTGCGCCAGCTCTCCGGTCTTGTAATACTCCCGGATCTCCCCGCACCACCTTGTCCGCATCCACACGCCCGCTGTATTCCTTGCTGGCGGCAACCCTGCCGTCTGCTGTGGAGATGTCCAGCGTGAACTGCCCGCGCTCGCCGCCCAGCTGCTCGGCCATTTTCCGAATCTGTTCCAGCTGCTGCGCCGTGGGGGCCGTGTCCGCCGAAATGTCCACGCCCGGTGCCTCGGCCATCACACGCACATTGCCGTCCAGCAAAAACTCATTCAGAGCTTCCGTGCCGTTCTTCACTTCCGCCGGGCCGAACACCTCCAGAATTTCCCGGTGGTCGGTGTCCCGGCTACGGTCATTCTGGGCAAAGTCCAGCATCTGGCCGTCCGGCAGAATGTACCCTGCCCGCCGGAATTCTTCTGTCACGCCGAACTGCTCCTTCGCCAACATCCGCCGGTACTCCGCATTGCCGCCGTACGCTTTGGCTCTGGCATTGTAGGCGTTCTGTGCATCCTTGGCCTGGGCGTCCTTCCGCTGCTGCAGACGCTCATTGGCTGCTTTCATCTGCTCCGTCAGGGCGCTGTCCCGCTCTTCCAGCGCGGCCAGGCGGCTGTTGTACTCCTTGCGCTTTGCAAGGTAGTCCTGGTATTCTGCGCTGTCCCGGTAGGCCTTGCCCTCTGCAGAAAAAACGCCCAGCGCCTTTTTTTCTTTGCCTCGATCCGCTGCACTTCGGCACTGTTCAGCCATGCACTGCGTTCTTCCTTCAGGGCACTGCGCTGCTTGGTCAGCTGCTGCTGTTCGGTGCGCAGCTTTGCCAGCTCATCCTGCTCCGCCAGCTGATAGCGCACATTTTTCTGCACAGCAGCATTGTTTTCCTTGCTTTCGACAGTAGACTGTGTTATACTTTGGTTAGAGGTCTCTGGCAATCTACTCCTTGAATCTTCGGATTCTACGTGGGTACCGCCAGAGGCTTCTATTTTTGTTGCTTTAATATTTACAATGTCGTAAAAGATTTCCCGTGTGTCCGGCTTAATGGCGGTCAGAACATCCGCCTCGTAGGCATTTGTTCCCACACGAATTTTAATTTGTCCGCGGTTGAATGCCTCTGCGTTCTTATGATTAGCAGGTTCACGGTAAACCTCGTCTGCTGTTGCAATGATCTCATCCAGATTTGCTGCCATCCGCATCTTATCTGCATAAGCTGTTGGGTTTTCCCACTGCAATGCTTTTGAGGATTTAGACCAGACAAACTCATTACGCCCGTCTTTGTGATTCAGGATTGTCCAGCCATTCCGCACAAAGCCGTCCGGGAACCGCTCTTTGATAGCCTGTTTTACCACAGACTTCCAGTTCTCCTGCGGAACGCCTTTCAGGATATCTTCATCAATTTGAATGTAAGTCTCGCCTGCCGCATCCCGCTTGATTTCAAAACGAATGCTTTTCGCCGCGCCCTCACTCTTGAGGGCTGCGGCGTTTTTTTTGCCGCCCGCAGGTTGTCCATGGCCTTTTCCGCATGGGCAAAATAGGCGTCCTGCAGGGCCCGTTTTTCCGCCTCGGCCAAACGCTGGGCTTTCAGGGCCGCCCGGTTCTCCGGGTCAAGGGTCAGCGCTTCCTTTGCCCGGCTGATGATGCCGTTCAGCATCTCCTTCACGGCGGTCATCACCTTGTGGATGGTGCCTGCCTTGTCGGCGTTCTTCTCCGCCTGCGCCCGCTGGAACTCCGCCCACCGGGTCACGCTCTCGGCACTGTCAAAAATGCCGCGCCAGCTGTCTGCCACCAGTTCCTCTGCAGCCTGCTCGTAGGTCAGGCCCTGGGCGGCATAATCCTTCACCTTGTCCCGGATCAGCTCGTCCACGTTCTCAAAGCCCTCGCTCTTCGCCAGGTACTCCAGCGCCGTGTTCTGCACCGCCTTGGCACCCTCGGCATCCAGAGCGTTGTACCAGTGGTAGTCCTCGTGTAGCACCGTGCCAAACACGTCTCCGTTCCGGTCGCCAAAAGATGCGGCCCGTCTCGGTGTCCGCATAGGCTTTCACCCGCTCGCTGGGGCTTCCGTCCGGGCCCAGCAGCACGCTCTTCAAAATGACGTCCGTGCCGGTTCCCGCCGCGTTCAGCCGGATCACCTGGGCTGCCACATCGTCCGCCGCGCGGTCGCTTCCCTTCCAGATCACCCGGCCCTCGCCTTTGGTGCTCTGGTCGGTCAGGGCACCGCCCAGGGCCCCGCGCTCCACCGTGCCGGCTTCCACTTCGCCCTGCCCCTGCAAAAGGCCGCCCGCAGTGCCTGCTCTCCGCCGGGCTGCTGCAGTACATAGTTCGTGTTCGGGGCAAGATTGTTCATGCCGCCCGCCAGCTCCAGCGCCTTGTCAAAGGTTTTCACCCCGTCCATCTGGCCCATGCGGTACATGCTGCTTGCTGCCGCCGTGTAGCGTTCCAGGTCTGCAATGCTGTCCGGCACCATCCGGCTGATGGTCTCCGCCGCGCCCTCGCTCACCTTCCAGTCCGTCAGGGTCCGCTGCACGGCCCGCTGCTTCTCAGTCAGGGTCTGCTGGCGCAGCCCCACCGTCCGCCGCAGGCCGTCCGGTGCTTCCCGGCTCTGCTGTGTCGTCTCCTGTGCTTCCTGCTGCGCAGCGGCCCGGCTTTCCGCCTGCGCCTGCTGGTGCAGCTGTTCCGGGTCAAACAGCATAGTCCTGGGGTTTTCCGGGTCTACCGTCCGCACCGCTTCCGTGCCGTCCGCAAAGCGCACCGTCATGGTGTCGTTGCTCATGCTCACGCTGTAGCCCTGCCCGTTTTCCACGGTTTTCCCGGCCTTTTCCACGGCACCCTGGCCCGGATCGGCGGCAGGGTTCTCTGCCCGCGCCGCATTGTTCCCGACATTTGTGTCGGGAACTTCCGCCGCCTGCTGCCGTGTCTGCCGGGCAAGCGTGCGCAGGGCTTTCCGGGTCTCGCTGGCCGTGGCAGGCAGCTCCATGCCGTACTCCTCCGCAAAGGCCGCGCGGTTCGCCGCATTGGCTGCATTCGGGGTAAACAGGTTGATGGTCTTGCCCGTCAGGTTGTCCGCCTCCATGGCGGCCGCCAGCTGCTGCACCGCCGGGTTCTCGCTGCGCACCGCCGGGGCCGCATCCTTCTGGGCAGTTGTTTCCGCAGCGTCGGCATTGTCCGTCTGCTGCACGGCGGCGGCCTGGTCTGCCTGCTGCCGTGCAGCTTCTCCTGGCTCCATGGCCCGCGCCCTGGCTCTCGCCGCCTGCATCCGCCGGGCGGTGTCCGCCTGCACGGGGCAGTTTCGGTTCCGGCCCGGGCGTCCAGCGTCCGGCTCATGGCGCCCAGCCCCGTGCCCACGGCACCGCCCAGCGCACCGGACGCACCGCCAGTGGCACCGGCCTGCAGGGCCTGCAAAAAGGTGTCGGTCTGCAGCAGCTCGTCGGCGGCCTGCTGGTCCCCGCCCAGCGCCGCGTCAATGATCTTGTCCGCATAGGTCTCCACAAAGGCCTGCACCGCATTGTCCACGCCGCCGGAGATGGTGTTTTTCGCCACCCGGCTGCTTCCCAGCTTGTTCATCAGCTTCGAGCTGCGCACAAGGTCGGCCAGCTTTCCGGCCACCGTGTCCCGGGCATAGTCCACGCCCATGCTGCGGGCCATGTTCGCCACGCCCACGCTGTTGATGGCCCAGCCTGCGCCAAACTTTGCAAGGCCCACGCCCACAGCCTGGCCGGCGCTGGTGCCCTTCTCCACGTCCTGGCCCATGCTCTCGGCCGCGCCCTGGGCGCTCAGCACCGGCAGCACCAGGTAGGGGCTCACGCCCGCAACAGCCAGGTTCTCCGCCGCGCTGGTGGCAACGCCCATGGCTGTTTTGGCCGCCGGGCTCATGCCCGCCTGGGCTGCTTCCGTGCGCTGCTGGCCGTAGTGGTACAGCTGGTAGCCAAGGCTCGTGTCTTTATCCAGCGCCGTTTTCTGCACCGTCCCGGCAATGCGGCTGCGCATTTCGTCGATCTCGCTCTGGCTGTAGCCCATGCCGCGCAGATCCTCGTCGGTGTACTGGGGTTATAGTCCATGTCCACCGCCGTGATCCGGTCTTTCAGTTCCTTGCCCCGGGCATCGCCTTCCAGTTCCTTGTCCAGTGCCGCCTCGTTTTTCTGGGTAGCCCGGATGTCCTTCACGCCCTGGGTGGTCATCTCGCCCGCCATGGGCACCGCCGACGCCACCGTGGCTGCAATGCCCTTCGTGGTGTCCGCCGTGCGGCGCACCACCCGGTCAGTCACCGGCAAGGCATCATACTCCCGGATGTATGCCCGGGCCTCGTTGATCTCCTGGGCCGTGTACCCCATCTTCAAAAGGTCTCCGGGGCTGTACCGCTGCTTTGTACCGGTCACCTGCACGGCCTGCTCCGGGGTAACGCCCTTGTCCTCCTGAGTGGTGTACTCCTTCTGCCGCAGCAGGTCCACCACCTCCCGGTGCCGGGGGCTTTCGTCCATCCACTGGTTCAGCTCGTCAAAGCGGTCGGTCTGCCGGTCCTTGGCAAGGGCGTTTCCCACCTTCTGCGCCGCCTTGGCGTAGCTGCCGTAGGTGCCCTGCGCAATGGCCCGCTGTTTCGGGGCGTTGTCGCTGCCAACATAGTTCCAGTCCGGTTCGTAGTCCTCCTGCCGGTCGGTGGCCACCGGGCTGCCCGTGTCGCTGGTCATGTCTGCCAGCACCTGCTTGCCCAGAGCGTCCGCGCTCACCGTGCCAAGCACCTGCCGGGTGCCGCCCGTCCAAGCCGGGTGCTGGCCGTCGTCTGCAGGCGGCTGGTGCTGGCGGGGGCAGCCGTCATCTGGCTGCGGATCTGCGCCACCTGGGCCACGCTCAGGCCCGTGCCGGCGCTCTTGGCTGCCGGTGCCGCCGGTGTGGTCTTGGCCGTCTGGGTCGTCGTCGTCTTCTTCTGGGCTGCGGTTTTTGCGGCGTCATTCGCTTTAATCTGCTCCCGCATCTGGCGCACCTGTTCTACACTCAGGCTCATGTTGCTCCTCCTTTACCATCCCATAGTCTGCGACACCTGACTGATGGTGCTGTCGCTGTAATTTTTCCGGATCAGATACTCGGTGATCTGGGCCATGTTATAGCCATTGTTTGCCATCTGCTGTGCTTCTCGCAGCGCCGTATTGTAATTGCCGCCTTTCGGGCTGGCCATGCTCACCGACGCCCCCGCCACGCCGTCCACCGTGCCGCTGGTGCTCCACGGCGTTTTGGTGGTCGCTGCCGGCAGCTTGCTGGTCGTGGTTCCCGCCTTTCCCGCTCCGGTTCCTCCCGCCGCGCTCTGGGTACTGGCCTTGGTGCCGGTGTCTGCCTTGATCCATCCCGCATCGGTCAGGGTCTGCTTGTAAAAAAAAGTCGTACAGGGGCTCGGTGCCCTTCATGCTGGAAAATTTGTTTGCCATCTGCTGCAGCTGGCTGGTCGTGTAGCCGCTGCTCTTGCTTCCCGAGCTGCTCCCACCGCTTCTCGTGCTTCCGGTGCCCGTGGTCTTGTACCGCTGCTGCAGTCCCAGCAGCGCCTGCTGGTATGCAAGGTTCGAGCTGTTCAGCCGCCCGGCAATGGTGCCGTAGCTGTCCGTGCTGTCCCCGCTCAGTCCTGCCATCTGCAGGTAATTCTTTGCTGCCGTGTCGTTGCCGCTGCCCGCCAGGCTTGCGCCCTGCAGCAGGGCCGCCATCTTGTCCTTCTGGGTATCGCTCATGCCCTCCCAGGCGTCCAGCATCGTGCTGTCCAGTCCGTACTTGGTCAGGGTCTGGGCTGCCAGGTCATCAAAGCCCGCCTGCTTAAAGGCCTGCGCCTGTTCCATGGCGCTGATCTGGTCGCTCAGCTGGGTGCGCTGCAGGCTGTCCGCATACTGCTGCTTCTGTAGTTCAAACTCCTTGTCCCACTGGTAATAGCCCTGGTAGGCATCGTACCCGGTCTTTACCGCATTGCCCCTCCCTTCACAACGTTCCACACATTGTTCCAGAAATCGTTGTTCTCCTGCCGTGCCGTGTCCACCCGGCCGCTCAGGTAGTCCCGCCAGTTCTGGGCATTGCTCACGCTGCCGTCATACTCGCTGCGTTCCAGGCTCTGCTGGCCCAGCAGGTCGTCCAGCACGCTGGTGGTGTCACTCATCTTCTGCTTCCAGTTCTGCAAAGCGTCCGCCCGCAGGCTGCTCAGACTGTTGTCCACGCCTGCGATCTGCTCCCCTGCCGCCTGGTTCGCCGCGGTCTTGGCCCAGTCCGCACCGTACCCGCCCGCCAGGGCATTGGCCGTGCCGGCAGCGGCCGCCGCGCCGTTCTGGGCGTTGGCCACGCTGTTTGCCCGGTACTGCTGGTAGGCGGCATTCAGGGCGTCCGTGTCCACGCCGGTGCTGCCGGTCAGGCTGGCATCCGCCAGCTGCACCAGCTTCTGGTTGATGCTGTCCGTGTAGTTGTTCTGGTAGGCCCCCGGCATAGCCTGTTCGGCCTGGGCCAGCTTCTTCTTTGCCGTGTTCAGTCTCGCAATGGTTCCCATGGTGTCCCCTCCTTACACAAAAAAGAACGGTAAGATCTGCGCCGCCAGTTGCACCGCGCTCAGGATGCCGTTCAGCCACCGGCTGGTGCGCTGGCTGCTCTCGCTGCTGGCCTTGTCGTACTCGTTCTGGCGGTACTGCAGCCCGTCCATCCAGTTGGCCATGTCCTTCTGGTAGTTCTGGTAGTCCTGCTGTTCGGCGTTCTGCAGTCCGCTCAGCCGGCTCTCCAGCCCGGTGCGCTTGGCCGTGTACTCGCTGCGGCTCTGGTCCTGCAGGCTGTTCAGCACGTTGTCCAGGTTGTTCATGGTGGTCGTGTAGGCGTTCTGGCCCGCCTGGGTGCCGTAGCTGGAGCTGTAGCCTCCGGTCTGGGCCGCCGCGTTGGCCTGGGCGTTCTGGTTCGCCAGCTTGGCCGAGCGGGTGTACTGGCTCTTGTACTGCTGGTAGGCCGTGTCGGCGTCCGGGTCGTAGTCAAATTCTTTCATGCCGTCCAGCTGGCCCATCACGTCCTTGATCTTCGGCTGGTACTGGCTCACATAGTCCGCCGGGCGGGTCTTTTCGTAGTTCTCCAGTTCCGTCCGGGCATTGCTCAGTCTGCTCATTCCGTCTCCCCCTTACTGCTCAAAAATTCTCGCTCATGTTCTCGCTGTCCAGGTTGGTCAGCACATACCCCAGCTGTTCCTGCAGCTGGTACAGGTAGTTGCGCAGCGCCCGGGCGTCCTCCGGGTCCATGCTGCTGCCAAAGCTGGGCAGGCTGATGTCAGCACGCACAGGCTGCGGGCGGCGTTTTTGGCTACGCCCCGGCAGCGCAGGCTGGAAAGCTGAAAATCCGAAGGCTTGGAGCCGTACAGCTTGTGCAGGGTGTTCTCCTTGAAGAACAGCGCATAGCCCATGCAGGAAGCCGCCCCGGTAAAAGCGCCATCGCTGCCCACAGTGACGGCGTAGCTGTCCGCGGCGATGCCCCGGTAGCTGAACCAGTTGGTGGGGTCGCCCAGCTTGCAGCCGTAGATGACGTTTTCCTTGCTGTTGCAGCCCCACACCCGGTTGTCGCACTCGGTCACAAAATCCAGTTCCGGCACCCGGCGCTCCATGGATACCGTCTGGGCGGCTTCCACACTGCGGTGCTGTTTGCCGTCCATGCTCTGCCACTGGGCGGCGGCGGCGTTCTGCACCAGTGTACCGTAGAAATACTCGCCCTGCGGGGTGCAGCGCACCAGCAGCCAGTCCTCGCCCACGTCATATACGATTTGGTCTCCGTTCAGCTCCGGGCTCTGCCCTGCCGCTTCGGCGGCTGCGCCCTGCACGGTCACGGTGTCCCACTGCCGGAACAGCTTGCCCAGCCCTGCCGCCGTGATGCGGCAGTATTCCAGCGGGATGGCCGCCCAGCTGCCGGAGTTTTTGCTGTACATCTCCAGCGTGCTGTCGTACCGCCACGGATGGTCGGCATCCTCTACCTTTAAAAACAGCTGCCCGTCTGCCGGTTCGGCGGGCTCCTCCCGGCCAAAGGCCTCCACCTGATAGGTCTTGCCTGCGGCATCACAGGGGGCAAAGGTCACGCTTTTGCCCGCTGCCGTCCACAGCGCCCCCAGTGCGGTCACACTGCCGTCTGCCGTATCAAAGGCCAGCTTGTCCGGGAAGATCAGGATCTTTGTACCGATGCCCACCAGCGCCTTGCGGCCGTCGGTCACGGCGTCCAGCTTCGCCACCGCCAGGGCG
>VOFE01002501.1_pt1 | contig 22000 bp, 40 predicted proteins | sample 5384071 | NCBI WGS metagenome assembly VOFE01 (sample SAMN12384724, study PRJNA508395) | human gut metagenome | isolation source: healthy gut D | host: Homo sapiens
ACTTCAAGTAACTCAGATAATTTCACTAGATTCACAGGCTGATTGCGGCCTATTAGATCAATCAAATGGACTTCATTAATAGTGATTGATTTATCAATACTGTTCCGATGTTGATCCTTTTTCAACTGTTCAAAAAGCTAAAACAAAAGCTGTTAAAACGATTATTAAACTTATGCAGTTCTTTCTTATTCATAGTGTCCCTCTTTTTTGTTAATAACATTAACAAAACTACTATTTCTTGTCAAGCTGAGCCTAAAAAATCCTCCAGAGCTAAGCTCCAAAGGATTTATTTTTATTTTACAACAATATTAACGAGTTTATTAGGTACCGCAATCACTTTCACGATTTCCTTGCCATCAATCTCTGCTTTGACTTTTCATTAGCAAGAGCAACTTCTTGCAACTCTTCGCGTGAAAGGTCTTTCGCAACCATGAGTTTGGCACGGACTTTACCTTGATTTGAACGACGATTTCGATTTCGTCTTCAACCAACTTGCTTTCATCCCATGTTGGCCAAGCTACATAAGAGATAGACTCACCTGTTTCTGCGACTGTTTGCCAGAGTTCTTCCGCCAAGTGAGGCGCAAATGGGCGATCAATTGGATAAAGCCTTTGGCGTAATCCACATAGAGTTTGTCTTCCTTGTTGGCAGCATTGACAAAGACCATGAGTTGAGCAATGGCTGTGTTGAATTTCATCAACTCAATTTGCTCTGTAACGGATTTAACGGTTTCGTTATAAACTTTGTCAAGACCACCATTATTTTCCGCAACGATTTCTTTACTTGTAATCAAACGGTAAACACGGTCAAGGAATTTACGGCTTCCTTCCAATCCTTCTTCAGACCAAGCGATAGAAGCATCAAGTGGTCCCATGAACATTTCATAGACACGAAGGGTATCGGCACCGTATTGTTCCACCACATCGTCTGGGTTGACAACGTTCTTGAGGGATTTAGACATCTTGGCTGGTGCTTGCTCCAACTCTTCTCCTGTTTCCACATGGAAGAAGGAACCGTCACGTTTTTCAACTTTGTCAGTCGCCACAAGTGCACCACGGTGGTCACGGTAGCTTGTTCCCAAGATCATTCCTGGTTAAAGAGTTTTTGGAATGGCTCCTTAGTCGGTACAACGCCAAGGTCATAGAGGAATTTGTGCCAGAAACGAGCGTAGAGCAAGTGAAGCACAGCGTGTTCTGCACCACCCACATAGATATCTACTGGCAACCATTGTTTGAGGAGATCCTCGTCAGCCAATTTCTCTGTGTTGTGTGGATCGATATAGCGGAGGTAGTACCAGCTTGAACCTGCCCATTGTGGCATAGTATTAGTCTCACGACGACCTTTTGACACCATCTTCACGAGTCACTTCAAGCCAGTCTGTCAAGTTAGCCAATGGGCTTTCACCAGTACCTGAAGGGCGGATATCCTTGGTTACTGGCAAGACAAGTGGCAAGTCACTTTCTGGAACAGCTGTTGAAGTGCCATCTTCCCAATGAATGATTGGGATTGGCTCACCCCAGTAACGTTGACGGCTAAAGAGCCAGTCACGAAGACGGTAAGTGATTTTTTCTTGACCAAAGCCTTTTCTTCCAACCAAGCCACGATTTTAGCAATCGCTTCTTCTTTGTTAAGACCGTTCAAGAAGTCAGAGTTGACGTGAAGGCCATCTTCTGTGTAAGCAGCCTCTTCAACGTTTCCACCTCCAAGCACTTCTACGATTGGAAGATCAAACTGTTTTAGCAAATTCCCAGTCACGTTCATCGTGGGCAGGTACGGCCATGACTGCACCTGTTCCGTAGCTAGCAAGAACATAGTCCGCAATCCAGATTGGGATTTCTTTACCATTGACAGGATTGACAGCATAGCACCCGTCCAAACCCCTGTTTTTTCCTTTGGCAAGATCTGTACGAGCCAAGTCTGATTTAAGGCTGGCTTGATGTTTGTAATCAGCTACAGCCTCAGCTTGTTCAGGTGTTGTGATGGCATCTACCTAGTTCATGCTCAGGAGCCAAAACAGTGAAGGTCGCACCAAAAGAGTATCTGGACGAGTCGTAAAGACAGTGAATTCCTTGTCTGTTCCTTTTACCTTGAAAGTGACATTGGCACCAGTTGATTTCCCAATCCAGTTGCGTTGCATGTCCTTGATAGACTCCGGCCAATCTAGTTCATCTAAGTCATTGAGCAAGCGCTCTGCATAGGCCGTGATTTTGAGCATCCATTGGCGCATTGGCTTGCGGACAACTGGATAGCCACCACGCTCAGATGTTCCGTCAGGAAGAACTTCTTCGTTGGCGATAGCTGTTCCCAATTCTTCAACCCAGTTGACAGGCACTTCAGCTTCATAAGCCAGACCTTTTTCATAAAGTTTGGTAAAAATCCACTGAGTCCATTTATAGTAGTTTGGATCTGTTGTGTTGACTTCACGGTCCCAGTCGTAAGAGAATCCAAGCGCATTGATTTGACGTTTGAAGTTGGCAATGTTTTCCGCTGTAAATTCCGCTGGGTCATTCCCTGTATCCATAGCGTATTGCTCTGCAGGCAAGCCAAAGGCATCCCATCCCATTGGGTGAAGGACATTGTAACCTTGAGCACGTTTGAAACGGCTGAGGATATCAGTCGCTGTATAGCCTTCTGGGTGTCCCTACGTGAAGACCCGCTCCAGATGGATAAGGGAACATGTCAAGCGCATAAAACTTAGGTTTTGAGGCATCTGTTCCTGTCTTAAAAGTGTGATGGTCAGCCCAGTATTTTTGCCACTTAGGCTCGATTTCTTTATGATTGTAAAACTCATGGTTTCTCTCAATATTCGTAATGCTTCTATTATAGCATTTTTGAAGGATTTTTAAAGATGATAAGGGAACTTTAAGAGGCAAATTCGCCTGAATCTATTTTACACTTTTTCATTCTTTTAAGTTTTTGCGCTTTTTATGTAACAAAAAGCAAAAAAGATGCTATACTAGTATCAGAAAGAAGGTGACTCATGTATCAGGAACAACGATTAGAGAAAATATTAACACTTTTGGAGGAGAGGGAAACCTATCTGTCAAAGAAATGGTTGATGAATTAGGTGTTTCCAAAGACACCGTCAGAAGAGATTTCGACTGCCTCAGCCAGAGGAATTTGGCTCAAGCGTACCCATGGTGGCATTCTTCCAGTTAAAAATACCACTGTTCTTGGCTTCCAGGAACGTCAGAAAGGACTCACTGAAGACAAAAAAAAATGGCAGACCTAGCGCTTAGCTTGGTCAAAGACCAATCTCTACTCTTCTTCGATGTTTCAACCCTGATGCTTGAAGTTTCACAAAAATTGACTAAGAGCGTCATTATCTACTCCCACTCTTTGGACAATGCCTTGGTCCTAAGTGGTAAAGAAGGCGTTGACTTTCATCTCTTGGGAGGAAGATTTTACAGTAAAAACCGCTTCTACTATTCGCTTCACGAAGCCCAGCTCTTGCAACATCTACAGTTTGACTTAGCCTTCTTCGGAGCGGCTAGTCTCAGTCAAGGAGTGGTCAGTTATGAAGATGAAGAGGATGTTGCTGTTAAGCAACTAGCCATGCAGGCTGCCCGAACCAAGATACTTATTGCTGAATCAGACAAGTATGAAAAACATTCCAAATATATCTTGGGCAAGATTGAAGACTTTGACTACTGGATTACAGATAAGAAACCTGACCCTGATTTGGTAGAGTCTCTTAAAGATAAAGTAACGATTTTATACGATGGAAAGGATAGCGACTATGAGTAATATTCGTTTGATTATCAGTGACATTGATGGCACTATTCTCACTAGTAACCACCAGGTGGATGAGCAACTGATTGAGGTAATGCCAGAGCTTGAAAAGGCAAATATTCCCTTTGTTTTAGCTTCTGCCCGTTCTCCACTAGGAATGCAACCAATCGCTCATAAACTAGGACTTCATGACAATCCCATCGCCTGCTACAACGGTGCCTTAGTACTTGAGGGTGACCGTACTATCATCCAACACCCTGTGGATAAAGCTGAAATTCAAGAACTTCTTGGCTACTTATCCACAGATTATCCAAGTGTCTCTGTGAATATCTACTCTGGCAAGGACTGGATCACCAACAAACTAGACAAATGGTCTCAGTTGGAAGGAAGCATCACGGGTGAATCTCCTATCATTAAGGAACTGCAAGACACGGTCTCAGACTCAGAACCTATCCACAAGCTTTTGTTGATTGATGAGCCTGAAGTTATTCAGGACCTCCATCAAAAACTCCTAAGCATGGATTTTACACAGACAGCCTTCTACTTATCCTAAAGATAACTACTTAGAAGTCACTGCCAAACATGTTTCTAAAGAACACGCTCTCATCGAAGTTGCCAAATATTACAACCTTCCTCTTGAACAAGTCATGACAATCGGAGATAACTTCAACGATAGTCCTATGCTAGCTCTAGCTGGTCTAGCAATTGCTATGGGCAATGCACCTGAAGAGGTTAAGGAAACTGCAAACTTAGTAACGGCTTCAAATGATGAGCATGGAGTCGCTCAAGCTATTAGAGAACATGTCCTAAACTAAGCTAATATCTAATGGTGGGAACAGCCTCTAATTGCCAACTCGAATTTTAGAACAAAAGGAAAGGTGCCCCAGAGGTACCTTTCTTTTTTTAACGAAAAAAGCCCTCCTCTCTCGAAGAAGGACCTAGATTTTCTATAGGTAAAGAAGGAGACCTACAAGGAATCCCAATGGCATAGCCTGCCATAACATCACTAGGATAGTGAACACCACCTAGCACGCGCAAAAAAGCTAGAGCACTCGCCAGAAAAAGCATAGCCCCACCTAGCCAGGGGTTAAGCGTCAACGCCAACATAGCAATAACAGTCGCTGAGAAAACATGCCGACTGGGAAACGACTTACCCAAACTATCCTTCTTAATAAGTGGCTGGATGTCCCAAGTCTGATATGGGCGTGGGCGATTATAAAGGCTACGACCAAGAGAAAGCAGAAAAAAGCCTCCCCCATAATAAGCACTGTCGTAAAGAACAAACCAGCCATGCCTCAGCCAAACCAAAATAAGAAATATAGGAAAAAGCAGGTAAAAAGTCCTTGTTATAAGCCTGTTCAACCCTTCTAAAACCTTAGCGTAAGAACGCAAAGGACCGCTAATCCTATCGTAAAATCGTTTATAATTCATCATCATCCGTTAGAAAAAGGGAGTGACACAGAACTAAATTTCAAAAATCTAGCTTCTAGTCTCTCCCCTCAAGTTTAATGAGATAGTCTTCCAAGGTTGAAGTCTCTTAGCCAACCTCTTTTTGTCTATCTTAAAGTTCAGCGATTTGGTAAAGTTCAAGTTCAGCAGCTGTTTCTGAACCAAACATATTAATCATGATTTTAACCTTGTTGTTTTCAATTTCTACAACACGGCCTTCTTGACCCATAAAGGCACCATCGATGATTTGAACCACGTCACCAACCTTGATATTCGTATCAAAAGACATCAACTGTTTGACCCATTGAAATCAAGATTTGACGGATTTCTTCTTCCAAAAGTGGTGTTGGTTTAGAACGGTTTCCGTGTGAACCAACGAAACCAGTAACGTTTGGAGTGTTACGAACAACAAACCATGCTTCGTCTGTCATTACCATCTCAACAAAGAACGTAACCAGGGAAGCGGTTTCTTCTACTTCTTTAACTTTACCGTTTTTCTCAACATTGACAGTTTGAGTTGGGATTTCAACACGCAAGATATTTTCAAGCATGTTATAAGTTTGAGCACGTTGCAAAAGGTTTTCTTTAACTTTGTTTTCGTATCCTGAATAGGTTTGAAGGACGAACCAGCCCTTGTCGAATGAATCTAGCATTTTAGGATTCCTTTCTTTTTTCTAAATGACATTTAAACACCTTCGGCTAGCTATCTTCTAGCTGCGAGTGTTAAATGTCAGTGAATGTCTAAGGTTTAATTCAAAGCGTAATAAAAAAAGCCTGGTGGCCCTTGTTCTCGCTTTTATCTGCATTTATTATAACAAAAAGAGCAGGCATTCCCACTCTTTTTGTGTTTTCTTTAGAAAAAGTTAATCAGTGCTGACATAGCGCGACTCAACAATTCATCAAATGCATAGATGATGACAGTGAAGAACGCAGTATACTCAAGAACTGAAATAAAATCGTGCCAGCGTTGTTTACGGTCTGGCCAAGTCGTGTCTTTCAAGACTTTGAAAATACTTCCAGTTTGTCTCACGGTGTCTCCTATCTTGTTTCCTTATGCAAGGTGTATTTTTTACAATGTTTACAAAATTTGTTAACTTCTAGTTGTGTTGGTTTGGGAGTGCTACTCACATTAATTGAGTAGTTTCGGCTCCCCATTCAGCACACGCTAGGCTTGCTTTTTTCTGTGCCATAACGCCTCCGTTCTTTTTATCTTACCACTTTTAGGTGCAATTGACAAGCTATCTAAACAGACCTGAGAAGGAGTCTGTAATCTTATCCCATAGGCTACTTGCCTGATCTTTAACGTCATTCACAACATCTGATGCCTTATCTGTCCATGACTTGTTACTACTATTACGTGAGTCATTTGGATCTGCCGTATAGTCTAGGGTTTGACCATCAGCTGCATAGGCATTTTCAACAGTAAACTCAGTACCTGGTGTATTTGGTAAAACATCCGCAGCGATATAGCTGAAGATCGTCGAAGCTGTTCCCGAGCTAGCTCCTGTTAGGTAGTGACTTTCGTCAGTCTTATCAAAACCAATCAGGTCGTCATGACCACATCAGGAGTATAACCAATCACCCACTGGTCACTAGTCAAATCCTTGTTGAATTCAGCCTGAACAGTACCTGTCTTACCTGCCATTGTGTAACCCGTGTAGTTGGCATTCACAGCGGAACCATTTGAGAAGGTACCAAGCATCATGCTGGTCATCTGGTTAGCTACTGACTGGCTGATAACACGTTTAGACTTCTTACTATGGGTAGCAATAATGTCACCACTGGCATTTTCAATTTTAGTAATGAAATAAGCTGTGTTCATCTCACCACCATTAGCAAAGGTCGCATAAGCCTGAGCCATTTGAAGAGGACTGGCTGTCACACCACCACCAAGTGAAATTCCAGTTCTTCCGGAACATTGTCAAAGTTAAGACCAAATTTTTGACCGTAACTAATCCCTTTTTGAATACCGATTTGATTAAAGAGGTAAACTGCTGGGATATTGTAGGAGTTGGCCAAAGCTTGATACATGGGCACATCCTCTGTCTCAACACCACCGTAGTTGGTTGGGGGTATAGCCATTATAGTCGATTGGTTTATTCGGAAGGTCCTTATTGATGCTCCATCCTGAAGCCAGAGCTGGGGCATAGACCACTAAAGGTTTGATGGTCGATCCAGGACTACGTTTACCTTGGGTTGCATAGTTAAAGTTACGGAAGGTTGTGTCACTGGTACCACCTACACGACCTACTAGACCACGGACCGCTCCAGTTGTTGGATCAAGTGCCACACTAGCTGACTGAGCTGTACTACCATCACTTTCTGATGTAGGGAAGAGATAGGTATTTTCGTAGGTTTGCTGCATATTAGCTTGTGAGTTGGCATCCATCTCTGTGTAGATTTTGTAGCCATTTTTTACGATTTCATCCTCACTCAAGCCATAAGTTTTGTAGCTTCTTCAATGACGGCATCAAAGTAAGACGGATACTTGTAGTCATCACCAGTCCCTTGATAGGTATCATCCAGACGACTAGCCATATCAACTCCAGCCGCACTGTCGGCATCTGCTTGACTCAACTTCTTGTCATCAACCATGTTGGCGAGGACAGTGTTTCGACGGTTGGTCGCATTTTGGATATTATCGATTGGGTTATAAATTTCAGGTCCCTTAAGCATACCAGCGAGGGTCGCTGCTTCATCAACAGTTAGATTGGCAGCACTTGTCCCGAAGTATTTTTGACTGGCGTCTTCAACACCCCAAACCCATTTCCGAAGTAGGCATTATTGAGGTACATAGTAAGGATTTCTTGCTTGCTGTATTTCTTTGGTTAATTCCAAAGAGAGGAAGAATTCCTTGGCCTTACGAGTAACAGTCTGTTCTTGAGTCAAGAAGGCATTTTTTTAGCCAACTGTTGGGTAATGGTGGAACCACCACCAAAGCGCCCCATGGACACAATAGCCAGGAGGAATCGCTTGACGTTAACCCCGCTATTTTTATAGAAGGTACGGTCCTCAGTTGCTATGACAGCATTCTCCAAGCTATCACTAATAGCATCCAGCTCCACATAAGTCCCTTTTTGCCCTGACAATGAACCAGCTTGATTGCCTTCTTTGTCATAGATAACCGTAGTGGCTTTCAAGGCATCTTGAAGATCTGAAACATTGGTCGTCTTGGCAATATAGAAAAGGTAGGAACCTACTGTCAAAACCAGCACAGCTAGCATGATGAAGAGAATTTTCCCAATATGATAGCGACGCCAGAAACGGCGAATAGGATTTCTTGGCGAAAGTGTAAACTTGCTCAAGAACGCCTGAACCTTACCTAAAGGTTTGGTCGTATCAATAGGTTTCTTTTGCTTAGAACGTTGATAACGTGACGTCTCTTGACTTTCCTGAGACATATCCAAGTCTTCAACGGCTTGTTCAACCTCATCAGGTTTCTTAGCGAAAAGAGTCCCTTTATCTTATTTTGTAAATTCTGCGATTTTTCAGCAGGACTGGGAATCCTTACCCTTTCCGCTATTTTCTTCTTTAAAAAGTTTGTTTTTTAGATTATCAAAAAATGTCATAACCCCATTATACCAAGTTTTTACAGATTCTGTCCTCTTTTTAAACGTTCATGATATAATGAAACCATGACTTTACACGTAGAAATTATCAATCCTATCCTGCAACGACTGTCAAAGACTTGCTAGAAACTAAGCTCCTCATTCCTCGTAAGATTCGTCATTTCCTACGCACGAAAAAACACGTCCTTATCAATGGAGAAGACTATTAATTGGCAGAGTCCTGTTGAAAAAGGTGATAAGATTAGCCTGACCTTTGACCGGGAGGACTACCCTGAAAAAATTATCCCTATGGGAAATGCCAGTCTGGTAGAGCCTCTTTATGAGGATCAGCATCTCATCGTGGTCAATAAGCCTGAAGGAATGAAGACGCATGGCAATAAACCCACAGAAATCGCTCTTCTTAACCATGTTTCGGCTTATTGTGGGCAAACCTGTTACGTCGTTCATCGACTAGATATGGAAACTAGTGGGCTGTGCTCTTCGCAAAAAATCCTTTTATTCTCCCTATTCTCAATAGACTCTTGGAAGATAAGAAGATTCAGCGTCAATACTGGGCTTTGGCTGAAGGTAAATTTCAGACCAAGGAGACTGTGTACAAAGACAAGATTGGACGCGACCGCCATGACCGTAGAAAACGAGTGGTTGATCCTAGAAAAGGGCAGGTTGCCTATACAACCTTCGCGCCTCAAATCCTTCAAAGGAGCCAGTCTGGTCAATTGTCAACTAAAAACCGGACGGACCCACCAAATTCGGGTGCATCTGGCCCACCATGGGCATGCCATTCTGGGGGACCCTCTTTGATAGCCACCGCCCCGCATCTCGACTCATGCTCCACGCCCACACCCTTAGTTTCACCCATCCCTTAACACTCGACAAAATCACTGTTAAGGCGAGTTCAGACAGTTTTGAAACAAGGGTTGAGAAATCACAAATAATAGAAGTAGGCTCATTCTCAAGCATAGTGCGAAAGGATTATCCTAATGATCCTCAAGTTTAAGATAGTGGAAGCTTGCAAATAAGTTGCTTTATTGACTTCAAAAGCCTTGACCGCCTTGAATCTCCCTTTACAATATGTTATCCTTTACATATCATTTAAAATTTGAGGGGTATTTAATTTATGAATCCAGTCGATCAATGGATAACCATTAACGCCAAGTATTTCCCAACAGAACAAGTTCAGTACATCCGTCAACGTCTTGAAGCACTTCCTGAGCAACAACTTTCAATGCTTTACTCAATCAGCTTCCAAGATCCTAAACGATGATGCTTGTCATCTCACTTCTAGGTGGGACTCTTGAATCGACCGCTTTCTTTGGGACAAGTTGGTCTCGGTGTTGGTAAACTTTTGACGTGTGGTGGATGTGGTATCTGGTCAATCGTTGACTTATTCCTCATCATGGATGCTACTGCCAATCAAACGCTCAAAAACTATTTGCAGTTATTGGCTAATGAAAAACTATTTTACACGCTTGCTGGGCCTACCACCAGCGTTTTTTAGATTATATCTCTTAGTTTCAGTGGCAGTTTATGGAGTCTATTTCCTTTTACATCTTCCAACACCACTCAGTTTAATCCTAAGACCATTTGGCCTTAAAGGTTGGAGCGCAGGCCTAACACGCGCTAGTGTTAGACTCTTACACCTAGATTGGCAAGGAGCCTGGGACTATAATCCACTGATATATCCTCTAGTGGTCTATATCCTAACCTATTTCTTTCTCTTTCCCATCTTCAGTGAAAAGAAGATTATAAGGAAATAAAGTAAAGACTCCCATTGTAGTCCCCTTACACTATTGCTATAATTGTAATTATCAACATTTTTATAATCAAGATATCTGGAGGTTATACACATGAAGCAACAAGATTGGATCGATTTTTTTCCAAGCAGTTAATGGTCGTAATCCAAGTATTCAAGAAATGGCTGAAGCAGCTCAGAAAGGCGAGTTTGTCCGAGAAACTCCCAAACAAACTGTCGAAGTAACAAAACTGTCCCACAAAAAAGACACTGTAGAAACTAAGCAAGATTCAAAGGTTGTTGAACCAGTAGAATCTGCACCATCAACAGAGGTTGTAGAAACTACCGAAAATGATGTTGACAGCTATGACGTCGCTGAAGAGCCACTCACTAACTCTACAGCAGATGAAGAAGAAACTTTCCAAGCAACTAACCTATCTCAAGAAAAGCAATCAAAGACCTTCCAGGAACAAGTTAAACCTGTTGTAGAAACTGCCAGTCAGACTGTTAACCAATTTGCGAATCAAACTGGTGAAACTTTCCAACAAGCAAGTAAAAATCTAAACGAAACTTGGAAGAAACAAGACAAGAAAACCCAAACAAACCTCATCATGTTAGCCGTCGCTTCCATCCCAGCTATCCTCTGGGCTCTTGGAATGATACTCTTAAGGAATTGCCAGTGATGATCTTAGTGGCGGCTTGCTCACGGCTTTTCTCTCCATCATCATTTCTTTCCCTTGGTAGTACTTCAAATATTACCAGCTCTTCTAAATAAAACCGATAAAAAAATGGCCAATCTTTATCCTATCCTTTCTTCTAGGCTGGACATTCATCGGTTGGGTCATCCTTCTTGCTGTTTCTATCAATATGAATAAGGAAGCAGAGCGTATCAAGCAGCAACAAATGATGATGCAAATGGCAGGTGAACAAGGAAGTTCTGATACATTTAACCCTTTTCAGTAATTAACAACAAATAAATGAAAAAAGAAAACCCAGAAAAAGTTTCTCAACTTTTCCTAGGTTTTTTCTTTTTTTGCTTTTAAACTCTTAGTAACCCATCATTCCTGGATCCATAGCTGGCGCTGCTGGAGCCTCTGGTTCTGGTTTGTTGGCAACGACTGCTTCGGTTGTCAAGATAAGACTTGCTACTGAAGCAGCATTTTTGAAGAGCAGAACGTGTGACCTTAACTGGGTCAATGATTCCTGCTTCAACCATATCTACCCATTCACCGTTAGCAGCGTTAAAGCCTGTACCAACCGGGCTGTTCTTCAATTTATCGATGATAACTGAACCTTCATAACCAGCGTTATAGGCAATTTGGCGAACTGGTTCTTCCAAAGCACGGAGGACAATATTACGTCCTGTAGCGTCGTCACCTTCAAGATCAAGTTCAGCAACCTTAGCAATGACGTTAACTAGGGCTGTACCACCACCTGCTACGATACCTTCTTCAACAGCGGCACGAGTAGCGTTAAGGGCATCTTCGATACGAAGTTTCATTTCTTTAAGGGCTGTTTCAGTGGCCGCACCAACCTTAACAACTGCAACACCGCCTGACAATTTAGCCAAACGTTCTTGAAGTTTTTCACGGTCAAACTCAGATGTTGTTGTTTCCAATTGAGACTTGATGAGGTTAACACGGTTAGCAATCGCTTCTGCGCTTCCCGCACCTTCGACAATAACTGTGCTATCTTTATCCACAGTTACTTTCGAAGCTTGACCAAGTGCTGCCATAGTTGCATCCTTAAGCTCAAGACCAAGGTCCTCAGTAATGACAGTTGCTCCTGTCAATACGGCAATGTCTTCCAACATTGCTTTACGACGGTCACCAAAGCCAGGGGCCTTAACAGCAACAACATTGAAAGTTCCACGAATCTTGTTAAGAACAAGTGTAGGAAGAGCTTCACCATCCACATCATCAGCAATAATCAAAAGTGGACGACTGGTCTTAAGTACTTCTTCCAAGAGTGGGAGGACATCTTGAATATTTGAAAATTTTCTTGTCAGTCACAAGGATAAATGGATTATCAAGGTCAGCTACCATTTTTTCATTATCAGTAACCATGTACTGAGAAAGATAACCACGATCAAACTGCATACCTTCAACCACTTCGAGTTCTGTCTCCATACCACGAGACTCTTCAATAGTGATAACACCGTCATTACCAACACGTTCCATAGCTTCTGAAATGTATTCACCAACTTTTTTCAGAACGTGATGAAACCGCTGCGACTTGGGCAATAGCTTCCTTTATTAGCAACTGGTTGTGCAATAGCTTTAACTCTTCAACCGCTGTAGCTACAGCTGCTTCAATCCCCGACGGATACCGATTGGATTAGCACCAGCCGTTACATTTTTGAGACCTTCACGGACAATAGCGTGTCAAAACAGTGGCTGTAGTTGTTCCGTCACCTGCAATATCATTCGTTTTGAAGCCACTTCGCTGACAAGTTAGCACCCATATTTTTCAAAGTGATCTTCGAGTTCAATTTCTTTAGCAATTGTCACACCATCATTAGTGATAAGAGGTGAGCCAAAAGCTTTTTCCAAAACCACGTTACGACCTTTAGGGCCAAGCGTTACCTTAACTGTATCAGCCAAAGTATCAACACCACGAACCATTGCTGCGCGTGCATCTGATGAAAATTTAATATCTTTTTGCCATAGTTACTCCTTCTTTATCTTACTTTATATCTGATCAGCATTGACCTAAGCTAGGACCGCTAAAATATCTGCTTCACGGATAATTGAAACGGAATCATCTCCGTCTTTAACATTGACACCTGCACCATTTTCAACAAGGACTTTATCGCCTGCTGCAACACTAGGTGCAATCAATTCACCAGTAAGAGTACGGATTCCTTCACCTACTGCTAAAACCTCAGCAGTCTTTGGTAGCTTCATGACTGGATCCTGCCAATACAAAGCCACTAGCTGTTTTTTCTTCTGTTTCTTCAAAACGGACAACGATACGATCGCCCAATGGTTTCAATGCCATACCGATTACCTCCAAATGTTATTTGTTATTAGTAACGTTTGAAACGTTATTTTAGCACTCATTAAACCATGAGTGCTAATCCATATATTTTATTTTAGCACTTGGTCAAAAATAGTCAAGAAAAAACTACCCAAAATCTGAACTTTGGATAGTTTCTTTTTTGTTTATTAACCGAGCACCAAGGCATCGTCATTGAGGACTTGTCCACTATTTTTTGTGGAAGAGATTCCATAAGTTCTGCAACAGTGAGATTTTTCTTTTCCTCACCTCGCACATCGACGACGATTTTACCATGATAGAGCATGACCAGACGGTTCCCATATTCGATAGCATGCTCCATATTATGGGTAATCATAAGAGTTGTCAATTCTTGTTCTTCAACGATCTTACGTGTCAAATTCATAACCATGTCACTTGTCTTAGGATCCAGTGCTGCTGTGTGTTCATCCAAATAGCAAATCTTTGGACGAACCAAGGTCGCCATAGCAAGTGTCAAGGCCTGACGTTGTCCACCTGACAAGAAATTAGCATCGGTCTTCATACGATTCTCAAGCCCAAGACCAAGATCTATCAAGGCTTCCTTGAACACTTGACGTTCGCTCTCAGTAATAGACTTTTAAAGAAGCTACGTTTCTTACCTCGACGATAGGCAATCGCCATATTTTCTTCAATAGAAAGGTTTGTCGCTGTCCCCATTCGAGGATCTTGGAAAACACGACTAATGTCTTTAGAGCGCTCATCTACAGATGCTTTCTTAATAGATTGCCCCTCCAACAAGATATCCCCTCATCAATACTAAGAACACCAGCAATTGAATTCATCAAGGTTGATTTACCAGCACCATTTCCCCAATAACAGAGATAAAGTCTCCCTGCTCAATGTCGAGATCCAAACCACGAAGGACGTGATTTTCATTGACTGTGCCTTTTTCAAAGGTCTTGTGAATCTGTTGTAAACTAAGTAAAGCCATTACTTGTCACCTCCTAAAGTCAAGGATTTATTAGGTCTGATTTTCAATTTTGTCGTACTTCTGGTACGTATAGGATGACAGCAAGCAAGATGGCTGAAGCCAATTTCAACATTTGAGCATCAACGTTCATGGCAAGGATAATAACCAAGACCAAACGGTAGAGAACAGCACCTACGACAATTGACCACAGGCGTTTACCAAGTGGTAGATACTTGACGATAACTTCAGCCAAGATAATTGCAGCCAAGCCATTTACGATTGTACCAGTACCCATATTCATATCCGCATAGCCATTGTTTTGAGCTAGAGGGCACCTGATAGGGCAATTAAACCATTGGAAATCATGTAGCCAAGAATCTTCATACGGTCAACCTTGATACCATTAGCTTCACCCATGGCAAAGGTTATCACCTGTCGCACGAAGGGCCAGACCAACCTGCGTATTAAGGAGAACAACCAACATAAGCACTACCAGACTAACAAAAATTAGTCCTAATAGAATCACACCATTCAGCTTAGACAAACCGAGTCCCATCACCATAGTTACCAGCGTGTTATGTCCTGAGAGAGACATTGGCACTACCAAGAACCAAAAGGTTAACGGAATAGAGCCCCGTTAAGGTAATAATCCCTGTTAAGAGTGCTGGTATCTTCATTTTCGTATGCATAAAGCCAGACACCGCTCCAGCAAGCATACCAGCAACAAAACCACCTAAAGTCGCAAAGATCGGGTTAATCCCACGGATAATCATGATAGTTGTCGTAGCAGCACCAAGTGGGAAAGCCCCTTCAGCTGTCAAATCAGCAAGGTCAAAATACGGAAGGTAATGAAGACCCCAATAGCCATAATAGCCCAGAGAAGGCCCTGAGAAATGGCTGTTAGCACCACATTTGAAAATCCTTTTTAGAAGACTTATTGACCTTAAGCTTAATGACACCCTTATCTTTTTAGCAATTGGTTTGTCATCTTGTGTTGATGCCTTAGATTCCTCGTCACTAATACTAGAAACATCAATGCCAAGTTCTTTAGCCATGTCATGGTTAACCACAACATTTAGGGTTTTAGGATACTCTGCATCGACATCCTTGACCTTCTCACCTCGGAGAACACGGCCTGCCAACTTACCTGTTTGACGACCAAGAGCTTCATAGTTGGTTCCATAAGTGAATAGGACACCTTTTTTCTACACTACCAGCGTCACTACCAACAACTGGAACCTTAGTCTCTTTAGAAAGATCTACCAAGGTATTAATAGCACTAACAATGGTATTGTCAGTTGGGATGAAGATGACTTGGGTCTGACTCATCAAGCTCTTGGCTGTATCTTGGATATCATTGGTTGATGAAATCCCCTTAATAACCGTTTCGATACCAGCTTCCTTAAAGTATTTCTTGGCTTCTTCAACCTGAACTTCTGAGTTACGCTCGCTGGTCGTGTACATAATCCCAACTTTTTTAGTGTTTGGAAGGACCTTTTTCAACAACTCAACTTGTTTGTTGATAGGGGACATGTCACTTGTCCCTGTCACATTTCCTCCAACATTGTCCATAGACTTAACCAGTTTAGCTGAGACTGGATCTGTGACAGCTGTAAAGAGAATTGGCTTGTCCTTTGTCAAACTACTCAAAGACTGGGCTGCTGGGGTTGCGATAGCCAACATAAGATCGTTATCTTCAATAAGCGACTGAGAAATCGTCTGCAAGTTAGACTGATCTCCTTGTGCATTCTGATAATCGATTTTGATGTTATTACCGTCAACATAACCTTCCTCTTTGAGTTCTTCAATGAACCCTTTACGTGTCGCTGACAAGGAAGGATGTTCCACATATTGGAGCACACCGACGTGAACCAAATCTTTATTAGAAGCATTGGAGCATGCAACCAAGATGGCAGCTGTGATAATAGCCATCATACTGACCAAGAATTTCTTCATCTTGTACACCTCTTTTTTTTATTCTATCTATTTCCAATTTTCTTTTATGCTTTTTCCGAGACGATAGGGTCAAAAGAAAACTAAAAATAGACCACGGTATGAAAAAAACCAGTTAGGACAGGCCAACTGGTTTTCTGCATCTTGACTAGCATAGGCTAGCTTATGTCACCGGTTAGACCTATTCATCTAATCGGCTAATCCATCACAAAATGCTTTAGCTTCATAGATACAAACTGACTGACGCTTGTATCCTGAAACACAAACGTCCTATCTAAAGAAACTAAAGTAATAAAAGCTTTAAGATTTCCCAAATGGGTCGCTTTATTAAGCATGTGATGCCTCCGTAGTTATGATAGTTTTAAGTTTACACTATTTAGACAATTCTGTCAAATTGAATTTACTCTCTTTTCTCTCAATTTATCATTGTCACTACAAAGAAAAATCTCTTCCTGCTCCAGCAAGAAAAGATTTTTATCTTAAGCATCTTGTTCTGTTGTTAAGATAGCAAGTGTTTCAATCAAGTTATCGGCATTAACTTCAATAGTATCACCAGTTGCCTTGATTTTAACTTCGACAACACCTTCGCAAGCTTTTTTACCAACTGTAACACGGATTGGAAGTCCAATGAGGTCACTATCTGAGAATTTAGAACCGACACGCTCATTACGATCATCTGTCAAGACATCATAGCCTTCAGCCATAAGAGCAGCTTCTAAACGTTCTGTCAAAGCATTGGCTTCTTCATCCTTAGTGTTAACTGTAATCAAGTGAACATCATACGGAGCCAATTCTTTAGGGAAGTTAATACCCCAAGCATAACGGTACTGACCTTTTGGTGTTTTGTTAACAAAGAGACGTGCGTGTTGTTCGATTACAGCTGACAAGATACGGCTAACACCGATACCGTAACATCCCATGATAATTGGAACAGCACGGCCATTTTCGTCAAGAACGTTAGCACCCATACTTTCAGAGTAACGTGTCCCAAGTTTAAAGATATGACCAATCTCGATACCACGCGCAAACTGAAGGACACCTTGACCATCTGGTGAAATTTCACCCTCTTTAACTTCACGAATATCCACGTATTCTGCCTTGAAGTCGCGCTCTGGGTTAACCCCTGTCAAGTGGTAACCATCTTCATTAGCTCCAACGACCGCATTAGCCACATCTTGAACCTTACGGTCCGCAACGATGCGAACATTTTCAGGAAGGTTAACTGGACCAAGGGAACCGAAGTTAGCACCAAAGACTTGACGTGCTTCATCTTCCGTAGCTGGTTCGAGGAAATCAGCTGCAAGGTCGTTTTTTTCAACTTCACATCGTTAACCTGATCATTACCAACGAGAAGAGCCACTACTGGTTCATCATCAGCGATGAAAAGTAAAGTCTTGATGGTTTGTTCTTCTGGAACATTCAAGAAAGCAGCGACTTCATCAATTGACTTGCAGTCTGGTGTTTCAACACGAGCCACTTCTTCTTGAGTCACAACCTTAGTCGCTGGTGTGTAGGCGTTTGTTGCCATCTCAAGGTTAGCTGCATAGCTTGACTCTGTAGAGTAGGCAATTGTGTCTTCACCAGATACCAACCATGATGTCAATTCTTTCTTGATTTCTTCCATGACATCTTCTGGAATCTCATCCAATGAAGCAATTGACTTGTCAAGAACTACCCAACGGTTGAGATCTGTACGCTCAGGAGTGACCGCCATGAATTCTTGAGAATCCTTACCACCCATGGCACCACCATCACCGATGATTCCCTTAAATTCAAGGCCAGCACGTGTAAAGATAGCCTCGTAAGCTTTACGGTAGTCTTCATAAGTTACATCCAAATCTTCATAGTTTTGGTGGAAACTATAAGCATCCTTCATGATAAATTCACGTGTACGAAGAAGACCGTTACGAGGACGTTTTTCATCACGGTATTTTGATTGGATTTGGTAGAGGTTAAGTGGCAATTGTTTGTATGATTTAACTGCATCACGAACCAAGGCTGTAAACGTTTCTTCGTGAGTTGGACCGAGGATAAAGTCAGACTTATCACGGTTTTAAGTTTATAAAGGTCTTCACCATAAGTTTCATAACGACCTGATTCACGCCACAAATCTGCTGTCAAAAAAGCGCTGGCGCCAACATTTCAACCGCACCATTTTTTCAAACTCCTCACGCATGATAGTTTTGAATTTCTCGATAGCACGATTTGCCAATGGCATATAAGCATAAATACCAGCAGAAACCTGACGCACGTAACCCGCACGTACCATAAGGGCATGACTGATAACTTGAGCATCACTTGGCATTTCACGAAGTGTTGGAATCAACATTTTACTTTGTTTCATCATTTACATACTAAGGAGGCTGGCCCTTGGCTCAAGTCCCTTAGACTTCCTTTCGTTTCTTTGTTTCTAATTAAAAGAAAGCACGCATAATATCATTCCAAGTGACTGCAATCATAAGAACAACCATGACCGCAACACCTGCGAGTGTAATATAGCTTTCAATTTCTTGATTAAGTGGTTTACGACGAATGGCTTCAATAATATTCATAACAATTTTTCCACCGTCAAGGGCTGGAATTGGGATAAGATTGAAAATTCCCAAGTTAATTGAGAGCATCCCCATAAGGTTTAGAATGGAAATCAAGCCACTTTCTGAAGCCTGGGCAGACATCTGGAACATGGCAACCGGTCCACCAAGTTTATTCAAACTAAAGTTGGTGATAAGCCCTGAGTGCCACGAGAATTTTGAAGGCCCCTTCCCAAGCCATTTGGAAACCACCAAAATCTTATCTTTTAGACCTGTTTTTAAGGCAGGAGAAACACCCAAAAATAGCTACCTTGGTTCTCCTGAGGTTTAACAGAGACCGTTTCTTCCTGACCGTTACTGCTCTTAACCGTCACAGAAAGGCTGTCACCTTTGGAGAATTTTTGAGTATTCTCTGTCAATGCTTCCTTCAAGCTGTCCCAATCAGTAACCTTGTCCTTATTGATAGCCTCGATAGCATCACCATTTTTCAAGCCTGCCACCTGAGCAGCGCCTCCATCGGCTACCTGGATACGGTTGGTCGATGTATCTTGAACACCACCTTGAACAAAAGGCTAAGATAATAAAGACAAGCACCCCAAGAATGAAGTTATTCATAGGACCAGCAAAGTTGGTAATTAAACGTCCCCAAATGCTTGCATTTTGATATTGGACATCCTTAGGAGCGATACGAAGTTCTGTACCATCCTCCTCAACGATAGTGGCATCATGATCAACCTCATAGGTCTTGGTCTCATCTAGGACTAGACCTGTAATGGTTAACTTATCTTCCAAATCATAGGCAGTGACGTTCATAGGTAAAGCCGTCTGGTCAACCTGGCGATCCGAAAGATTGATACGTCTTACCTTACCATCTGATCCAATCGTTAGACTGGCAGGGCTACCTGTTTTAATCTCAGTTGTATCTTCACCCCAACCAGCCATACGGACATAACCACCCAAAGGGAGAATACGGATAGTATAAACGGTACCATCCTTACCAGTGTGTGCAAAAATTTTGGTCCCATACCAATGGCAAATTCACGAACCAAAATTCCTGAGCGTTTGGCGAAAAAGAAGTGACCAAACTCATGGAAGACGACAATCACACAGAAAATCAGTAAAAAGGTAATAATAGCTTTCATCTAGACACCCTCCACTCTTAAAAAAGTCCTAGGAAGTGCATGATTGGGAAAACGAAGATCCAGCTGTCACAACGGTCCAAAAATACCACCATGCCCAGGAATGAGATTGCCTGAGTCTTTAACGCCAAAGTGACGTTTAATAGCTGATTCAACCAAATCACCAAATTGACCAAAAGATACTAAAGAGAATCGTACAGATAAGCAACCAGAAGAAGTTATGAGGGGCATAAACGCCGTGGTTAATCAAACCAAAGATAAGAGCCACAATGATTGCGGATAAGATACCACCGACACTACCTTCAATAGTCTTATTTGGTGATACTTTTGGCAATAACTTATTCTGACCAAATTGACGACCAAAGAGGTAAGCCCCAATATCCGTTGCCCAAACAATAAAAAGGGCAAAGAGAACCTTTTCCCAGCTATCCATACGTGCCGCAATAAGATTTTGGAAACCAAAACCAACATAAAAGGCAGATGCGATTGGATAAGCTGCATCATCAAAAGAATAATGGTCGCTATTAAGGACAGTCCCCGCTAGAATCAAAATGAAATAACAGCGAAACCTGTCACACTAGCATTTGTTGGAAGACTGATAAAATACTGATCAATCGGCACAGCCAAGATAAAAGCTGCCAACATAGACAAAACACCTTCGATAGAGAACATCTCCAAGTCTTCATCCGAAGCATCTCAGACACTGCAATCATGGCCATAGCCCCAACCAAAAGCTGGAAAGGAAGACCGCCGATAAAGAGCAATGGGAGGAAAATGGCTGCTGCCACACCCCCACCAATTAAACGTTCTTGCATGAGAGGTCCTTTCTAGACACCACCGAAGCGACGGTGACGTTTATTGTAGTCAGAGATGGCTTGACGTACCCCTGCTGGTCAAAGTCTGGCCAGAAAACATCTGTGAAGTAAAACTCACTATAGGCAGATTGCCAAGGCAAGAAATTACTAAGACGAAGCTCACCACTCGTACGGATAATTAAATCTGGATCACGATAAAGGTATGGCAGCTTATCTGTCATCAAATGCTTAGCAATAAGGTCTTCATCAATAGCTTCAAGAGAGAGTTTTCCTGCTTCAACCTCTTTAGCAATCGCTTGAACAGCAGACACAATCTCCGCACGACCACCATAGTTCAGTGCAAAATTAAGAACCAAACCGGAATTATGTTTCGTCTGCTCAACTGCTTTTTCAAGAGCATCTAAGGTTTCCTTAGGTAGACGACTATTATCCCCAATAGTTAAAATACGAACATTGTTTTTATCTAATTCTGGTACATACTTGTTAAAAAATTCAACTGGTAAATTCATGATGAATTTCACTTCATCTTGTGGGCGTGACCAGTTTTCAGTTGAGAAGGCATATACTGTCAATACCTTAACTCCAAGTTGTGACGCTTCGATAGTTACCTTTGCAAGGCATCCATCCCAGCCTTATGCCCCATCACACGTGGTTGTAGACGCTTTTTAGCCCAACGGCCATTTCCATCCATAATAATACCGATATGGTTGGGAATATTATCTAGAACCTCTTGATGAGATTTTTTTCTAAATTTAAACATGGAATATCCTCTAAATATAGTTTACCCTTTATTTTACCACATTTTCAGGGGTTCTGAACAGCTTTTTAATACCGATAAGATTAGAAAACGCAAAAAGACCAGGATTTAACCTAGTCTTAAATACACATCTTAGTTTTCATCAGCAGACTCAATTGCTGAATCTTCTTCGATAATTGTCTTTTTAGTTGTTTCTGCTGTTTCTGTACTTGGTGCTGGCGTGATCACTTTCATGATTGAACGGCTCAAGTCAAAAGTCAAGAAAACACCTTCCGCATCCAAGACGATACGGTTATTCTCTTTATCAATCTCATCAACAATGGCAATCAAACCACCAATTGTTTCGACTTCCGCACCCTTAGCGAGACCTGCAA
>VOFE01000947.1_pt1 | contig 21986 bp, 18 predicted proteins | sample 5384071 | NCBI WGS metagenome assembly VOFE01 (sample SAMN12384724, study PRJNA508395) | human gut metagenome | isolation source: healthy gut D | host: Homo sapiens
TTCCGGCTTCCTTCGCCTCCTCCAGAACGGATTCCCAGCCTGTCTCCACGATCGGGTCGAGCACGATATAATCCACCTCCTGCAAGATCAGATTGCGGATTGCCTTCACCTGGTTCTCCTGCTTCTGCTGTCCGTCCTCGAAGATCAGATAGTAGCCGTTTTCCTGCGTGAACACATCCTTAAAGGACTGTGTGTTGGTGGTTCTCCAGTCGGATTCCGAGCCGACCTGCACATATCCGACCACAATATAGCCGTCCTGCTGCATCGTCTGCTCCGTATCCAGCTGTCCCGCAGTCTCTCTCTGCTCCCCACTCCCACAGCCGGCTGTAAAGAGCAGCTGGCTGGCAAGCAGCGCCGCCGCGATTCCTTTTTTTCCCACAGTCCTCTTCTGAAATATGTTCATATTCCTCCCGCCTTTTCTCCTGCCGGCTGCACCTCCTGCCCGGGGTGCTTTTTTAACGCAGCACGGTATTTTCCCATAGAAGAGCCAAAAGGCTGCCGCATGAAGCGGACAGCCCCTGGACAGCCTTGTTTTTATTTGCTCTTCTCTTTGATCTTTGCAAAGATACTCTGTAATACGATGAAGAAACAGAGCAGCGCAGCCACCGCAATGTTGGACCACGAGCTGAGCAGCTTGCCGTTCGTCTTCACCAGTGTGGAAATCGTTCCGTTGATAAGTACACCAAAGAAGGAGCCGATGACATTTCCCACACCGCCTGTCAATAATGTACCGCCGATAACGGAGGAAGCAATGGCATCCATCTCAAGTCCGAGTGCCTGCTGCACATTTCCCGACATCGTGTTCAGGCAGTAGCAGATGCCGCCGATCGAGCAGAGGAATGAGGAAAGCACATACGCCTTCAGCTTCGTCTTCTTCACGTCCAGTCCCATCATGGTCGCCGACTGCTCACTTCCTCCGACTGCGTAAAGGCTTCTGCCGAACTTGGTATAGCGGAGCATGAAAAATACGGCTATCAGCACGAGCAGCGCCACGATTACCGATACACGGATAAACGGAACCTGCACCACGCCCTTGTTGTTGGTATAGGAGCCAAACGGAAGGCTGATCTTCGTATTGGCAAGCTTTACAAAAAATGCATTGCTGCTGATGGAGATCTGTTCCGTGCTGATCACGGCTGTCATGCCTCTGGCGAAGAACATTCCCGCCATTGTCACAATGAACGACTGGATATTCAGATAGCCGACACAGAAGCCCTGCACCACGCCGAACACAATCCCGATGGCAAGCACAAGTATGCAGAGCAGAACCGCATTCATGTTCCAGCGCTCCATACCGACGGCAAGAATCATGCAGTCCATGGCAACCAGCGAGCCAACGGAAATATCGATGCCGCCGGTCAGCATCACGCAGGTCATTCCACAGGTGATGCAGAGCAGGCCCGCATTATTGATAAGGATGTTCAAAAACGTCTGCAGATGTGTGAAGCCCTTATTGGAATAAATCACACAGCCCACGGCATACATCACAAAAAATAACGCGATGGTAATTATCAGAAGAACCGTATTTCCATTTAATTTTTCGCTTTCATTATGCAACCATCCTTTGGCAAGCTGTCTCCTTACAGACATTTTTTTCATAAATGCCTTAAACGGAGAGTGCCTGGATTGCCACAATAATGATAACAATGACCGCCTTGTACACCGGTGCCTGCTCGGTCGAGATGCCGAGCGCATACAGGGTGGTGGTGATCGCCTGGATGGTGTACGCACCGATAATAGAGCCTGCCAGCCGGAACTTTCCGCCGCCGAGGCTGTTGCCGCCGAGTGCAACTGCCAGAATCGCATCCAGCTCGAAGTTCAGTCCGATGTTGTTGGAATCCGCAGAGCTGATCCGGGAGGAAGCAACAATGCCGGCAATTCCTGCACACAATCCGCAGACAACATAGCACAGGAAAATGATGCGCTCGGAATTGATGCCCGCGATGCGGGAAGCCTTCTTATTGATGCCGACGCTCTGGATATATAAGCCCAGTGCGGTCTTGCGGAGCACCAGCGATGTGATCAGGATGCACACGATGGCAACCACGATCGGTGTCGGCATAAATCCGAGATAGCCGCCGAAGATTTTAAAGGAATCATCCCGGACGTATACGATCATGTTGTTGCAGAGCAGAAGTCCGATTGCCCTCGCCGCCGAAAACAGGATCAGCGTTGCCACCATCGGCTGCACATTCAGATACGATACCAGAAAACCGTTAAACGCACCGCTGGCACATCCCATCAGGATGCCGCCAAGCACACCGACGATCAGCGGCGCTGCAAGGCTGTTGGTGGAGGACACGCCGTAGCCTGCCAGAAGCATGCAGCAGAACGATGCCGCCAGTGACATGACCGAGCCGACGGAAATATCCGTTCCTGCCGAGCAGGACACAACCAGCGTCATGCCGATGGCAAGAATGGCAATCTCACTGCCGCGGTTTAAAATATCAATGATGCGTCCGTACAATACCCCGTTGCGGATGGAGATGGTAAAAAAGTTAAATGCAAAATTTCCTGCCATCACATCATAGATGATATTTACCGCCATCACCAGTATCATACAGAAAATCGGTAAAAACAACGGCTGGCTGACCAGCTTCTTAAACTTACTCATTCCTGCCACCTCCTGCTATGGACTGCATTACATGCCCCTGGGTCAGTTCCTCAGTGATCTCTCCCACTTCCTGACCATCCCTTAATACCACCAGCTTGGAGCATGTTCTGAGCATCTCCTCAATCTCGGAAGAGATGAAGATCAGACTCTTTCCCTGATCCGCAAGCTCGATCACAAGCTTCTGGATCTCAGTCTTTGTCCCGACATCGATACCTCTGGTCGGCTCATCCAGAATAAGGAATTCCGGATCTGTGGCAAGCCAGCGTGCCAGAATCACCTTCTGCTGGTTTCCGCCGGAGAGCTGCCCGATCAGGGTCTCCCTGCTCGCCGTCTTGATCTGCAGCAGCTCGATATACTTGTCTGCGATCTCGTTCTGTCTGCTCATTGGAAGCAGCTTAAACATTCCGCGCTTTGCCTGCATTGCCAGAATTATATTTTCTCGTACAGATAAGTCTGCGATAATGCCCTCTGCCTTTCTGTCGTCCGGAAGAAGTCCCATTCCAAGATTCATCGCATCAATCGGCGCATTGATCTTTGCCTCTTTTCCGTTGACAAACAGCTTACCTGTCTGGTTTTTATCCGCTCCATAGATGACACGCGCCAGCTCACTGCGTCCCGAGCCAAGCAGACCTGTCAGTCCCACGACCTCACCCTTATGTATCTGTAAATCAAACGGCTTGATCTTTCCCTTGTGGCTCATGCCCTGCGCATCGATAACCACCGGCACATTGGTGAAATCCTTCTTCTCTTCTGATTTTACAGCTGCAAGGTCATCAAAATCCTTGCCCATCATCGCTGCAACCAGCTTTACCCTTGGCAGCTCCTCAATCGGATATTCTCCGACCAGTATGCCGTTCCGGAGCACTGTGATCCGGTCACAGACTGCGTATACCTGCTCCAGAAAGTGTGTCACAAACACAATCGCCACACCCTTTTCCTTCAGCTGCCGCATAAGAACGAACAGCTTTTCAACCTCATGGTCATCCAGGGAGGATGTCGGCTCGTCTAAAATCAGTACCTTACAATCCATATCCACCGCTCTTGCAATCGCAATCATCTGCTGGAGCGCCAGTGAATACTCTTCCAGATTTTTGGTTACGTCAATATCAAGATCCAGGCTCTTAATAATCCTGTTGGATTTTGCTGTCATCGTCTTCCAGTCGATGGTTCCAAGCTTTGTCTTCGGCTCCCTGCCGATAAATAAATTTTCTGCCACACTCAAATTCGGGCAAAGATTGACTTCCTGATACACCGTGGATATGCCCTTTTTCTGTGCATCCAGGGTCGAATGATTGACCACCGGTTCATCGATCCCGTCAACGCGTATTTCTCCCGCATCGAACGCGTTGATTCCGGTCAGACACTTGATCAGTGTAGATTTCCCGGCACCATTTTCTCCCATCAGTGCCATGATCTCGCCCTTCCGCAGTGTAAGATCCACATTGTCCAGTGCCTTTACGCCCGGAAATGTCATGGTAATCCCCCGCATGGTCAGTACCACATTATGCTCCATTTTACTCCACCCTTTCCTTAAAATTGGGAGAGACCAACGGGCCTCCCCCATTACAAATTCCCTGTCTGTGAAGCAGCTTCTTCTCTGTCCCTGCTATAATGTTTGTCCTGTTGCCAGACCGTCTTAATACTGTGCGTCAACGATCTCCTGTGTAACCACGGTAAGCTCCTGCTCCTCGCCGTTTACCGTGATGGATGAAAGGATGTCCTCATTTACATACCAGTGCTCAACCATGTATACTTCCTTGTCAGGTGTGCTGCCGGACTCTAACTGCTGGATAACATCCTCTACAAACGGAGCTGCAAGCGGGTTGCACTCGAAGTCTGCATTGATGTCGCCGGACATTACATACTCAAGACCTGCGGTGCAGGCATCGAAGGAAATCAGGATCACGTCTCCGTCCACACCATAGGAGATACCTGCTGCCTTCATGGCATCCATCGCACCAAATGCCTCGTTATCGTTCTGGCATACCACTACATTGAACTGTCCCTCGTAGCTCTTGATGTAAGACTCCATAACCTCCTGTCCACCAGCCTGTGTGAAATCACCGGTCTGGGAATCCAGAATGTTCCAGCCGTTTGCATCTGCGATCTCCTTGAAGCCGTCCGTACGTCCGATCTGTGCGGAAGCACCGGTTGTTCCCTCGATAACGAGCACGTTCACGTCGCTGATGCCCTTTGCATCCGTGTAAGCCTTTAACCACTCACCTGCTGCAAGACCCTCATTCTTGAAGTTGGAGCCTACCCATGAAATATATTTGTCCGAATCATCAATCGTACGGTCAATGACGATAACCGGAATACCTGCCTCCTCGCACTCTGTCAGTACCGTGTCCCAGCCTGTCGATACGATCGGGTCGATGATGATGTAATCCACATCCTGCTCGATGAAGCCACGTACTGCCTCCAGCTGGACTGCCGAATCCTGGTCGCAGTCAACGAACTGGAGATCATATCCGTTCTCTGCCGAGAAGATGGACTGTGCGGAATTCGTGGATGCGGTACGCCAGTCAGACTCATGGCCAACCTGTGCAAAGCCGATTTTGATTACATCCCCGTCAGCTGCGTCTGCCGCATCTGCTGCGTCAGAAGCATCCGCTGCTTCGCTGTCCGCTGCCGTATCTGCGTCTGTTGCATCTGCTGCCGTTGTGTTGCTGCTGTCAGCAGCCTCCTCGCTTCCGCAGCCTGCCAGTAAGGTTGCGCCCATTGCCATGCACATCAGTACACTCACTAACTTTTTTTTCATTTTAAAAACCTCCCAAAGTTTTTATTAGATTTGGTTAAGTCCTTAACCATGTACCTATTATAGCTTTCGGACGGTTTAAAAAATACCGACTGGCTTTTGAAATAAGTAAAATTTTTTACTAAATTATGAACAGCTCATTCACAATTTTGCCGTATTTTCCTCAAAAGGTGTAATTTTTTTGGAAATGTTGCGTTTTCTTTTGATTTTCTCTGCCCGGCACGGAATCCGCACCCAGATCTCGGTGCCCTGCCCGTAGGTGCTCTGTATCTTCAGTCCGTACTCCCTGCCATAATTGAGCTGGATACGCTGGTTGACATTGAACAGTCCGAAGCCGCCCGTCTCCTCCTGCTCCGGCTCCTGCTCCCCGTCGCGGAGCATGGCGCACACCTGCGCAAGCCGCGCACCGTCCATTCCGATTCCGTCATCCTGCACCTTGAAAATCATGACATCCTGGCAGAGTACACCGGACACCCGGATATGTCCGCCGCCGCGCTTGTTCTTGATGCCGTGGTAGAGCGCATTCTCCACAAGCGGCTGGAGCGTCAGCTTGATGATCTCATATTCATAGAGTTCCTCCGGAATCGCAATCTCATATTCCAGTATATCCCTGTAGCGGAACTGCTGGATCTCTAAGTAGCTGCGGATGTGCTGCTCCTCCTCCTTTACCGTGATGAACTCCCGCCCCTTGCTTAAGGTTGTCCGAAAAAAGCTTGACAGGGACGACACCATCCTCACGACCTGCTCCGTGTCCTTCGACTCCGCGAGCCAGATGATGTTGTCCAGTGTATTGTACAGAAAATGCGGGTTGATCTGCTCCTGCAGCACGCGCAGCTCCGCCGCGCGCAGATTCAGCTCCTCCACGCGTATATCCTCCACGAGATGCCCGATCTCCTCCACCATCTGGTTAAAGCTGCTGTTCAGAACCGAGAGCTCATCCAGCTCCTCGTCCTGCGCCCGGATCGCAAAATCCCCGCTTCCCGCTGCCTGCGCAGCCTCACACAGCCGCTGGATGGGCTCCGTGATGCCCCGCACAATCCTCCTGCTGACCATCCATGCCCCGAGCAGTATCAGGACGAGAATCACTGTGATCGCCGTGATGGCACTCTCCACATCCGCGCGGATTCCCATCCGCAGCTCCTCCATGTTCGTTGTCTCATAGTAGATATAATACTGGATCTGCTCCTGTATCAGCTCCGTCAGGACGCGGATATTCAGATCCAGACGCTCCATGTTCGTCTCATAAAGCCCGGTCACAAGCGCATCCTTCTCGATCTCCTCCACACGATCCTCCAGCGTGTCAAGACTCTTTAGTATGCTTGACAGCCGGTTCGCGGCGTACTCGGAATCTGCCTCCTCATAGAGCTCGCCGAACACCTCCCGCGCGGCCTGTATCATCCGGTGCGGCTGCTCCGTGTCCACCAGCTCCTCGGCACGCTCCGAATTGACTACGATAATATACATCACGTAGTCCATGTCCTCCTTGAAATTGATGTTGTACGCGTTTGCCTTTGTGATTCTCCTGACAATCCCGTCATACTCGGAGGAAATCTTGTTCGTCATAATCAGAAGATACGCCAGAAGTATGGTCAGCGGCACCACACAGATCAGCAGCAGCATATAGAGCCTGCTCTTTAGTGAAAACCCTCTCTTCAATATCCATCTCCCCTTTTACCCTCTGCTGCGGTACTCACCCGGTGTGCAGCCCTGCGTCTTCTTGAACAGGTTGCTGAAATAATGCGCATCCCGGTAGCCCACCTCAAAGGCAATCTCCGTTACCTTCTTTCCCGTCGTCCTGAGCAGCTCCTTCGCTTTTCCATGCGGATTCTTGTAAGATATTCTACGAACGTCTCTCCCATTTCCTGACCGAATACCGTGCTGAAATGGCTCGGACTCAGATTTACCTCCGCTGCGACCATATTGTGGAAATCCCGTCCTTCTCAAAATGATCGTTGATGTAGGTCTTTGCCTTCTGCATGATGCCGTCGTATTTTCCGTCCACCGCCTCACTGCGCAAATCCAGCACCGCCGAAAAAAGCTTCTTAATATATTCCCTGGTCTGCTCAACCGTGGTCAGGTAGGCTGCCATCTCCTTCGCATCGCCGCACCGCTCCACGAGATCCCTGCTCTTGTAACCGCTCTTCTCCAGAACGGAAACCGCCGTCACATACAGATCCATCACCACGTACTGGCGCAGGAAGATAGACTTTACATTGCCGTCCCCGAGCTGTGCAAAGTAATCCTCCACGAAGCCGGACACCTCCTCCCTAGTGCCCGTGTACAGAAAAGCCTCTGCCTGCCGCTGACTCAGGCTGGAGATATTCAGCTCCCCGAGCTTTACATCCTCCAGAACCTCCGCCGCAGTCTCCCCCGGCGTCTCCTCCTCAAGGATCTGGTTGCGCTCTACCGAATAGCGTCTGGAAAAGCACAGGTTGGTCTGCCGGTAGCACTGCTGCAGCTCGCTGAAACGCTCCACCGGTGTCCCGAGCGCCGCGACATACTCCACCGCCGTCTCTCTCCGGAAATACTCTGCCAGCAGGCTTTTTACCTGCTCTGTCGTCTCCGCGAGAGACTGCTGCCCTGTGCCCTTCAGCACAAAATCGTACTCCGCCCGGCCCTGCTTTGCGACAATCAGATTGCCGGACTGCTCCATGTACTTCTCCAGCTCCTGCTCGAAGGCTTTTATCTTCTCCGGCAGGACATCCTCCTTCTCCTCGGAGAACAGCTGGAGCATCATGATATTGTACTGCTCCGCAATCAGCTCAAGTCCCAGTTCCTTCTGCCTCCTGGAACACCGACGCATAGGTATGCTTTCCGGAGACCATGTGCCGGAACAGCCGCTGCCTGCCGGCAGATCTCACCTCCTCCGGCGTCTGCTGCTTCTGCTTCCCGCGCTCCTCCTCGATCTTCTGACCGATCTTCTTGAGTGTCCCGATCAGCTGTGCACCCGTGACCGGCTTCACCAGATAATCCGTGATTCCGATGTCGATTGCCTCTTTTGCATACTGGAACTCGTCATACCCGCTCAGGAGTATGATCTTGGTCTCCGGCAGCTCGTGCTTCACGAGACGGCTCAGCTCCAGTCCATCCATGAACGGCATCTTAATGTCCGTGATCAGAATATCCGGTCTCGTCTTCTGGATGATCGGATAGGCGAGCTCCCCGTCGCCCGCGTCACCGACAAATTCAAAGCCTTCACCCTGCCAGTCGATGTTGTTCTTTATGCCCTCCCGCATAACGATCTCATCTTCCGCTAAAAAAACCTTTAACATATGAAATTCCCCTCAATACATTTTCCTGTAAAAACCATTGTAAATTCATTTTATCACACCTGCGAACAAAAAACACAGAAGATTTTGGCTGTCCGGGATGCCTATCACCGGATTCTGCTCGATGCAGTCGATACCCTCGTGCAGAAATGTCCCCCCGCATACGCAGGACTTCCGGCGCTCAGGGAACGCATCTATTTAGGTATCCAGCTTCTGGAAAGCTTTGCGCACACCCAGCTGGCGACTTCCCTCTGCAGTCAGTTTGATATGGAATCCATGCAGACACTCTGCCTCCGGATTGCAGTGGAGCTGCTGACACCGCCGCATCAGACGGGATCCGATACGGCAGTGTCATGTTCACACTAATCTTATGAAAACGCCCTGCGGTCTTAAGCTTCCGTGCTCCAATCCGTTCGCGAACAGGCAGTCCTCCGGCTCCGGCAGTCCCCGCTCCCCTGTCCGCACCGGTTCCTCCCCGGCGTTAATGCAGACCTCCAGCGTTTTTTGTCCTTCTTTTTTCTTATAATAATGTAACAATCTGGAATCCTCTCTGACATCCCATACCACTTTTCCGCTCCTTGTCTGCGGATACTGCCTGCGCATCGCAATCAGCTGCTTTACCTGTCCGGTCAGTTCCGCAAAGCTGCCCGCATCGATCTCCTCCCACGGCATGCACTTCCGGTTCGCCTTTGTTCCGCCTCCGTCCATACCGATCTCGGTGCCGTAGTAGATGCCCGGCGCGCCCTGCATGGTGAACAGAACTGTAAGCTGTGCCAGAAACATATCCGCATTTCCGTGGCATCTCTCCATCAGACGATCCGTATCATGGGAATCTAACAGATTAAACAGCACGCGGTTCACCTGCTCGTAGTACATGCTGTAGCACTGGTTGATGCCATGCATAAAATCCGTACCACTCTGTGTCTTATCTGCCCAGAAGTTATTCACGCACGCCAGAAACGGGTAGTTCATCGTCGAATCATACTCGTCGCCGAGCAGCCATGGGAAAGCATCATGCCAGATCTCGCCGAGCAGGGAAAAGCTTTGGATTGCACTTTTTCAATTCCAGACGCAGATGTTTTAAAAATGCATGTGAAATCTCGTTGCCGACATCGAAACGGATTCCGTCAACCTTCCATTCACATACCCAGTGCTTCGCAATGCCGGTAAGATACTCCATCACATCCGGCTCGCTGGTATCAAATTTTGGCATATTGTCGACAAACGCAAACGAAAAATAATCCCCCCGCTTCGTCGCATGGGTCTGCGCATCGATCGGCCAGCGGTTCACGCAAAACCAGTGGTAATAGTCAGACTGCGGCCCCTTTTCCAGCACGTCCTGCCAGAGCGCGCACTTCGCTCCGCAATGATTAAATACCGCATCGATCATCACACGAAGTCCGAGCGCATGCGCCTCCGCAATCAACGTCTTCAGTTCTTCCTCCGTGCCGATATCCGGCTCCACGCTGTGGTAGTCGATCGTGTCGTACCGGTGGTTGGAATCCGACCACAGAATCGGATTTAAGTAAATACCTCCGACGCCGAGGTCTGCAATATAGGCAAGGCGGCTGCGGATTCCCGCCAGATCACCCCCGTAAAACTCCTTCCAGGTTGCATCCTCCTGACAAGCCCATTCCCGGCAGGAATGACGCTTTTCTCCTGGATTTTTTCTACAGAAACGATCCGGGAAAATCTGATACCACACGATATTCTCCGCCCATTCCGGCACCTTCATAACATCTGCCCGGTTCATCCACGGATAGATAAAACGCTGGATCATCCGGTCCGCAGGAAAATTCTCTCCCGCTTTCACAAATCCATCCTCATACAGGCAGACGCTCTCCCCGCCTCCGGTGATCTCAAAATGGTACTTGACTCTGCGGTACGCCGGTGTGAGGACGGCACTATATACATTTCTGTGCGCCAGTTCCCGCTCCAGTTCCATCGGCACCCGCTCGCCTTGCCAGTTCTGCTCGTTCTCGGCAATCCCGGCAGAATACGGGTCGCCCGCCCAGAGGATCACCTCGTCCACATCTTTTCCTGTCTGAATACTTATTTTTAAGTGTCTCTCATCAAGCGGATAGCAGTCTAAAAAATACGCCCGATGTGTAATTTCTGCCAGATTCATAGTTTTCCCCCTGTACAAATTTGCTGCAGATCTCCTGTCAGCTGCTCCGGGAATTCCGGATTTCTATTCTACGCACAGTATATCTCTGCGAGGGGAATTTTTCTCACACTATCAATCGCGTAACCTGTACAAAACAATCATTTTTTCTTTCACTTCTATCACAGCATCCGGCCGGAAAGCAGTTCGCTTCCCTCTTCGTAATCCAGGTTCTCATATGCCGCATGCAGTTCTGTCAACAGTTCCCGTTCCTCCGCTGTCAGATGGGCACGCGCAAACCGGGAAAGTCCCTGCTCAATCCCGTTTAAATCACACGCATCAAAAGCTTCCCTAAGCTGCGCCAGAATCTGCTGTTTTTCCTCCGGTATGTCCTCTGCCGTGGCTGCGCCTTCCCCCTGTATCTCCTGCGGCAGATTCTTTAATTCATCCTCGACACTCTCTAACGTGTGCCGGATCGTCTCCAAAAACTCTGTCATATGCTTTTCCAGGTACCGGATATTTTCTGTCTTTGCCGCCATTTCCATGATTTCTGCGCTCTCGCTTAACGCCTGTCTGCCGATCTGCTGGCTGGCGCCCTTGATTCCGTGCACTTTCGTTCCGAAAAGCTCCAGCTGCTCCGGCACATAGCCCGGCAGTTCTGCTGCAAGCGATCCCGTCTCCTGCAAAAACGTCTGCAAGAGACGGCGGTATGCCCCATGGTTCATCTGCGCGTGAAGCAGGAAATCCCTGCGCTCTGCGACAGGCAGATAAGTCTCAATCACTTTCTTTAGCTCTGACACATCGATCGGCTTGTCCAGATACGCCGTAAATTCCGGTCTGCGATTCCGATGCTTTAACTCCGCGGTAATATCAGCAGTCATAAGTACCATTGGGATATCGCAAAACTGGCGGATCTCCTTCGCCGCTTCATCGCCATTTTTTTCCGGCATCCTCTGATCCAGAAAAATCAGCTGATACTCCTTCCGCGCTGCCGCCTCCACAGCCTCCTTTCCGTTGCGCACAACATCCAGTGTAAACCGCCACGGCGCTGCGAGTTCCTGGAAAATCTCCTGATTGATCCGCATATCATCCGCGAGCAGAACATGTGCCCCCGGATAGATCCATGTCGGCTGGATCCGCTCCGTATAGACCACTGACTCGCGCAGCAGACTGTCCGTCGTATAGCACACCGCATCATGCAGGGTGCTTCCGCACACCTTCTGCCGGATTTCCACGGTAATCGTGGTTCCCCTGGTGCCGTTGCTCTCGGCGCGGACACTGCCTCCCATACGGTTTGCAAGTTCCTTTACAATGCTAAGTCCCAGTCCGTTTCCCGACTGTCCGCTCTCTGCCGCATAGCTCACATACGAATCAAATCCCTGCCGCAGCTGTTCGCTTGTCATTCCGGTGCCGGTGTCCGACACCCTGCAGCGGACCATCACATCCGAGGAATCCCGGATTGCCTCACAGGTAATCACACAGCGGATCTCGCCCTCCTCTGTGAACTTGACCGCATTTGCGAGCAGATTCTGCAAAATTTCCCGGACGCGCATGGCATCCCCATACATTTTCTCCGGGAATTCTCCCTGTATACAGGCCTCAAACCACACCCTCTTCGACTGCAGATTGATGACACACATGTGTGCCACCTCCTCGAGCACCTGATCCAGCCGGTAGCACTCCGCCATCAGCTCGAACTTTCCTGCCTCAATTCTGGAATAGTCAAGAATCGCATTCACCTGTTCCACAAGGCTGTTCCCAGCTCCCTTGATGTGAAGCAGGAGTGCACGGTCACTTGCCGTGAGTTCCTTGCGGCTGCTTAAAATATCCGTGATTCCGATGATGGCGTGCAGCGGGCTTTTCAGGTCATGGCTCATCTGCGCGAGGAAATCACTTTTCCGCGCCGTCTGCATCTCTGCTTTTCCCTTTAATGCCTGCATCAGCTGCGTCTCTTTTTTCGGGCTGGTAATATCCCAGGCACCGAGAATATATCCACGAAGCCTCCCTGAATAGTACACCGGCGTACACTGACACTGATAATACTGTCCGTTCTTCTCGATCTCCCGGCTCTTTTTTCCCTCCTGTATGGACTTCGCCAGCTCCTCCGCCTCCTGCATGTATCCGCGGTGCCTGTGGCTGTCTCTCTCATACAACTGCATCGGACCCGCAAACAGACTTCTGCCGCTGCGGTTCGCATCAACGCAGTAAAAATTGGTATCCAGCAGTACCACTGCCGTATCCGAGTCATCGTACAGCCGCTCGCGCAGAAGCTCGCCCGTATCCATCAGCTGATCCGTCTGGATCAGATAATGAACCGCACCGCAGACACCGGTTGTAGCTGCCAGCATCAGAAGATTGCCCGGAATAGTAAAAAACTTTTCCGCGCACATCGCTGCTGCATTCACGAGCAGCACAATATAGAGCAGATTGGCAATCTGATGCTCATGCATGGTCAGGGAACGGCGCAGATAGGCGTAGGTTCCCATTGCAACGATCGCCGCCGTACATCCGATTAAGTAAATTCTGAAATAAATGTGATAGATTTCCGGCTGCCGGTAGCGCATAAAAACAATCACATTCAGCGCGAGCAGCACACAAAACATAATCCACTGCACCCCGTAGGGGATATGGATTTTCAGAAAATCCATGATATAGATAAGAATCAGATAAAGCACCTGAATTAAGAGCATGTCCTTCAAACGCCCGAACAGTTCTGTCTGTCCGGTGAGCGTAAGGACAACCTGATAGAAATTATATACACCGATCAGTCCGACCAGCAGCGGCAGCAGCCTGTGCTGTCTGGAATATGCACCGGAAGTGGCATATTCCTGCAGTACATACAGCGTATAACAAAGACATATTATCTGAACCAATAATATCATTCAATCTCACTCCGCCCCATCAGAATCCTCTTGATCTCTGTCTTGACAAAGACCGGCTTGTACGGTCTTACAATGTAACCTGCCGCGTCCAGATTCCGGCACAGCGTGACCGTCTGTCTGTCGCAGAGCGCCGTGACGAACAGGATCGGCACCGTGTGATCCGTCATCTCCATAATGCGTTTGGCCGTCTCGATACCGTCCATCTCCGGCATATCGATATCCATCAGCACCAGATCCGGCGCCGGATGTTTTTTCAAATACAGCAATGCCTGGTGACCGGATTTCATCAGGATGACATCATATAACGGCTCTAAAATGCCACGCAGCATCTGCAGATTCGTCTTCATATCGTCCACAACCATGATCCGGCAGCGTACCGGCGGGCGTATCATCTCGTTGCGCTCCTTTTCTGCCTCTTCCGTGGAGAAGCCGGATTCCGTCTTCATACGCAATGTAATATGGTAGTTCGCTTCGTTGGACAGATCCAACAGTTCCCCGTCCATCAGACGCACTACGGGTCTTAAATTATGTACGCCAAAATTCTCATAGATGATGGCTTCTCTTCCATCGGAAAGCGTAACCATCGTTCCCTTCGGATAGAGCGGCACATACTTTAGAAGTGTCTCCACTACCTCGCGGTCAAACATGATGCCGCAGCCGCCCATCAGATACTCTGTCGCCTCGTACGGTGCGTATGGCTCCATTGGATTTAATTTCCACCCAAATATAGGATACCACACTCCGGCTGCAAGTGGAATCCCTATTACATTATAAAAGAATGCCCAGAACAGATTTTCATGGATGTTCCGCAGCGTTGCCCGGCTTAGGCGGATGGCCACCGGAACATCCGCAGACGGCTTTTTACCAGGACAACGGATGCCGCATCGATTGCCACATCGGTTCCGGCACCGATGGCGATTCCAGTATCTGCTCGTGTCAGTGCCGGGGCATCGTTGATTCCGTCTCCGACCATGGCTACTTTGCCCTGTTCCTTCAGCTTACGGATCTCTGCCTCTTTGCCTTCCGGCAGTACGCCGGCTATGACTTCGTCCACACCTGCCTGTGCACCGATGGCTTTTGCTGTGCGCTCGTTATCTCCGGTCAGCATAATGACACGGATTCCCATGTCACGCAATTCGGCCACCGCCTGGGGGCTGTCCTCTTTGAGCGTGTCTGCTACGGCAATCAGGCCGGCACAGGTATGATTTTTGGCAAAAAGCAACGGTGTTTTTCCCTCTTCTGCCAGCTTTTGGGCCTGATCGAGCAGGGTGGAATCTACGGTTACGTTCTCTTTCATGTAAGAAACGCTTCCGCCGAGCAGCAGATCTTCCCCACGCACCGCGGAAAGACCATTTCCCGGAAGTGCCTGAAAATCATGTACCGCCGTCTGGGAAATCCCCGTCGCTTTGGCATGCTCCATAACTGCTTTGGCCAGCGGATGTTCACTCGAACTCTCCAGATCTGCGGCAAGCTGCATGAGATCACGCTTCGTATAGCCTTCTGCCGGTAAAATATCGGTCACGCGCGGCTCTCCTGTTGTGATCGTTCCCGTCTTATCCAGTGCTACGATCTGTGTTTTTCCAGCATTTTCAAGTGCCACCGCATTTTTGAACAGGATTCCGTTTTTAGCGCCCATGCCATTTCCGACCATGATCGCGACCGGGGTTGCAAGTCCCAGCGCACACGGACAGCTGATGACGAGCACGGAAATACCGCGCGCTAATGCAAATCCGATATCTTTTCCGGCAAGCAGCCATACCATAATGGTGATTACTGCAATGGTGATAACGGTCGGAACAAAAACACCGGATACTTTATCCGCAATTTTTGCAATTGGGGCTTTGGTCGCCGCTGCATCCGATACCATTTTAATGATCTGGGAAAGCGTCGTATCCTCGCCCACACGGGTTGCCTCGCAGCGCAAAAATCCGGACTGGTTCGTGGTTGCCGCACTGACAGAGGAACCTTTCTGTTTATCGACGGGAATACTCTCGCCGGTGAGTGCTGCCTCGTTGACCGCACTGCTTCCCTCTAGGACAATCCCATCGACCGGAATGTTTTCGCCAGGACGCACGACAAAGGTATCTCCCTGCCGCACTTCGGTGATCGACACGATAACTTCCTTCCCATCCCGCACTACGGTCGCAGTCTTCGGTGCCAGCCGCATAAGGCTTTTAAGGCATCGGTTGTCCTGCCTTTTGCGTGGGATTCGAGCATTTTTCCGACGGTGATGAGTGTCAGGATCATTGCCGCGGACTCGAAATAAAATTCATGCATATATCCCATGACTGCATCCATATCGCCGCGCACCTGCGCTCCGGTCATGGCAAACAGGGCATACGTACTGTATCCAAACGATGCTCCGGCGCCGAGTGCCACCAGTGTATCCATATTTGGTGCGCCGTGGAGCAGGCTGGTAAGGATATCATTCGTCACGCAGGTCTTGATATGGTTGGTGAGAAGTACCTTGTTAAAGCTGTTGAGCGCTGCATTCACAGCTGCCACCTGTACCAGAATATCCGTACAGTAAGCATCCCGCTCCACCATTCCCTTAATTCCGCGAATCTGTCCCTCGATGCGGTTTAAACGGTGAATCATATCCTTGTATTCTTTCTCTGACCGTTCCTTTGTCTTATGGGAACAGCAGCATTCCTTTTCCTCTGCCATACGCTTTGCCCTCTTTCTTACTATTTACCCGCAAGTCTGTTTCTATTCCTCATTTGCAGGCTCATTATATACCCCCTTGGGGTATATTGCAAGTGTTTTATTGTGTTATTTTTCTCATCAAAAAAATCCCGGCCTGTCCAACCGGACCAGCCAGGATCTTTTGGGAATCTGCCGTCATGCGGCAGTCTCTTTTATTTATCCGCAAACCCTCTCCAGAATCTCTGTAAGTGCACTTCCGCTGCTGGTATGGCTTCTCACCACATCCGCATTGCAACGCTCCGCCTCTGCCACCGCACACCGTACCATCTTATGTGATACGGTGTTGGTGAAGAGAATGATCAGATCCGGTGATCCGATCTGGTTCCCGAGCTTTGCCGGCATCTGTGTAAATACCTTCGCTTTACAGTTATGTTCCTTACAGATCTTTTTGTACTGGCAGACCATGCGGTCATGTCCGCCTACAATCACAACACTCATGACTACACCGCCGCAAGCTGCCTGCCGAGATCGGTGCAGGCAGCCACAGCCTCATCGTCCGGTGCCTCCTTACAGATCACGCCTTCGCCGTTCAATACATTCGCGCCTGCGGATGACATGCGGTCTACCCAGTCACGCATCCACTGTCCGTCTCCCCAGCCATAGGAACCGAACAGACCGATGGTCTTGCCTGCCGCAAATCCTTCTACCTCGGTTACGAAAGGCTCCATCTCGCCCTCCTCAAGAACCTCAGCACCCATTGCCGGGCATCCGAGTGCAAATGCCTTTGCGTTCTTTAACTCCGCTGTAGAGACGCTGCTTACGTCTACCACTGCGGCTTCCTTACCTGCTGCTGTGATTCCGGCGCCGACTGCCTCTGCCATCGCCTGTGTATTTCCTGACTGTGACCAGTATACTACATAAATCTTATCCAACACTTTTCCCTCCTGCTATATCTCTGTATTCTGCTATATAAGTTAGTCTTAACTAACTTTAGCTATACTATACTAAATAAGAAGGGTTTCGTCAAGTGCAGTAAATGAAATATTTTTCTCATTAGAAAACTGCTATTCCACTTCATCCGCGAACTTCGTCAGGTAGCGCTGATTCTCCTCAAATTCGCAGGTACTCGCATTGTCAAGCACCTTGCGCCCGTAGAAAACGCGCTTTTCCTCCACAGGGATCGACAGTGTCGCCGTGCCGTTCTCCGTCTCGTAGGAGACTTCGTCAATCCCCGTCTCACCAAGCGCCTGATACGCACTGTATAAGGTGTGATCCCTGTATCCGTTCACCATCTCCCAGTAGGAAGCGTACTTGTCACTGGTTAGTCCATACAAATCCAACGTATTATATAGTCCACTGTAATTACGTTCTATATACTTCCGCTCACACCAGTCCAGATGATAGGCATCGCCGGAATATTTTCCCTCATCCACAGCGGTAGCAATCAGCGCCCACAGAACCGAGAACACGAAAAACAGCGCTATCACACATCCTGCTGCCTTTACTGCCAGCATCGGCATACTTACCTCATAGTTTCCGGTCTCATCTGAAAATTTCCACATCATTTTCAGATTCTTAATCTTCTTCATATTCCCAGCCCTCTCTCTCAAAGATCCGGCGTATCAGTTCGTCCACTTTCTCCGAATCACGTTCCATGCCCATCAGCTCTGACAGTTCTTCCTCCGACATTCCAAAGGTGCCAAGCAGTGCTGCTGCCACGTCCTGTTTCATGTCATTGTAATATTCCTTGTTTTCTTCATATTCCAGCTTGCGGTAGGAATCCCCCGTCTCTCTTTCCAGGATATTCTTTCCCGCCCAGAGTACATACTTTACATCGTTCGGACTGATCTGCTGCCCGGCCGGCCAGTCCAGCACCTGCTGGATCTGAAACAGGTCTCTCAAAAAGGCGTGATAATCATCATACAGCCGGACGCGCTCTGTATATTTTTAAACCCCTCCTGTCCATATACCTGATGGGATTTCAGATAATCGTAAAGACCGACATAATCCTCCGCCGTAAACAGTTCTTCTGCCTCCTGCACAGATGCCTGGTTGTGCTGGCGGGTAATGTGAATCCCCTCCAGCCCAAACACAATCGCCAGCACCAGAAATGTAAGCGCTGTCACTGCCGTAATCACCAGCAGAATCACATTCATCACCTTATCTGCAACATACAGTGGCATGGAGTGAATCACCCTGGCTTTCGTAAGCAGCGTCTCCTTTCGCGCCAGATTTTCCTCATTTTTCCATTTTTCGCCAAGCGGATTCACCTCTCCACAATATGGGCATTTCAGTTCTTTCGCCGGATAATCATATCCGCATTTTTTACATATCATCTTCGCACACGCCCTCGCTTTTATTCCGTAAGATGGGAAAATGCCCGCTCCTGCATCATCCGCTCCAGATTGCTCTGATTATCTTTGTCTGATGGATCATACCCGTCCATCACTTCCTTTATCTCTTCCTCTGTCAATTCATAATGCTCATTTAAATACGCAGAGCAATACTCCCGGTAATAAGCGACTGCCTCCTGTTCTTCATATTTATAATCAGCTGCTTCACTTTTCTGGCAGACAATAAGTGCATCTATGATATAGCTCACATCGCTCAGTCCAGTTGGTTTTTTCTCACGGATAATTCTCTCCAGATACTCTCCCTCAGGTGTTATCAGATAATCCTTTGTATCGTTTTCCAGTGTCTCTACCAGCCGGTACTTGCGAAATGCTTCACCATACAATGTATTGTGCTTTTTCATATAAGTACAGATTCCGCTGTAGTCCTGCTGCTGATACATCTTCTCCAGCTTTTCGAGTACTGCCTGCTCTCTGTTATCCGAAGCAACCGTATGAATACGCATGGCCACATATATACCGGCACTGATCAAAAGTCCCGCCACAATCACAGTAATCAGAACCTTCGCCACCATAGACATCCCTGCTTTCGCCACCCGCTGGGGCTTCTCCTCCCACTGCTGCTTCTCTCTTTTTAAGTCATTGATCGTATCCTCGTGCACCTGCACAGATTTTTCAAAGTTGTCGCCACCACAGTACGGGCAGCGCGGTGCATCGTCTGCATATGACGCACCGCAGTTATTACATACAATCATTCTTTCTCCCTCCGGTGTCTCACAGAACTCCTCTTCAAGTAACACCCTGTATTGCTCTTTGTCTATTATATCAGTTTTTTGCTGTATAGGAAGCATTTTCCTATGAACCGAAAAAGAGGAGCAGTCGCTTGAAACGGGCAGCCCCTTTTGAAGTGAGAAGTAATATGAAAAGAAGCACATCCTACCGATTTCTGATGGAAATGCAGATGGAATATTCGTTTGAGAAAAATGTGAGCATTTCTTCCGGCTGAATGTTTGCATCGGATTCCGTGTCTCTTCCACGCTTGGACAATCCGACGGGTGTATGTCCGACACACCGGAGACAATGGGCGGACTTTCTGGTGTCCCTAATGGCACCTCTTCACAGACAATATAAAACCGCGCGAACCGAACTCGCCGGCATCTGCTATTGAAAATAGGGCAGATGCCGACTCAGACAGCGGCTTCGCGCGGTTATGTTTTGTTCAGAGGTGCCATAAGGGACACGCAAAAAAGTCCTACAAATTGTCTCCGGGATGCGGACATGACCCGCGGAGTGCTCCAAACTTGGAAAGACACGGATCATCGAAGATGCAAACATTCGGCTGGTTAGAAATTCCACATTTTTTGAACCGAATTTCCAGATGCATTCCATCAGAAATCGAAGAGGATGTCTTTCTTATATATTACTTCTCACGACAAAAGGGACCATCCGCTTCAAGCGACAGTCCCTCTTTTTCGTTCATAGGTTCTATAATTTTTATTTCTACTCCGTCTTTAGTGCGCGCATGGAATTTAAGATCGCAATGACAGATACTCCGACATCTGCAAACACTGCCTCCCACATGTTCGCCATGCCAAACGCACCGAGAACCAGCACGATCGCTTTGACCGCCAGCGCAAAGACGATGTTCTGTTTTACAATGCCGAGTGTCTTTCTGGAAATCCGCACGATCGACGCAATCTTTCTGATGTCGTCGTCCATCAGGACCACATCTGCCGCCTCAATCGCAGCATCGGATCCCATGCTTCCCATCGCAATACCGATGTCCGCTCTGGTGAGCACCGGCGCATCGTTGATACCGTCGCCGACAAATGCCAGCTTCTCTTTCCCGTTCTCTTCTTTTAACAGGCTCTCCACCTGCGACACTTTATCCTGCGGGAGCAGTTCTGCATGCACCTCGTCGATGCCGAGCTCTGCCGCGATTCCCTCTGCCGCTTCTTTTCTGTCGCCGGTCAGCATGACGCACTTCTTCACGCCCACCTTCTTCATGGAGGCGATCGCCTCTTTTGCTCCGTCCTTTACCGTATCGGCAATCACAATGCTTCCGAGGAATTTTCCTTCTCTTGCCACATAGACAACGGTTCCGATGCTCTTGCACGGCTCATAGAAAATTGCTTTTTCCTTCATCAGCTTCTCATTACCGATGAGCACATTTCTTCCGTCGATGCTGACACTGATTCCGTGTCCAGCCACTTCCTCGGCGTCTGTGATACGGTTCATGTCAAGTTCTTTTCCGTAGGCTTCCCGGATGGATGCCGCAATCGGATGATTCGAGTATCCCTCGCCGAGCGCCGCAATCTCTAAAAGTTCCTCTTTGCTTCCCTCAGCCGGCAGAATCTCAGAAACCTTGAATTCGCCCTTCGTCAGCGTACCCGTCTTGTCAAAGACAATTGTTGTCATCTCAGCTACAGCTTCAAGATAATTGCTTCCTTTTACAAGTACGCCCACCTTCGACGCCGCGCCGATTCCGCCAAAGAATCCCAGCGGCACAGAGATCACAAGCGCACACGGGCAGGAGATAACAAGGAAAATGCAGGCTCTCTGAATCCAGTCACTCCATCCTCCGCCGAGAATGAGCGGCGGCAGAATTGCCAGAATCACCGCACCGATTGTGACAACCGGCGTATAGTATTTTGCAAAACGCGTGATAAAGTTTTCCACGCGCGCTTTTTTGCTGCTCGCGTTTTCCACAAGTTCCAGAATCTTTGCAACGGTGGAGTCATCGAACTCCTTGGTCGTCTGTACTTTCAGCGTACCGCTTCCGTTGACACAGCCGCTGATGATCTCATCTCCGGCTGCCGCCTTGCGCGGAACCGATTCTCCGGTCAGCGCCGCTGTATCAATGAAGGACTCCCCTTCCAGCACAATGCCGTCCAGCGGAATACGCTCGCCCGGTTTTACCACGATCACGCTGCCGACTTCCACATCATCCGGATCGACCTGCGTCAGTTTTCCGTCCACCTCGATATTGGCATACTCCGGGCAGATATCCATCATCGCCGAGATCGACTGTCTGGACTTGCCGACCGCATAGCCCTGGAACAGCTCACCAACCTGGTAAAACAGCATAACGGCAACCGCTTCCGAGTATTCCTTCACGCCAAATGCGCCAAACGTCGCCACCATCATCAGGAAGTTTTCATCAAACACCTGTCCGTGGCTGATATTTCTCACCGCTTTATATACAATGTCATATCCGATGATCAGGTAAGGCACCAGATAGATGACAAATAATATCCATGTATTGATTCCTTCCAATGCCCCCGTATGCTCCGCCACCATCAGGGCTGCGAACAGGACAAAGGATATGATGATCCGAACCAGCATCCGTTTCTGTTTCTTCG
>VOFE01001868.1_pt1 | contig 21972 bp, 26 predicted proteins | sample 5384071 | NCBI WGS metagenome assembly VOFE01 (sample SAMN12384724, study PRJNA508395) | human gut metagenome | isolation source: healthy gut D | host: Homo sapiens
TTACGCGAAGCATGTCTCAACGTAATGCGGTGGGATGCCTCGCAGAAGGGCGTCGAGAGGAGCATTTTCCGTAAGTTGGAGCACTTCTTCCGGTGTGAAGGGTTGGCCTTCATGCACTTTTCTTTCAGTTTTTCTATCATAACGTTCTGTATAAAAAGAGCGGAGTGACGAAGAAACCGATGGGCATCCGTATGGATGTGGATGAGGTTCCTTCGTCACTCCGCTTTTATGGGTGACAAATAAATGAGAATACGTGGCAGGGGCTTCCAGGATATTCGTAAGTTTTATAGCCGCAGAAGACCCGAATGCCGAAAGGAAAAAAAGGACGGACGATAGTTCCGGACTGCCTTCCGGTGGCCATGCCTCTTCTTCCGTTTGCATCCGAAAATCAACACCTCCGCGTCTGTTTTCAAGGTTCAGTGTGTTTTTGTCCTTTTTCAATGCGGAATCGGCGATGCTTTTGCATACACGCCCAATCGTAACGTGGCGGTGCAGACTTCTGAATATGGCATACCCTTTCCGGTTCCAGCAACGGAAACGGATGGTTCCCAGTGTTGTAGATGACAGTCTTGCGCATGCAGAAGTCTTTTAGTCTTTGCAAAAGTATGAAAAAAACGATAAACCTGGAACGAATTGAAATAAAAATAAACTGGTTTTCTTTTGGATGGCGTTGTTCTGCTGATATGAGTTTCGTTTTAAATCTGCCTGCGGTTCATGATGTCGACCCAAGTGTTCATGATGGATTCTGTTTCAAAGCGTTTGAATAAATTCCGTTTGGTGGTTTTGATGGTATTTACCGACTTGCAAATCTGTTTGGCGATTTCCTCCACCGTGTAACCTCTGGCAGACAAAAGCAGGATTTCCTGTTCCGTTTCGTTCAGTCTTTTTATTTCCTTTTTGCCCCAATCGTGGCATAATAAATCGTATTCGTAATACGTACCGTTCGTGTGTAGCATGAGGACGTGTCCGGACTCTTTATGTGCCGAAGGCGATATGGCGCATAAGGCTATCCAAACTTGTCCATTGGAAGTGAACGCGAGAGGAGTGAGTTTGTGGTTTAAGAGTGTTTTTTTTCTTGTTTCGGATAAGGTCTATATCATAACATAGTGTGTAGTTTGTCCGTTCGTTGGTAGGGAATGTGTGGAACAAACCAAGGCCTTTTTCGTTGATTTCCGAAAGCATCTTTTGTTCTTCTGTTGGGACATGTTTTAAGTATATTTTATAGTTGAAACGTTTCTTTCCGTCTATTTCTTCTCCACAGAGCCTGACGATTTTATCGGATACGTATAGGAAATCCTTTTTAAGGAAATCGATGATATAGATATATTGGTTGGAACTTCTAACGAATGCCTTGGCAATCTCAATAAGCGGTTTTAAATTTTCGTATTCCTCCTGTGCATAACCTATGAAGTTGGTAGTTGTGAGGGATTGGTTAGTTTTCATTTTATACTTAGGTTAATTGTTTATGGTGTAAAGTTATAAAAAAACTCAATAAGTGTGACTTTTGACGATAAAAAATCACACTTTTGGGTGAAAATAGCCTTTAGAATTGCAGAAATATACTTTTATACTTGGAAAAAGTATGATTTGACATCTATATTTGAGCAAACTTAATCTTAAGGCCATGACAAAACAGGAATGGAAAACAAATCTTCGGGCGTTGGTCGTAGGTGGTGCAGGTTTCGTAGGCAGCCATCTTTGCCGGGAGGCTTCTTCAATCAGGTTATGAGGAAGTCATTTGTGTGGATAATTTGCAAACCGGCAGGATAGCCAATGTGGCTGATTTGTTAGGCTCCCCTCATTTCAGTTTCTTTGAGCATGATATAGTAAACGAATGGCCTGTATCCGGGGCATTGCATGAGATTTACCATTTGGCCTGTCCGGCTTCTCCTGTGCAGTATCAAAAATCTCCGATACATACATTCAAGACTTCTGTCCTTGGCAGCATCCATCTTTTGGAACTTGCTAAAGAGAAAGGAGCAAGAATCTTGTTTACTTCCACCAGTGAAGTGTATGGCGATGCGCAAGTCTCGCCTCAAAATGAATCTTATTGGGGCAATGTGAATCCCTTCGGTGTCCGTAGCTGTTATGATGAGGGGAAGCGCGGTGCCGAGACCTTGTTCCCGACTATCATGAAGAATACGGTGTAGATACACGTATCATTCGCATATTCAATACATACGGGCCGCGGATGAGTGCGGAGGATGGCCGTGTGGTATCCAACTTCATTGTGCAGGCACTTCGCGGTGAGCCTTTGACTATCCATGGCGATGGCACCCAGACACGTTCGTTTCAGTATGTGAGTGATTTGATAGAAGCGATTGTCCGCACTATGCAGGACGGAGTACCGCATTGTCCCATCAATATAGGTAACCCTTACGAGATTTCGGTAAACGATTTGGCGGAACGGGTGTTGCACATGACCGGTTCCCGATCGTCTATTGTGTACAAACCTCTTCCCCAGGACGACCCATGTCGGCGGCGGCCAGATATTACATTGGCCGCATCCGTGCTGGGCGGGTGGAAGCCGGTGGTGGGTTTGGATGAAGGACTGTCGCAGACTATAGCCTATTTCCGTCACCTTATAAATAAGGCGGTATGAAGCACGAATACGATTTCCTGGTAGTTGGTGCAGGCTTGTTCGGGGCTACATTTGCCTGTATGGCCAAGCAGCATGGCAAGAAATGTCTGGTCATCGACAAGCGTTCCCATTTGGGCGGTAATGTATATTGCGAAGATGCGGAAGGGATAACCGTACACAAATACGGCCCCACATATTCCATACCCATGATGAAAAAGTGTGGAACTTTGTCAACCGGTTTGTATCTTTCAACCGGTTTACGTTAAATACCATAGCCAACTATAAAGGGAAGCTTTATAATTTACCATTCAACATGTACACCTTTTACCAAATGTGGGGTGTGACGCAACCCGAAGAGGCGCGGCGCATAATTGAATCGCAACGTAGGGAAGCGGTGATGGAAAATCCGGCTAATTTGGAAGAACAAGCTATATGTCTTGTGGGGCGTGATGTGTATGCGACCCTTATCAAGGGGTATACAGAGAAACAGTGGGGACGTGCGTGTACGGAATTGCCTGCATCGATTATCAAGCGTTTACCCGTGCGGTTTACGTTCGACAACAATTATTTTAACGACAGGTATCAAGGTATACCGGTGGGAGGGTACAATGTACTGATAAAAGGTTTGTTGGATGGCATCGAATGGCGTACAGGCTGCAATTACTTGGATGACAGGGCTTACTTTGACGGATTGGCGGATGAGATTGTTTACACGGGGCCGATAGACGAATATTTTGGATGGAGTTTGGGTTTTCTGGAATACCGTAGCCTGAGATTCGAACAAGAAATGTTACCTGTATCCAACTATCAGGGCAATGCCATTGTAAATTATACTGAGCGCACCGTGCCCTATACTCGTATCGTGGAACACAAGCATTTCGAGCCAGGTAACGGGGCGGTACTGTCTTTGCCTTATACCGTGGTCACTGGGAATATCCGGCGGATTATACGCCCGGAAGTGAGGCGTATTACCCTGTGGACAACAAGCGGAATAGGGATTTGCATGCGGCTTATCAGGACATGGGGCGATGTAATGTGCCCCATACATGGTTTGCGGGGCGACTCGGCTCATATAAATATGTGGATATGGGGCAGGCCATATCGTCTGCTTTAAAACTTTCAAAGGCTTTATTATGAAAAAAGAGATGGATAAAATCGCGGATTATTTGTTGTTGCGGAGCAGCTATATGCAAGAACTCGGGCTGTTTCATGGCAAAATGGGCGTGGTGGTCGCATTGTATCTGTATGCTGATGCTTATGGAGACGAGGTGATGCGTGAGTACGCATGGGAGTTGTTTCAGCAAGTGTATGATGGAGTGCATACCGATATGCCGGTAGGTTTGGAACGCGGTTTGGCCGGTATCGGTTATGGCACGACACTGCTTTGTAAACGCGGTTTGGTGGAATGTAGCTTGAATGACATCTTGGAAGACATAGACCGTAAGATTATGGAGCGTGATCCACGCAGGCTGACAGACATGTCTGTACGTTCGGGTGTGAGGGGATTGATGCTTTACCTTGACCTGCGCCAGAGCGTGGAGGCTGTGGCGACGTTCGACAGCCGGTATATGATGGAGTTGCAAGATACAGTGGCAAGGAACAATCTGCCTTGCCGGGCATTAGATGTCATGGACGTTTTGAATGAACCCACGTTTCCTGAAACGGAATATATCGAAAGGCCATTAGGTATAGACGGGGATGTGCTTATTATATATTAAAATCCATACTGGTATGATGCACATATTCATCTTCAATAATGCGAGCCGTGCGGCCAATTATGGTATAGGCACTTATGTACGTTTGTTGTAGGACGGGCTTTTGGGACGTTCCGGTGTGAAAGTATCTTTTGTGGACATGTTTTCGGACGTGAAAGAGTATTCGATTGCGGACGATGAACGCGGATGCCGTCACTATCAGGTTCCGGCTTTGTTTTCGGGTATGGAGAATGAGCCTTATTGCCGCAATGTGTTTTATTTTTTAGCCAGGCATATCAAGGCGGAGGATGATGAACGGTTGGTGTTCCATTTCAACTATTTCCAGCATAAGCCGCTTGCCTCTTTGCTGAAAGGGCAATACTTTGATTGCAGGATTGTTTTTACGGTGCACTATTTGGGGTGGTGTTTTGAGCTGAAAGGCAATAAGACTCGTTTCCGTGAACTGATAGCCGAAGGGTATCAACCGAAAGATGACAAGGAAAGAGGCTTGTTGGCGGGCGTGGAAAACGAAAAGAGTTTTTGCATTTAGCTGACGAGGTCATTGTCTTGTCAAAAGATACACAACAGATTCTGGCTGAAAGGCTATGGTGTTTCTTCGGATAAGATGCACTTGGTTTATAATGGTTTGGGGGATGGTTTATGTTTCGACAAAGATAAAAATGTAGGAAATGGCCGCATAATTCTGTTTGTCGGTCGTTTGGACGAGATTAAAGGGTTGAACTATTTGATTCATGCGTTCAGGCATATTGCAGACAAATATGCGGATATCCGTTTGGTGGTTGCCGGGGACGGGGATTTTCAACTTTATTTGTCGCAGTGCAGGGATTTGCAAGGTCGTGTCTCCTTTTTAGGGAAAGTGTCAAGCAGTGAGGTGGAGGACGTTTATCGGTCTGCATATATCGGCGTAATGCCTTCTTTTTCATGAACAATGCAGCTATACGGCCATTGAGATGATGCGTCATAAAATACCTTTGATTGGCACGGATACAACTGGGTTGGCGGAGATGTTGGATGCCACACCGGAGTTGCGCGTATCCATTGATGAAGATAATATGATGGATGAGGAGTTTACGGAGCGTCTTGTGTCCTGTCTGAATTTGTTGTTGTCGGACGAGGATGCATATCAACGGGCGGCGGCGGATGCCGTGGGCAAATTGTATGAAGCCCGTTATAAGGTGTCAGATATGGTGCATGCCACGTGCGGGGTGATGGAAAGTTCATGGGACAGGCCGGATTATACCGTGTCGCCCGATTATCTGAAACATATAGATTCCCGTATGATACAGTTGATAAACCAATGTCCCGACATAGATACGGATTTTTACGGGATGGGAGGAATCGGTGTATATTTATGGAAAAGGGTGTTGGATTTATGTGACAGGAAAGAAGGGGATTTCCAAGCTTCCCTGATACTGGAACATTTGATATACTATATGGATTGGGTACAGGATGTGGTTGGTTCGAGTCCTTTGCCTGTGGAATTGTGGGCCATGATACGAAGTATGGGACAACACGGTTTTTATAAGACGTGTGTGAACGCGTTGCTCGTGCGGCAATCCGGTTCGGATACGCTTTTTCAGATGCCGTCAGATAGAGTTATAATACAAAATGCCTTAAAGATATGCAACTGCAAGATTTAAAATCACAGCTTACTTTAGTCTTTCCGGTACGCATAGATTGTGAAGAAAGACGGGAAAACCTCCGTGTCGTATTGAGGCAGCTCGATGGTTTAGGATGTCGCATGCTTGTATTGGAAGCCGATGCGGTGCCTGCCCTTGGGGAGGAAGCTTGGCCGGATGGGGTGGAGTACACTTTCGTGGAAGATGCTTCGAAGGTTTTTCATCGCACGCGGTATATCAATGAATTGCTGCGTATGGCCGGTACGGAGGTTGTAGGAGTATGGGACACGGATGTGTTGGTCGGTTACGCTCAGATTGGTGAAGCGGTGCAACGGATTCTTGAAGGATGCACCATTGCTTATCCCTATAACGGACAGTTTGTGATGCTTTCGGAACAAATGTCGGTGCATACAAGGAAAAAAGCCGGATTTGGAATATTTGCGTAGCATGAGACTAAATTCTTTTTTGGACGTAGGTTATTCGGAGGAGCTTATTTGGTGCATCGTCAGCGTTATTTCCAATGTGGAGGCGAGAATGAACGGTTTATTGGTTGGAGTCCTGAGGATGCGGAACGGATGCACCGTGTAAGGATACTCGGACACAAGGTGGCATGGACTCAGAGTGGGCAACTCTATCACCTGTATCATCCCCGTGGTGCGAGTTCCAGTTACCAGTCGAAAGACGATGCAGACCGGTTGAGACGGGAACTGGTGAAAATCTGCAGTATGGATAAAGAAACTCTGATAAGTTATCTGTTGAAATGAAAAATATATTGGAATCTTTTCTCGACGCTTTAGAGGTGCGCTATACAAAGCGGTATGTGCGGCGTTTGTACGAAGAACATCCGCATAGAGGCAATATGTACGGGCTGAAGCAGATGTTGGCAGTGTATGGCGTCAGGGCTTTGGGTGTATATATGGAGGACAAGGATTTGCTGAATCTCAGCTATCCCTGTATTTTCCATACGGGAAATGATTTTGTTATCGGTTTGGAGAGCAATGGGAGCCGGATTGTATTCTGGCAACAGGGGAAGAAGAAGACATCCACGCATGAAGCTTTCAAGTCGGATTGGACAGGCAATGTGTTGGTGGTGGAGGATTTGGAAAAGGCCGGTGAGCCGGATTTCAAAAAGCATCGGTGGGAAGATTTGCAGTTCGTGGCTCGATGTTTTTGTCTGCCAACCCTATTGGTGTTTGCTACAGGGATGGGATGCGTAAATAATTGGGGTGAGTTGTCTTTTCTCCATTGGTTTTGCATGTCGTTGGATCTGGTAGGCTTGTGCCTTTGTTTCATGCTTATGCAGAAACAGTTATTGGGCGAAAGCAAAATATGGTGATAAGGTATGCTCATTTTTCCATCATGCTGATTGCAACAGCATATTGGAGGGGGCGTATGCCAAGATTTTTGGGGTCAGTTGGAGTGAAATCGGATTCGGTTATTTTATGGCGAATATCCTGTTGCTTTCGCTTTATCCATCAGGTATTGACGTGTTGCGTGTGGTGAATGGGTTGGCCATGTGCTACGGGGTGTGGAGCATCTATTATCAATGGCGTGTGGCTAAGAACTGGTGTGTGCTTTGTGTGTCAGTGCAGGCTGTGGTGTGGTGCACGGGCATCATGGCGGCTTGCCATATTCGGGGCATTTCATTGTCCGTCGAGGCTTGCTTGTGGTCGGCCATGGTTCTGGTGGCTTGTGTGATGCTTGTGCATCAATATGCCTTTTCGTATCAATCGGACAAAGAGCGCATCCGTATGGTACAGCAATACAAGGGATTGAAAGCCAATAGTGTTGTGGCCAAAGCTTTGATAGAAAGCAGTACCTATTACAAGGTTTCGGAAGAGGATTCTTCTGTCTTTTTCGGAAATAAAGAGGCTCACTTGCATATCACGGTTCTCAGCAATCCACATTGCAATCCGTGTGCAAGGTTACATAAAAGGGTAGAGGACATGCTAAAGTGGTATGGCGACGACCTTTGTGTGCAGTACATCTTCACGGCTTTCAGTGAAAAGGCGGAAGACAGTTGCCGATACCTTATTTCGTGTTACGACAAAGACAATCCGGAAGCCACACTCAAGATATATGGCGAATGGTATGCCGGAGGAAAGAATAGATATGAATCCATTGTGAAGGAGCATGCGGACAGTATTCATACGGACGAAGTGGAGCAAGAGGTACAGAAGCATTTCCGGTGGTGCAAGGGACATGGATTTACGGCTACACCTACGGTATTGGTGAATGGTTATCTTTTTGCCTCGCGAGTATGACATAGAGGATTTGGTGATGCTAACAAACTGTCAGATAGAATATCCAAGAAAAATATTGTGCATGATATCAGTGGCCGAAGCACTACGCCATTGGGAGCAGAGTCGCTCTCTGCGGAAGAGTCAGTGTGATTGTTTAACTTTCCAAACAGAAACATGATGAAGAAGCTTAAAAGATTTGCTTTGAATGATGCCAGGATGTTGTCCCGTGAAGAGTTAGCCGCTATTGAGGGTGGTTTGACTATAGATGCAGTAGATAATTGCACTGTCAGTACAAGTGGCCGCCCCTGTGTGTTTTACTCCGATTATAATAGTAGTGACGGACATCAGACGATAGTAATAGGCAAATGTGCTGTTAAGTACGAACAATTTGGAAGTACAGTAATAGCTACTCCTTATTGTATGTAAGATAGGCTTTTGTATTCCATCGGTATCACGGATTTGATACCGATGGAATTAGGCTTTCTTATTGAGAAGAATAGATGAAATGGAGAGTAAAAACTATTAGATATGAAAGGTAATTTACTGGTATATATTTTATTGCTTTTTTGTTGTGTACACACTTCCGCACAGACCGTAGAAATAGTCGGTGAGGTGGAAGACGCTTTTCTGCAGGTCCCTCTCAGTGGAGTGAGGATTTCTATTCTCAATCCGGATAGTACGGTTGTGGTGGATTCCGCAAAGGTAGTGGACTTTATAGACCGTAATGGAAAACTTCTGCAGGTGATGTTCTCTGCCGCAGTTAAGGCTGAAAAAAGGATTATTTGGTACGTGCTACGAAGACGGGGGTATGGTGATGTCTGGCAATCTGTTTCCGTGCCGTCATCACAAATAAGTTCGGTTAAAATCCCTACTATTAAGATGCGCAAGGAGCGTAATATGGCCTTGAACGAGGTCGTTGTAAAAAGCTACGAAGGTCAAGATGTATTATAAAGGAGATACGTTGGTATATGATGCCGACGCTTTTAAATTGCCCGATGGTTCGATGCTCGATGCCTTGATACGCCAGTTGCCGGGCGTGACGATGAATGACGGTGGCGAGATATTCGTGAACGGGCGACGGGTGGATGAATTGTTGCTCGGTTCGCGGACTTTCTTCCGTGGAAACAAGAAAGTGTTGATGGAAAACCTACCTTATTATACGGTGAAAAACCTAAAAGTATATGAAAAACAGACGGACAAGAGTGAGGCGTTGGGATACGATGTGGAACCGCGCAAATATGTGATGGACGTAAATTTGAAAAACGAATACAACCAAGGATATATTGCCAATGTGGAGGCTGCGGGCGGAACGGAAGACCGGTGGTTGGGGCGCGGCTTCCTTTTGGGGTTTACCGATCGCTGGCGGTATGCGTTGTTGGGCAATGTGAACAACGTGAATGAAAGCCGCCACATCGGAGAGCATGGCCATTGGTCTCCGGCCACCATGCCCCAGTCGCTTCTCACCACGCGCAGCGTAGCGACCGATTTGGATTACCAATCGAAAGATAAGAATGTGACGAACAATTTCAATGCCGGTTTCACATCGTCCAATACCGAATTGGAGATGCACCAACGCTATGAGCAATTCCTTGAAGGTAGCAAACCCATGTCGCTTACGGAGAACCGTAATGAATCTGACAACTGGCACTTGAAATTGGTCAACCGTTTGAATTTCAAAAAGCCGGCTTACTTTGATTTCACGTCCCATTTTGATTATGAGAAAAGGAATGCTTCAGGTGGATCGCACTTTAACCAATGGGATGACCGGTTGACAGCTTCTATGCGTACTGATGCATTAAGTGAAGGGCGGTCATGGGCTTTTTGTCAGGAAACGGGAGGATCTTTCAATGTGAATAAGGAAAAACGTTGGTATGGCAATTATTACCTTTTTTCAGGCACAGCGATGATCAGTCGTGGCTTTCCAACCGTTACGATACGTGGCAGGCCACCACACAAAGCCGATGATATCCGCCATAATGCCAGTGATGTGTCCCATAAATTGACGAACATGATGTTTAATACCTATTGGACTATTACCGATTTGTTTGGTAAAGTGGATCTTATTATTGGGGACGATTGGAATTATTCCGATAGCCGTATTCATGATTACCTTTATCACCCCGATACGCTCTTACTGGCTTCGCAGCTCGATATGTTGTCAGCTATTACCGACCCTTCCAATTCCTATGATAGCCATCATCGTAATTGGTGTAATACAGCCAGCATTATCTTTTCTCAAAATGGAACTTATAAATTAGGGCTTTATGATATTCAATACGACCGTTGGCGTGTGGCTCTCAATGTGCCGGTTTTCATCAGTCGCTTGATTACAGGCGAGGAGGTATCGACACTTTGATGCATGGCACGTGGGTGTATTTTAGACCCGATGCATCTTTTCGGCACATGTCGGAAGACGGAAAGCACGATTTTCGTCTCAGTGCCGGTTACCAATGTGCTCCGGTGGATATACTGAACCAAATAGGTTACCGTGACGACAGCCAACCGCTTGTGATTAGGAGGGAAATCCTGACTTGAAGGGGACGGCCACGACAAGTGCCAATGTCGATTATACCCGGAAATACGGGACGCACGTCAGCCTATGGCATGCGGGCGCGTCGTTCAACTACCGCCACCGTGACGTGGCGCAGTCAGCAGTTACAATCCGGTGACGGGCGTGTACACTTACAAGCCGATGAATGTGAGCGGAGCTTATTCCGCTACGGCACGGTTCGACATTTCGGCCAACATCGGCGAGAAGCGTTATTGGACATGGCAGATGAATGCAGATGCGAATTATGACCATTCCGTAGACCACGCCATGTTGGCGGGGGGAGACGGAAAGCCACGTGAATGCGGTGAACACCACTGTCCTGCACGATGGTACTTATATCCAATATAATAAGGACGCATTCAACATCCGGGCTTCCGGTGACATCCGTTGGCGGCATTCAGAGGGACGGATGCACGATTTCGAGACACTCGATGCCTTGGATTTCAACTACGGACTTTCTGCCCGTTATACCCTACCGCGTATCAAGACCACCTTGTCGGCCGATGCCACAATGTACAGCCGCCGGGGGTATGGCAGTTCGGAACTGAACACGGATGACTTTGTGCTGAATGCCTCGCTCAGCCAACCGTTCTGGAAAGGCAAGCTCATTGCAAGGATTGAAGCGTTCGACCTGTTGCATCAGGTTTCTTCCACACAATATAGTGTCAATGCGCAAGGGCGTACCGAAACATGGTTTCGTTCTCTGCCCCATTACGTGATGTTGCATTTGGTGTTTCACTGGAACAAGAATCCTAAAAAAGGAGGGTGTTCAGGTTCATGTCCCATTTTTAGTGGATATTTTAGTGTCGTTTAAAAGTGCATCAAAAACGGGAACAGTAAATTGGAAACTCTGAAAAAATATGAATAGGTTGAAACGTTTTCCACACTTCAGACAGAATAATGTGTCGGATTGCGGGCCGACTTGTTTGCGTATGATTGCGCGGTACTACGGTGTAGACTATACAGCGGAGATGTTGCGTCGTCATTGCCATGTTTCACGTCGTGGAGTCAATATGTTGGGCATAAGCGAAGGAGCGGAACATATCGGTTTGGATACGGTGGGGATGAAAATGACATTTAGCCAATTAGCGGAGGAGGGTGTATTTCCCTGTATCCTGTATTGGAACCAGAGTCATTTCGTGGTTTGTTACGGTATAGAAAGAGATAAGGCGGGAAGTTATAAAATCCATATTTCAGACCCTGCCTCGCAACGCCTTACCTATACCCAAGAAGAATTTGAGCGATGTTGGATTGGAAGACGTGCCGAAGATAAAGGGTGCGGTGTGGTTTTGATGTTGGAACCGGGGGATAATTGGGGGAAAGTGGAAGATGAATACCGGAAAAACAGTCGGAGCATTCTTTCGTTTACCCGTTATTTCGTGCCTTACCGCTGCATGATAGGCCAGTTGCTGTTGGCCATGCTTGTCGGGAGTTTGATACAGATGGTGTTGCCTTTCCTTTCGCAAGCGATGGTAGACCAGGGTATCAACGGGCGAAATTTGGATATCATCACCCTGATACTTTTGGCACAGTTGGGTTTCTTTGTGGCCACGCTGAGCATCGACTACATCCGTTCGTGGATTATGCTGCACATGAATTCGCGCATCGATATTGCGTTGATTTCCGATTTCTTGATCAAACTTACGGCTATGCCCTTGCAGTTTTTCGATTCGCGCATGACGGGCGACATCTTGCAACGTATTGGAGACCATGGACGGATAAAAGGCTTCCTATTGGGCAACAGCATGCGTATCGTGTTTTCGATAGTGAATTTCATTGTATATTTGGGCATATTGGCTTATTACAACACGGTGGTGTTGGTCATATTTCTCGTGGGCAATACTTTGTATGTGGCATGGATTTCGTTCTTTATGCGCTATCGGAGGGAACTTGATATCAAGCGGTTCAACCAGTCTGCTTTGGAACAGAGCAAGATGATACAGTTGGTACAGGGCATGCAGGACATCAAGCTCAATAATAGCGAACGCCAGAAGCGTTGGGAGTGGGAGCGGATACAGGTCAAGCTCTTTCAGATTGGCCTGAAAGGGCTTCGCATCGGGCAGGTGCAGCAGTCCGGTTCGGTGTTTTTCACGCAAACCACGCATATACTTATTTATTATATCGCAGCGAAAGCCGTGGTGGACGGTTCGATGACCTTGGGTATGATGATGTCCCTGACCTACATTATCGGGCAGGTGTCGGCTCCGATTGGGGAGTTCATCGGTTTTGCACAGTCGTTCCAAGATGCGAAAATCAGTTTGGAACGTTTGAATGAGATACATTCGCAGGATGACGAAGAGACGGATATTGATAAAAAACTGGCCACGCTTCCTCAAAAAGGGACATTTGCATTGAGCGCCTTTCGTTCAGTTACACCGGTTCGGAGCGGGATTGGGCATTGAAGGACGTTTCGCTCCATATTCCGGAGCGTCAGGTGACGGCCATTGTGGGCGAAAGCGGATGCGGAAAAACCACACTGATCAAACTGCTTCAGGGATTTTATGAACCGACCCGTGGCAGTATCAAGGTAGGAGGAGTCAATCTCTCGGACATCAACCCTCATACTTGGCGTGCGGCTACAGGTTCGGTGATGCAGGACAGTTTTATCTTTTCCGATACCATAGAGGGGAATATTGCTTTCAATACAGACGAGGCGGATAAAGAACGTATGAAAAGTGCTGCTCGCATGGCGCGGATTGATGATTTTGTGGAGTCTCTTCCTTTGGGCTATGACACCGTCATCGGCATGGAGGGCAAGGGGTGAGCCAAGGACAGCGGCAACGCATCTTGATAGCCCGTGCCATCTACAAGAATCCGGAGTATATTTTCCTCGACGAGGCGACCAATTCGCTCGATGCCACCAATGAAGCCCACATCATGGACAATCTGCATTGTTTCTACAAAGGACGTACGGTGGTGGTCAGTGCGCATCGCCTGAGTACCGTAAAGGATGCCGACCAAATCATCGTGATGGACAAGGGAAAGATTGTGGAGCGCGGCAACCATCAAAGCTTGTTGGAAAAACGGGGCAGGTATTATGAATTAGTGAAAAATCAAATGAGTGTCATGGCATGAAACAGCAGAAACAACATTGTCCGGAAGTAGAGCGGCTCATGGGGGGACGCTTGCCGTTTGTTACGCGCTACGGCATAACCATCGTGGTCATTGTAATGGCATTGGTGTGTGCCGGATTGCTGTGGTCGGGAGGGCCTTCGCAGCAACTGATGAGGGATATTATGAAACATACAGTCCAACAAATTAAAAACAAAATATAATGAACCATTCCAATTGTGTGATTTCGGCAGTAGGGCGGAGCAGCCTGCACCGTATGTGGCTGAAGGGGGAGTGCAATTTCGACTTGCACTTGGTGGTCTACGATGATTCCATGGAAGAGTTTCGTGGAGACACGGAGTATATTTGCCACATCAAAGGATATAAGTTGAGAGTCGTCTACCGGTATCTTGAAATGTATCCGGAGTTGAAAGAACGGTATAATTATTTCTTCTTTCCGGATGATGACATCCAAATGGATGCCGCGGTCATCAATACCCTGTTCGAGGCCATGCGGCGTTACCGCTTGCAGATTGCACAGCCGGCATTGCGTATGTCTTATTACACGTGGAGCCATACGTTGCAAGACAGGTATTGCAAGTTGCGGTATATCAATTTCGTGGAAATGATGGTGCCGTGTTTCTCACGTGAGGCATTAAACAAAGTGTTGTTCACTTTTAATGAGAACGAGACGGGATGGGGAACGGAAACCCATTGGGCGGAGTTGATTAATGCTTCGCAAAGGGATATGGCCGTCATTGACGAAGTAAGCGTGGTGCATACGCGTCCCATCCAATCGGGACAGGCCATCCATAATAGGGAACTGGCTGCTTACTTACGAAAATATAACCTGTCTACCAAGGTGCTTCACTATGATTGCCTGCCTTCTGAAAGTGTGTATTGCTGTGACAGGAATACTTTCAGAGAACTTTGTAAGACGTTGGGGCATTGGATAGGGGAAGAACGTATATCGGCTTTCTCGGCAGGTGAGGACGGGTATTTCGGATATGTGCATTTCCTGTTCCTGTTAGCCCATATTACACAGATGCAGAACTATGCGGACGCGGGTTATGATTTGTTGTGCAAGGCGCAAGACAGTTTGGGGACGGTGATGCACGATATGACTTTCCGGAGCGGCATAAGCGGATGTTGTTGGCTGATAGAATATCTGTCAAAAGAAGGGCTTTATAGAGGAGAATCGAAGATTTGCTTGAAACGGTAGATGCGTATATCAGGCAAAATATCGGGGAAACGATGTCGGTGGAGGATTTAGCCGGAATAGGGCGTTATTACTTGGCCAAGATGCAGAACCGTCCTACGAAGGAACATCGTGATGACTGCGAGAGGATTGCCGTTTTGTTGCAAGGCCGAATGGGTGAGGAGGCTCCTTCGGTTACGGTAGATGCACTCACGTTGATGCAGGCTTGCGGAATGGAAACGAGGGAACAACTTCGAGTATTGGAACGCAAAATAGAACGTATGGAGTGTACTCAAGTGGAGCGTGTATATATGCTGTTCCGTCTTTATCTGTTGACGCACGATGGTTATTTTTTAGCAAGGGTGCAAGAGGGGATGAAAAACCTTCGGCCGCAGTTGATGACATTGGAAGATGCGGTAATGTTAGTTGAAATCATGTATCACACTGTAAAATAAGGAGAAGGCTATGAAGACGGCAATATTGTTTGTGACGCATATTTATAATGAGGATATAGAACGGCAAATCATCAAATTACATGAAGAGACCAAGGACTTTGCCACATTGTATGTCGGCTTTCAGGCAGACAAGGTGCGCATCACGCTGCCGGATGGCATCCGTTCTTTCCCCCTTCACCGTCAAGGAACTCAATAGGTTGGGATATCGTTCGTGGGGATGTACTTTGATGGACGGGAATTTCCACTTCGTGATGTTGGACTTTTATCTCAAACATACCGGTTATGACTTTATTGGCTTATAGAATACGATGTCCGTTTTAATGGGGATTGGAAAAACTATTTCGAGTTCTTTGCGGATAAGGATGACGATTTTATTTCTGCCCATATTGGAGACTTTTCCGGGAATACCCGATGGACAAGATGGAAAGAGATAGAATTGGTCAATATCAAACTGAATCATAAGATGTTGTTACGTTCTTTCAATCCGATATGCCGTTTCTCTGACAGGGCGCTTTCTTTACTGAACGAGCGATGCCTATTGGGCGACAGGGGACACAATGAGGTGTTGATGCCTACATTGTTCAAATGCTTCAATTTGAAAATGTCCGATTTCGGGGGGAATGGCAGATTTATATACACCGGTTGTTCGGGATTGTTTTATACGGATGACCCGAATGATGTTTGCGGGGACAAATGTACCCATCGTTTCCGTCCTGCTCATACGGAGGGTGAAATGGCATTGTCTGGTATGATTTATCATCCGGTGAAGTAATAAACTAAAACAAGTAAGATAGAAGATAATGGAAAATTACAATCATAATTGTTTGGTCTTTGCCACACATAAATTGGACGAAGGCATATTGGATTACTTGGCTTACCTCAAAAAGGAAGTGGAAGGGGTGATGGACCTTTTGGTTTATACGACCAATCTGCCCATCCGATAAAAGAAGATGATTACCCCGGATTTCGCTTCTGTTTTTTGAGTCTGTCGGATTGAAAGGTTTTTTTCCATCAGAATGAGAGGTTGCTACCCAACACTTTTGTAGCTTTGGCGGAATGTGCGGAACAATATCGTTACGACCATTACCTGCTGATGGAAAATGATATTGTGCTACATGGGGATTTTCGCCGTTTCGTCCAACGGGTCAATGTCGAGGACGCGGTGGATTATATCCATATTGCCACCGATGTGGAGGGCGGTCCGCAAAACATTGGCCTGTCCGGTATATACAGGACTGTCCTTTTAAACATCTTTATTTCTCTTGGTGTCACATCTTGTATCTCAGTCATGGTTTCTTAACGGACGTGGCAGGAGTTCATGGCACGTAATGATTCCATCCATTATGAATTCCTGCTGCCCACTATGGCGTATAACGGCAATTATCTGGTTCGGCAGTTTGAAAATTTCGGCTACAGTTTCCAAGTTTCCTGGGGAGCAGCGGAACTTTACGAAAGCAAGTATATGAACGAACGGATGCCCGATACATTCTATCATCCGGTGAAGGATTTGAGTATCGTGGATTGGGGAGCAGGAGATATGCCCCAAGGGACGTAAAACGGCCGAAAAAATGACCGCCAAATGATTTTCCGTTCTCAGCCGAATGATTTTTCAATCTCAGCCAAGCGATTCTTGAATCGGCTGGTATCGTTTGAGGCATGTATTGAAGGTTTTCCGTCTTCCACCCCTTTCTATACGAGAATACAAAAAAGGGTTCGCATCCTTCATACTTCCTCAAAGCGACTTATGGTGAAGGCTCTGTGCTCGTTTGGCCTTCACCGTGCCTTCACGCGATGCGTTTCGCGGTGTGAAAACATCCTTCACCCTTTTGCTTTGATACTGTCATTCAACGGCTTATGGTGAAGGATGTGGTGGGGGCATTCACCTAAAGCAAGGCCTGAAAATAAAAGCTTTCCGGGAAAAGCCTGCGCATATCTGTTTCTTCCGGTACCGTCCGGAAAAGGCCGAAAACGCTCGAACCTGAACCGCTCATGGAAGCGTATGCCGCTCCCTGGTCGTACAGCCGTGCCTTGATGTCTGCGATTTCGGGATGGAGGGCAAAGACTCCTTCTTCAAAATCGTTCGTCAGGAGGTCTTTCCATTCCTCTACGGGGCGGCGGATGATGTCTGTGATAGGCGTTTCGGGTCTTCGGGGACTGATTCGGGCGTAGGCTTTTTCGTGGACACGAAGATGTCGGGCTTCACTAAAACGAGATGCCAGTCGGAGAGTGAAAGGCCGATAGGAGTGAAGATATTGCCGATGCCTGTGGCAAATACCGGACGGTTGCGCACGAAGAAAGGACAGTCGGCTCCCAAACCGGTCACGCGTTCTTCAAGTTCGTTGTCGGACAGGCCGAGGTTAAACATTTGGTTGAGGCTTTTCATCGTATGGGCCGCGTCCGACGAACCGCCCCTAAGCCTCGCCCGACGGGATTTGCTTATGCAACGATATATAAAGGTGGGGGAGTGCATAATGTTCCCGTATCAGGCGCAGGCCCTTGATGAGCAGGTTCTGTTCCGGCGGGCAGTCGATGTCGATGCCGCCCGACCGGAATGTATAATCTTCCGTGGAGTGTTCTTGGGGGATGAAATCTCGCAGCAGAACATGAAGAAGGATTATACGCAAATCAACCCTGTCATTCAGGAAGCGTATGAGATGCTTCAAAAAGCGGCGGCACGAACGGACGGGCTGAGTGGTCTGGAAAGCGGTTTCCATGCATTGGACAAAATGACCTCGGGCTGGCAAAATTCCGACCTGGTGATTATTGCCGCCCGTCCCGCTATGGGTAAAACGGCTTTTGTGCTTTCCATGGCAAAGAACATGGCGGTAAATGCGAAAATCCCTGTGGCTTTGTTCTCTCTTGAAATGTCCAACGTACAGTTGGTCAACCGTATGATTGTCAACGTGTGCGAAATTCCGGGTGAGAAAATCAAGAGTGGCCAGTTGGCTCCGTATGAATGGGGACAACTGGATTATAAAATAAAAGAATTATACGATGCACCGATGTATGTGGATGACACACCATCCTTGTCCGTCTTTGAATTACGCACCAAAGCACGACGGCTTGTACGCGAGCATGGAGTAAAAATCATTATCATTGACTACCTTCAGTTAATGAATGCCAGCGGAATGTCATTCGGCAGCCGTCAGGAAGAGGTCAGTACCATTTCACGTTCACTGAAGGGGTTAGCCAAAGAACTGAACATCCCCATCATCGCACTGAGCCAGCTGAACCGTGGTGTGGAAAGTCGTGAGGGTATTGACGGAAAACGTCCCCAGCTCAGTGACCTCCGTGAATCCGGAGCTATTGAGCAGGATGCCGATATGGTATGCTTTATCCACCGCCCGGAATACTATAAAATCTACTCGGATGAAAAAGGGAACGACCTGCACGGTATGGCAGAAATCATTATCGCCAAGCACCGTAACGGTGCCGTAGGTGATGTACTGCTGCGTTTCCGTGGCGAATTCGCCCGCTTCCAGAATCCGGACGATGATGTCATCGTGCCTATGCCGGGTGAGGCGCCGGGTATTATCCGTTCCAAAATGAACGGTGGCGGCAACAATGTACCTCCCCCATCTCCTGATGCCGCACCTGCCGACAATAATCCGTTCGGAACCCCTATTCCCGAAGGACCTTTACCGTTCTGACATTTATTTATCCCTCACAGAATTAACACGGATTATTTCCCTCAAAGAAAAATCTGTGTTAATCTGAGTAATCTGTGATGGATAAATAACAGGATAAAAGAAAATAATTACTAAATTTGCAGGTCATTTTGAAATACATAAAAAATATCATATATGAATATCTCTTATAATTGGCTGAAAGAATACGTCAACTTCGATTTGACACCGGATGAAGTGGCCGAAGCGCTGACTTCCATCGGTTTGGAAACCGGAGGCGTAGAAGAAGTCCAAACAATTAAAGGTGGTCTGGAAGGTATTGTCATCGGCGAAGTGCTGACTTGCGAACCTCATCCCAATTCAGACCACATGCATGTTACTACTGTGAATTTGGGACAAGGCGAACCGGTACAGATTGTCTGTGGAGCTGCTAACGTAGCTGCCGGACAGAAAGTGGTGGTTGCCACATTGGGCACCAAACTATACGATGGCGAAGAATGTTTTACCATCAAGAAATCAAAGCTCCGCGGAGTTGAATCTATGGGTATGATCTGTGCCGAAGACGAAATCGGTATCGGAAACAGCCACGAAGGTATCATCGTATTGCCGGCGGATGCTGTTCCGGGTACTCCCGCTAAAGATTATTTCAATATTAAAAGCGAATACGTACTGGAAGTGGATATCACCCCGAACCGTGCGGACGCCTGCTCACATTACGGCGTGGCCCGAGATCTGTATGCCTACCTGATTCAAAACGGCAAACAAGCCACTTTAAAACGTCCGTCTGTAGAAGCGTTTAAAGTGGATAACCATGATATGGACATCGCCATTGAAGTAGAGAATACGGAAGCATGTCCGCGTTATGCCGGAGTTTCCATAAAAGGGGTAACTGTAAAAGAGAGTCCCGAATGGCTGCAAAACAAATTACGCCTGATCGGAGTACGTCCTATCAATAATATCGTGGATATCACCAACTACATCCTTCACGCATACGGCCAGCCCCTGCACTGTTTTGATGCAGATAAGATTAAAGGTGGGAAGATTGTAGTGAAGACTGTTGCCGAAGGTACTACATTCGTTACTTTGGACGAAGTGGAACGCAAATTATCCGACAAGGACCTGATGATATGCAACACAGAAGAACCGATGTGCATTGCCGGTGTATTCGGTGGTCTGGATTCGGGAACAACCGAGCAAACAGTAGATGTATTTTTGGAAAGCGCTTATTTCAACCCGACTTGGGTACGTAAAACAGCCCGTCGCCATGGATTGAGTACGGACTCTTCTTTCCGTTTTGAACGTGGTATTGACCCCAACGGAACTATTTATGCATTGAAAGAAGCGGCTTTACTGGTTCAAGAACTGGCAGGAGGTACTATTTCTTCTGAAATTAAAGACAACTACCCTGCCCCGATAGCCGATTTTACAGTAGAGCTGAATTATGAGAAAGTCCACTCACTGATAGGAAAAACCATACCGGTGGAAACCATAAAGAGCATTGTCACCAGTCTTGAAATGAAGATTGTGAACGAAACACCCGGAGGCTTGACTTTACAAGTTCCCCCCTATCGTGTGGATGTGCAACGTGATTGCGATGTAGTAGAAGACATTCTCCGTATCTACGGATATAATAATGTGGAGATTCCTACTACCTTGAAATCCAGCCTGACCACCAAAGGTGAAGTGGATTACTCCCAGAAATTACAAAATCTGATTTCAGAGCAACTGGTAGGTTGTGGTTTCAATGAAATACTGAACAATTCACTGACCGCCGCTTCCTATTACGAAGGATTGGAAACATACAAGAACGAAAATTTGGTTTACTTGATGAACCCATTGAGTAACGATTTGAACGTGATGCGTCAAACTTTATTATTCGGTGGTTTGGAAAGCATCCAGCACAATGCCAATCGCAAGAACGCCGATTTGAAATTCTTTGAATTCGGTAACTGCTATTTTTATAACGCAGAAAAGAAAAACCCGGAAAAAGTGCTTGCGGCTTATGCTGAAGAATATCATTTAGGATTGTGGGTAACCGGCAAACGCGTCAGCAATTCATGGGCCCATCCCGATGAAAACAGCAGTGTTTACGAATTAAAAGCATACGTGCTGAACATCTTTACCCGTTTGGGATTGAATTTCGGCAACGTGGTATTCGGTAACCTGACCAACGATATCTATTCAACAGCCATCAGCGTACACACACGTGGCGGCAAGTTATTGGCCACCTTCGGCATCATCAGCAAGAAGATTCAAAAAGCATTCGATATAGACAATGAGGTATATTATGCAGAAATCAACTGGAAAGAACTGATGAAAGCCATCAAGTCGGCTAAAGTCAACTTTAAAGAACTTTCCAAGTTCCCGGCTGTGAAACGTGACTTGGCTTTGTTGATTGACAAGAACATACAGTTTGCAGAAATCGAAAAAATAGCCTATGAGACTGAAAAGAAACTGCTGAAAGAAGTAGAATTGTTTGATGTTTATGAAGGCAAGAATCTGGAACCGGATAAAAAAAGTTATGCAGTGAGCTTCTTGTTACAGGATGAAAGCGCAACACTGAACGACAAACAGATTGACAAGATCATGTCCAAACTGATTGCTAACCTAGAAAACAAACTAGGTGCAAAACTAAGATAATAATAAAAATAACCATTATAAAACTACAATCCAATGGGAAGAGCATTTGAATATAGAAAAGCTACAAAGCTGAAAAGATGGGGCCACATGGCCAAAACATTTACAAGACTGGGTAAACAAATCGCTATAGCTGTAAAAGCAGGTGGTCCGGAACCCGAAAATAACCCGACCCTACGTGGTGTGATCGCTACTTGTAAGCGTGAAAACATGCCGAAGGATAATATTGAACGCGCCATTAAGAATGCAATGGGTAAAGATACCAGTGACTACAAAGGTATGACTTACGAAGGATA
>VOFE01001805.1_pt1 | contig 21799 bp, 24 predicted proteins | sample 5384071 | NCBI WGS metagenome assembly VOFE01 (sample SAMN12384724, study PRJNA508395) | human gut metagenome | isolation source: healthy gut D | host: Homo sapiens
CCAAAATAACGGTTATTGCGGCTATTCTGCCGAGAAAACCGAATTCTCTTTTATAATTTCCAAATTTTATCATAATTGTCAGGTTATATTAGAATGAAAGATTGCTGTAAAAGTATACACTCGCTGGACCGGATAGACTGTTCCATTATCTCCCGCTTGTGCAGGATCCAGCATCTTCTCTTTAGACCAAACTGCCAAATTGTCTCCAATCACACTAATTACTGCTTTCTGGAGACCAAACTTTTTTCAGGAATTGGTTCTTGAGTGTATAAGAGACTTGCACATTCTTCAGACGCAAGTAACTACCATCAGACAACCAAAAAGAAGATGATTGACTATTATTACTGCTACCTCCATAATAAAGACGAGGGTACTTGGCGTTCGGATTCTCGGTGGCAGGGTTGCCTGAGATCTCACGTGAAATCCATCGGTTTGCCGGGTTGGCAAAATCTGTAATCACATTACCGGCTGTACTACCTCGAGAATGGCTGATACATATTTCCACCTTTAAAATAGGTCACGTGGCTTACTCCCTCGAACAGGACACTTACATTGAAGTTCTTCCAGTTAAACTCTGTGGCAAATCCATACTGTATCTGAGGCACATAAGAATACTTCAAAGGTACAATATCATCCCAATTGACAATGCCATCGCCATTGACATCCTTATACTTGATGTCACCCGGCAAGTAATTGCCAAAATCCTGACGAGGACTATTATCTATATCTGCCTGGTCTTTAAACAAGCCCAAAGCTATCAAGCCTCGGTTAACTCCACTTTGATATCCTACGGCTGATTGGTAATCGTATTTCTTAAGGTCTTCCTCGAAATTGGTGATTTTGTTCATGGACTGTGTATAGTTGGCACGTACAATCAGGTATTTGTCATTGTCACCCAAAGGTTGCGTATATGAGATATGTCCATCCATACCCCAGCTCTTCATTTCACCCACATTGGCCCCAAGGCAATGACGGAAGTCCCATCTCTTCCGGTACACTCTGGCGTTGCTGATAAATACCGGAACGTATATCCTGGAAGAAATCGACTGTCATCTCAAAACGTTCGTGGAAGAAACGTGCATCAATACCGATGTCAGCTTTCTTGGCCTTTTCCCAGCGCAGGTTGCTGGAACCTACTTGCGTTTCGGTCAAACCGGAACCGTTATTCCAACTGCCGGAACCTGTGTAACCAATCAAAGTAAGATAGGGAAAACGTACCGAGTCGTCCCAAGTGAGGCGGTCGTTACCTACTATACCATACGAAGCCCTGATTTTGAAATAATTGATAAAATTGTCCTTATTACGCCAGAAGCGATATTGCGTGGAGCCCAACCTATAGAAACAGCAGGGAACCAACCAAATTTCTTACCTTTCTCAAAAGCCTCCGAACCGGTGTAACCCATATTAAATTCGGCCATATAAGTATCATCATACGAATAAGAGAAACGGCTTGAGTAACTATTATATCGTTTAGGGATAGCAGTCAGCAATTGATTATATTTCGATGCTTCATAATCGCTCCATTCGGCCTTCACCAAAGCACCCACCTTATGTACCTTATTAAATGTCTGGTCGTAATTCAGTCGGAAATCCCAATAAATTCTACGCTCAGTGTCATTCCAATTTGTATAATAGGGCTCCACTGCATCAGATATTTTCTCCAAATCGAGTGTTCCATCACGTTTATAACCATGAGCATAATAAATGGCCGGCATTTTTTCGCGAACTTGGGTTCTCGCACCTATCGAATTAATGTTGACCAATCCTGCAATACTCAGTCCGGGAGTTATCATCTTCAAATCCTGATTGAGCTGCATCGTGATTTTATTATCATTGGAATAGAACTTGCGATAACCCGTCATATTCAACAATACATACGGACTAATATTCGATTTATCAGTGCCATATCCAGGTGCCTGCCCTGTGGTGTACATCAACGGTACTGTCACCGGAGTCAGATTGGATTGTGCCTGCCACAATACCTTACTGTCGTTTCCATATCCCGGATAATTCTGAGTAACAATCACAGTCTCTTCATTCAGCGAAAGCGTAGTGGTGGAAGTGACATTCACATCCACATTAGCACGGAAATTGAACTTGTTGTAGTTTACGTTCGTATTGTATTTGTTTACCCCCTTATCTTGTTTAAAGATGGCATCTTTTGTCGTAAAACCGGCACTGATGTAATAGCGAGCTACTTCACCACCTCCCGACGCACTCAGGAAGTATTGCTGGTTCCAGGTATAATCTCTCAAGATAACATCCCTCCAATCCACATCCGGATGAAAATCAGGGTCCATGTGGTTCCTGAACAAATCCACATCCACATCGGAATAGACAGGAATACGTCCACGTGTCACGGCAGCTTCGTTGGCGAGTGCCGCATATTCCGCAGCACGTACATATTTGGGCATTCGAGGAGAATAAGAGATACCGGCATTTGCCTTTACCTGCAAATTCAGTTTTCCGGCTTTACCCTTCTTGGTACTTACCAATACCACACCGTTGGCACCACGTACACCGTAAACCGCCGTAGAAGAGGCATCCTTCAAGATAGAGAAACTCTCAATGTCTTCGGGATCAAGCGTATTCAAGTTGCCTTCGACACCGTCAATCAACACCAAAGCTCCCTGTCCGGCACCAAAGGTACTGATACCACGTACCCAGAACTCGGAGAAATCCTTGCCCGGCTCTCCACTACGTGTAACGGAAATGATGCCCGGAACGCGTCCGCCCAACATGTTGCTTATGGAAGTGGCAGGAGTTTTCAGCGTAGCCACCTCAACTCCGGTAATGGCACCTGTCACATTAATCTTCTTCTGTACCTTACCCGATGCCGTAATCACAACCTCGTCCATTACATTCGAACTCTCCTTCAACACTACGCGCATGCGCTCGTTGCTCTTGTTCATTTTATCTCCTGAGGATCATACCCCACATAGGATATGACCAACGTATGCCCGGCTTTGATACCCCCTATCTTGAAACGACCGTCAATATCCGTAATGGCACCCATAGAAGGAACTTCCTTTACAGAAATCGATACTCCGATTAAGAGTTCGCCTTTCTCGTCCATAACCGAACCAGAAGCTACCACAGTCTGTTGCGCATAGGCCAAACTCATAGAGCTTACCCATGCCATGAGAAACAGTAATATATGTTTAATCTTCATCTTGATTCATTTTATATGATTTCTACTTTTATTCAATTGTCATTTTCCGGATGGCCTTTGAAGATTCTTCACCAATGAAGAAGTTCTCTTCCGAATCCAAAGCAATACACAATGGATTATCAAACAATGCATCCGTAGGGAATCCGTTTAGTCTTCCTGCCTGATCAGGAGCTCCTGCTACCAAAGAGACAAGCCTTCCTTTGATTTTCACAATGCAATGGCTATTTTTGCAACATACATAGAGTTCACCGCTACTATTCACCGCCATTCCGCAAGGTTCTTTCAATACGGCATCCGTCAATCTATCTCCAAAAAGCTGTAGCCAACCATCCCGGTTGGAAGCCGGCATAGCGTTCCACTTGCCATGCGCCCGAAGTATCTTTCCATATCTTCATAATACCATTACTCTCAGGATAAGAGGCAAAAAAGCACTTATCATATTTACTATAAGTCAGATAATGCCTCCACTGGCCGGTGTTCACTCCATCAAAAGCCGGGTAATCTGATGTAGCAAATAACTTTGTATAACCTTTATCTTCCAAATCTATTTCATAAAGACCATCACCGGACATTGCATACAAATAGCGATCATCTTCGGCATAAGCCAATGCCCCCTGGCAATCGCCTTGGAAAGGTATTGTGAGACCAAAGAGTTTAAAACCCATCCATCCGCACGGGAAGCTGTGTATAAAGCACCTCCATTACGGGGCATGATACTCACTTTTTCCCTTGAACTATCAACTGCAACAGCCCCCATATAACCAATATTAATCAGACGAATCACCACATTATCCTCTAATGACACAAAATAGGTACGGTCGCCCCATCCTCCTCCAACGAAAATGAAATTATCACTCTTTTTTGTCCTGCAACAGCTACAATTCCCGTACATTCATTCATTCGGAATTCTTCTATTTTACTGTCATCTGACGATGTCCAGCCGTCTTCACCAAATTTTCCCAATATTGTTTTCACAGATTGAGTCTGATAGTACTTAAACTTCACATTGTCAGAGGTGTACTTTTTACCCTCCACTTCCAATATTATCTCGTTATAACCGGGCATCTGCTTGGGGATAAGCCCATACAGTTCATTTCCATTGTTGTTTACGATAACAGCTTCCTTGTCGGCAAAGAAAACTTTGACTTTTCCGGTCGTGTCAACCGGAAAGTTTCCTTTGATAATAAAAGAATCGTTGATTCTTCCCCAGTCGGGTGACATGGATTTTAACTCAATAGGCTTGCTCGAATCATAATAGTTGCCTATTTCAGGCCATTTCTCAATTACTTCTTCGCCATTGCAACTTGCGAACAAAATACTTAAGAAAGAAAAACAAAATAAAGCTTGTTGTTCTTCATAATATATAAGTAATGGGGTTCTATGTTTTTCATTCATAACGGCAGCCATTGACACCAGCCCCCCCTTTAAATGTCAAAGCCACATGAAATTCATTACAGATTACCGAAAGTGATATGCATCGCTACGGTTATCTCTGATTTTACAGTCTTTACATAATCATTGACTTAACCGTCATCATCATACATACATTTCATAAGATTAACTTGATTAGATTTAACATAACAATAACTCCATCGACATACATTCCGTACATCGATATACAAAGCTACAGAAGTGTACCCAATACACTTTTAGATATTAGATATATAATTTTAGATATTAGATAATCTATACTACAAACGATAAAAAACAGGAAAAAGAAGTAAATTAGACCTCTGTAGGAGACTTGCCAAAGTACTTTTTAAACACCGTACTAAAGTAACTGATACTGGAATAACCACAAAGTTCGCTAACTTCCGTGATAGTGTACTTATGAGATTGGAGTAATTCCAAAGCCCGGTTTAAACGAATGGATTTAATAAATTCAATAGGTGATAGACCTGTCAGTGCTTTTATTTTTTATACAATAACGAACCGCTCACATGCATTTCCATAGCAAAGCTTTCCTTATCAAAATCTAGATTTTGCATATTATTATGGATCACTTCCACTGCTTTTTTTCACAAAATGATCGTTAAGCTCATTGTTCAAAATAACCTGTTGCTCATCATTATCCGACTTTATCAATTTCAAAGCTTTCTCTCTGACGATCTCCCGGTTCCGCATAAGGGACTTTATTCGTTGCTCCAAAAGTGATATATCGAAAGGTTTCGTGATATAATCCTCTGCTCCCAAGCCTAAACCTTCCAACTGGTCACTTTTATCACAAAGTGAAGTTAGCAGAATCACCGGAATATGCGAAGTTTCAAAAGTAGATTTGATCAATTTACATAACTCAAAGCCATCCATATCAGGCATCATCACATCCGAAATAATCAATTCTGGAGATTCCTTTTGAAGTAATTCCCATGCTTCATTGCCATTGCCAGCCTCTAAGATGTTATATTGATTTTCAAAAGAACACTTCAGGAAGTTCCGCAAATCTTTATTATCATCTACGATTAATATAGATTTCTTCTTTTCGGACTTATCATCTTCCTTTTTATATTCCGATTGATCAGACGGACCATCAGCAGATGTGATATTCGGCTCTTCATGTTCAGCAGGTGCAACCTCAACCACTTCTTTATAAGGGATGTTTATTTTGAATAAAGAACCTTCATTCTCCTTACTTTCAAGTGAGACTTTTCCCTCATGCATTAAAACGTAATTCTTCACCAACAACAGGCCTATTCCGGAACCTACCATGCGTGAATTAACCTTTATTATCTCCTCTATAAAACTCTTTGAACAGCTTCTTCTGAGCATTATCCGAGATACCCAATCCATAATCTCTTACCTCCAAGCTCCAATAGTACTCATTACAATTCAATGTAAGTTCCACCCTACCATTCGTATGAGAATACTTTATCGCATTAGATATCAAGTTATCAACCACTTTCTCTATTTTCAATTCATCGACAGCTGACATATAAGATTCCCTGTTAGAGACAAACTCCAATATAACATTCTTTTTTCCCGCCGTAGACTTGAACATTGTTTTCCGCCTGTACACCAATTTAACAATATCAACCATTACCAGAAACAGTTGTCCTTTCCCCATATCCACTTTCTGAAAATCCAAGAGTTGGGTTGCAACATTAGATAAACGTTCAGACTGTTCCGTAGCCAGATTCAGATAATAATGCCCTTTGTCTGATAATTCTTTCTCTTTATTCAATTCCTGAATAGGCGCGTTTATCAACGTTATCGATGTACGAAGATCATGAGCCGTATTTGTGAAAAACGGATTTTATCTTCAGCATGACGCTGTTTCAAACGGTTTATATAGAATTTAAGCACAAAGAATGTAATGCTCATTATAATAATGAATACCACCAGACGGAACCACCACGTCTGCCAGTAAAGCGGAATAACGTGTATGTCCAATGTACGTTCATCGACTATCTGAGAAAGTGAATTATTGTACATTCTTACTTTAAGCCGGAAATTCCCATTAGGAATATTGGTATAAGTGATTATCTGCTGATTGGAAGGATGTGACCATTCTGTATCAAGCCCTTCCATTTTCCATGAAAATTTTATTTCTTTGGAAGAAACGCCAATAGGCAATACCTCAAGCGTCAAAGTATTCTGATCATATTTGAATGAAATATCTGTTTGCTTATTCACCGGAATTCCACGCAACAAATCTTGATTTTCTCTGATAGAACTGCCGGAAATAGTGATATTCTGGAAATAAATCTCCCCGTTGAGCTGGGTATGATATAATTTATCGGGGTTAAACATTACCGCCCCATTATTTGTACCCCACATCAATTCGCCATTACGTAATTTGCAGCTGGCATTCACATTGAATGAAGCACTGGAGAGAGCTAAAGTAGAATAATAAGCATGCACCGTGCTGTCGGCAGGATTATAGCGGCACAATCCATTTTCCGTTCCTAACCATAAATATCCATTATCATACATGACACTATTCACATAGTTAGATGGCAATCCGGATTCCACTGTTATTTTATGAGTTTCACGAGTCGTGTAGTTATGGTGCAGCAATCCGTCTCCGGAAGTAGCCACCCAAATATCATCTCCCATTACTAAAATATCCTGTGCAAGACATTCCGGTAAGAAAGTGATTTTCCTGTTTCCTTGTCTAGCAAAAGCACAGAATAAGTACAGGCCAACAGCATTTTTCCCGGAGAAAACTCCATAAACGTACGCATGGGCTGTGCACCATACGTATGAAAACGCTTTTCTTTTGTTAAATAACATATTACATCTTGGATACCTCCAATCCAGATATCACCCTCACTGTCCTTATATATATTCATTATGAATTTACCGTCAGATTTCAGTTCCGATGTATTCCGCGGATAATGAACCAATTCTTTTTCCGGTATTCCGATCTAAAACATAAAACCCGGATGAGAACGAACCTGCCCAGATATTTCCTTCGTCATCTTCACATAAAGCCAGAAAAACCTGTGCCTGTTCCTGTTTATTCTGATAATAAGTATCCCATTCATTAGTGGCGACTCTCCACCTGCTTATCCCATTATTTGTAGCAAACCAGATATCCCCTTTGCTATCTTCCAATATCTTGTTTACATTATCATTCCCTAAAGAATTCGGATTATTAACCTGATGGGTAATTTGATTAATCAAGGGAGATTTCCAGTCGAAGAAAGAAAGCCCACCAGTATAGGTAGTGACCCACACCCTCTGCTGACCGTCGCAAAAGATGTCATAAACCCCATCTCCACGAAGAGAGAAAGGATTATCAATATCTTCTTTCAAAATATTCAGAACCGTTTTTTTATCCTTATCCAATTCCCATACTCCCTGCCCGTCGATTCCGACTAACAATGTTGAATCCGAACTTTCCGTTATCACTGCGATAGGTTGCTTTGGGAAATTAGAAAATGGCAATAACGTTTTCTTTTTCATGTCCAAATAGAAAAGACCATCAGTGGAAGTTCCTATCCATACAACCTCTCTTTTATGATCATAAAAAAGAGTATTTATCTGAAACATATCTTCTATTCCACATATACTTTTTTGTTTCAACGTATTTGTATTTAATAATCTAATACTGTCTTGACTGGCTACAAGCAGATGTGTCTGATCATAAGACGTTATGCACTGTGTTCGAATTGGCGCCTCACCTATTTGGGTAAATATTCCACTTTTATATTTGCACAATCCCCCGGACAGTAGGAATCAGAGAGCCTGTTCATCATCAATAACAACTTTACCTACACTTAAAAAAGTATTATTGAAAGATATTCTAAGATCCAGAAATAAATCAAACCGGTCATACAGTTCATTATAATGAAAAAATTGCCCATTATTCGTATATGCTCGGACTGAACTTCGGAGGAGAAAAAGTACCGGGAGACTTTATAGGCAAATGGATGATTTATTTCCGTCATTTTGATACTGTTAATTGGTGGAACGCCATTGTCAGCATAGTCAGTGTCCTGATCATCGCACTGACTCCCCGATTCTCAAAAAAGATCCCAGGCTCGCTGATTGCCATCATTGTAGTGACTATTGCCGTATACCTGATGAAGACATACGGCGGAATCACTTGCATCGACACCATTGGCGACCGTTTTACCATTCAGTCACAGTTGCCGGATGCAGTAGTACCCAAATTAGATTGGGAAGCTATCAAGAATTTATTTCCGGTTGCCATCACCATCGCTGTACTAGGAGCCATAGAATCTCTGTTGTCTGCTGCCGTAGCTGATGGTGTCATTGGTGACCGTCACGATTCAAACACGGAACTGATAGCCCAGGGCGCAGCCAATATTATCGCTCCACTGTTTGGCGGTATTCCTGCTACAGGAGCCATCGCCCGTACCATGACCAATATCAACAACGGTGGAAAATCACCTGTTGCAGGTATCATTCATGCAGTCATTCTGTTGCTGATTCTCTTGTTCCTGATGCCTCTGGCACAATATATCCCGATGGCCTGTCTGGCAGGTGTATTGGTGATTGTTTCTTATAACATGAGCGGCTGGCGTACTTTGCATACCTCTATAGGTTTTGAATCAATACAGAAATATTCTTCACCACCATCTATGTTCTCAGCTATTCTTTTACGGATAGTGTCGCATAAGGTTGATGTAGTTTTACGCCTGTCATTATACTGGCGTCTTGAAATCAGATTGGGCATTTTATCCTTATACTCAGAAAGTCTAATGAAAAGATTACTTTCACTATCTATACCCATGGCTTCGGATGTAAGGTTCAAAGCTATAACTTCTATATCTGAAAACTTGGGAACAACACCTGGACGAGGAATATTTCCCTTCTCATTTATGAGGTTATCGCCAAATTGCTTGCAAATCTTAAGAATTTTACTGAATATTGTATATAAGTTGTTTTGCATATATTGATGATATATCTTTTAAAAGGTTTGACCATCTCTAATATAAACTATAAATCAATAATATGCACAACTTTTTAAACATCAATATATTATCTTTGGATCGACAACGGGTTAAAGAAGCATATTCACGCTTCCATTGTTTCTTCCGTTTCCATCATGTAAGCAACCTGAATATAAATAATACGGTCGTCTTTCATAGCCACAAAATCGACCTCTTTATCACGAATAGTACCCACATAAACTTGAAAACCAAACCTGCGAAGCTCGATATATACCGCATTTTCCAACAAATATCCTACACCGTATGCAAAGCCCGGATATAAAAAGTTCTTAAATGCCAAATCATTCAGATAATATTTTGCAATTACCCGCCAGAACTTCTTTTTCCTTTAATGTTGTAACGCTCTGTTTTATAAGCCAAAAAGGCTTCTTCTATATAACTTATGTAATTCGATAACGTATCGTATGATACTTTACGGTTCTTCGATTTAAAGAAATTGATTACATTCTGAATCGAAAATAAATTAGATGCATTATTCACCAAATAAATAAAAACATCATCCAGAAGCCTGACATCACGAACAGGTTTACGTTTCACTATATCACGCAATAATACGGTATCTTTGACAGAAGCAACATATTGCTTCTGAGATTCAGTATCAGGCAAATTATATAATTCCGGTAACCCTCCACGTTGTAAATAAGATAAATAAGAGGAACGTCCTCCCACCGTATTCGCCACTTGAATATATTCCATATAATTATATGGAAAAATATGAAATTCAACGTAACGACCGGAAAGCAAAGTGGCCAGTTCACTGGAAAGCATCCTTGAGTTTGAACCGCTGATAAACAACTCACATTCTTCCACAAAATCCTGAGAATGAGAATTGACAAATCGTTCCCAACCATCTACATTTTGTATTTCATCGAAGAATAAATAAACTTTTCCTTGAGGATTAAGTTTTTTCACGATAAAGTTGATATAGCTTTTCTAACTCCTGATAATTGTCTATGAAATCAAATTCCAAATATTCCTTATTGATATACAGAATATTATTAGGTGAACACCTAAGTCAGAAATCAAACCGGAAGCTATTTGCCTCAAAATATAGCTTTTGCCGGAACGACGTTGACCTACAAGTACTTTTACCAATTTATTCCCCACAAAAGCATGAATCTTATTAATGTAAGATGTACGTAGTAACCTAATTTATAGGAATTTCCATTCCAAAGATTATACTTTTCCAGTGCACTCCATTTATCGTCCATAGCTTAAGTTTTTCACAAAAATAAGAATAGTTTCGATTATAATCGAAAATTCATATACTTTTTATTAGAAAATTCATATATAATCGAAACTACTCAGTTGCTTTTACTATGCTCTTATCTCTCCATTATTTCCCGTTTGTAGGATCTATATACCCAACGTATTGGATATATAGATGGGACGCGCTGGATATATAGATCGGACACATTGGATATATAGACCCAATACGTTGGATATATAGATCCTGTAAACCGCTTAATAAGAAACACTTACCGATATTCCTGCTTCTTTAATCAAAGCAGCAATGCGGTCCAGTTCCTCATGAGTAGCCTTACATAAATCATGGTCAGGCGTTTCACGATCGATAGTATAAATCATCACCTGACGGGGTTTTATCTTTTTCACAACCTCCAGCCACGGAAGAACGTACTTATCCGAAGTATTATCCACGTCTTTCCCCTGATAACTGCCTTTCATGAACATGGTCTGAATAATACAGTTGCCTTGAAAGGCTTTCATATGTTCTATGATTTCGCCCACAGAATAATGCCCTGTAGGACGATCCACAGTATGAATATAATCCTCGTCTACCGTATCGAGTTTCAATATGTTGTTATCTATCTTCTTCAGCGCATCAAACACCGCAGGGCGGTGAATAAAGGTAGAATTACTCAATACACTGACTTTGGCATTCGGGAAATACTTATCACGAAGCATCAACGTATCTTCTATGATTTCAGGGAAATGCGGATGAGCTGTAGGTTCACCGTTTCCGGCAAAGGTCAATACATCCGGTTGAGGTCCATTCTGTTGCATATCCTGCAATCTGGCTTCAAGGGCATTGCGAACCTCTTCGCGGGTAGGCAATGCTTTCTTGGGACGATGGTCTGCATTGAAACCGCATTCACAATAAATGCAGTCGAATGAACACACCTTACCATCTTCCGGCAATAAGTTAATCCCTAAGGATACTCCCAAACGGCGGGAATGAACAGGACCGAAAATGGGAGACGGATAAATTACAGTCATTTTATTTACGATTTGACAATTGACGATTCAAATTACTGAATTACTGTAAAAACCGGATACAGTATTTTCAGCGTTTATAACGGCAAAGTTAACTAAATCTTTATACGAAGCTGCATTTGTAAGTCGGCTTTTTTGTTTCCTTGTATCAGGTCGTTACCCGAACCAATATTCTCACGGTCTTCGTAGATAGTCTGCCCGAATTTAACAAGGAACATAAAAACTTTGTTCACATCATACCGGGCACAGGCAGAAAAGCGAAATCCTTGTCCATAAAACGAAGGTGTATAGAAGGTGTAAAGCAGACCTTTTTCGGAAGCATAAATACGGGAATCGTAATCATCCGTATGGAAATAAGTACCCTGCACAGATATCTTTATGGGAAAAGAAAAGCATACGAACAGGATTGTGTAAACTGATATCCCTGGCTTCCCTCCTGCCCCGGGAATGAAAATGATTATAATCCACCGTTGTTCGTAACTGTAGATTATCAGGTGAATAAGTCAGACGGTAACGAAGGCGATGCTGGTAAGTAGGAAGGATAACTTTTCCATCCGTCCCCGCTACATCTCTCTCTTTTTTTCGCTTATAGCGATAGTTAACATACATAGATAAATTTCGCTTAGGAGAATAGACTGACTGAAACATGCCATCCACACCTTGCGACGGTTTACTGATGCGGTATTTCCACCGGGAAAAGAAAACAAATCCAGAGAAGCGAAGAATTTCCAATGTGCCAAAGGCGATGCTTCGGCAGCCAGATACCAGCCATTTTCATTTTGCGGTGTACTACTTTCACCAAACGAACGTGCAAATATTGCCCAGTAATCATGACTATAATATCTATGAACAACCAATAGTTGATAACCGGTTAATATATTATATTTCAATTGATTCAGTAGTGAATAACCTTGTTTGCCCATAGCTGCTTCACCTGTCAGAGTAAATCGATTCCAGCGATATTTATAATCTACACCCACATTATGAAAGTAATTCCCTTGCAAATTATACTTGGCATAGGTTCTTAACTCCGGTTGATAACTACGGTTGAAAAAGTAGTAAATGCCTGTTATTCCTACTTTTAGATTGTTCTTTTCATAGGTAATATTCCCACCCATCAGCTGTAAAGTGAAAGCATTTACTTTATCCGCTTCCTTCTCCGTACGATGCAATCCGGTTTTATAAATAGAGGTAATTTCATTCCCTTCTATAACCCCATCCATAGAACGATGTGAATAAAAACCGGATAACTGAAGTGCAGGAATAACCTCCACTGTTGCCGCAGCACCCCTGAAATAATTATATTCATCCGTTGAACTATGTTTCCGGATACCACCGCTACGGTTATCCACCGTTGAGAGAGAATAAGTTTTCCCTAGACGGAAATCAGTGCTGACTACTAGCCCTTGTCCGAAACTTAATCTGTAATTTCCCAATGCCAACGTTTTCAACTTACCCAGATTACGAAGCAGAAAGTAGATAGAATAATAATCATATCCTTTTTCATTATGCAGGGCAAAGAAAGGTTCTCCTGCATCCTTTTCGGCCGTAATTCCCATTTGGAGATAGTCTCCGTAGCGATACCCATATCTTAGAGAGTGGTACATTGCAGGTCCCAGATAATTCTTCTGATAACCTTTACGTGTATAGAAAGGCACATCCAGGTTAATACCTCCTGTTTACCATATTTCAACAGACTTTTCAACCGGGGAAAACCTATTTTTTCGGACACAGGATGTACACAAACAAAAGGGAGCAGCAGGTCGATGGTATGCTTATCCATCTCTTCCACTAATTGCAGTTCATAAATGGTTTGCATCTGCCCGTGTATATACACATAAGCCAAGATATTTTCAATCTGAATATCCGAAAGAAAAGGAAATTGCTCTAATTCACGTTTAGTAGTAACATTGATATTAACAGGTTCCTGCAGGCGATTGGAAAGCTCTTCAAGTTCATCTTCCCAGTTCTTTTCTTCTTCATCCATAGAGAGTTGCTCTATATTCTCTTCCCACAAGGACACACTTGTATTTTGAGCTTCAAGTATAGGAGTCATCAGCAGCATACTCAGAAAAACTCCCAACTTGAGTAATTTCATTCGTGTAAATAAGTTTAATTGTCGCGAAATTACCATAAATAAGTTAACACGACAAGGAAAACATCGACAATCGGACCAAATATAAAGATAAACACTTAATTTTGTGGCATGAACGCACGACTGAACATATTCATCATCGTAGTCTTCCTTCTGTTCGGAACTTCTCTATGCCAGGCACAGGAAACGAAAACCGAAGGATACCTGGTTCCTATGTGCGTTTACGAAGGAGACACTATCCCGTATATAAAGATACCCATGAATAAATCCCAAATAACAATACCCGCCGTAACCGATACATTCAACGAATGCTTTGTGCCGTATTGAGGAATTTCAATGCAACCGTGCGAATGGTCAATCACTTCTTGTTGAACACCCTTCACTTCATTTCCCATTACCACAGCATACTTTTTAGTCTTGTCCAGCACCAGTTCGTCCAGCATCACACTACCTTCCGCCTGCTCTACAGAATAAACGATGTATCCCTCGGCTTTTAGGTTATCAACAGCTTCAACAGAGTTATCAACATATTTCCAATCTACGGTAAATTCCGCTCCCAAAGCTGTTTTGTGCATCTCCGGATGGGGTGGGATAGCTGTAATGCCACAAAGATAAATGCACTCGATGCGGAAAGCATCCGAAGTACGGAAAACGGAACCTATATTATGGAGACTGCGGATATTATCCAATACCACTACCAAAGGCAGTTTTTCGGCTTCCTTAAATTCCTCTACACTAATACGATTCAGTTCAGTTATCTTCAGTTTACGCATGACAATATACTTTTAAATCTCCCTGCAAAGATACTTTTTTCCGTTTATATCCCGGTTAATAACCGTTGAAAAGGTGTCAATACAATAGGGAAACAATTTTAAAAATAATCCTTGCATTATTCAAAGGTCTGTATATTACAGCAGTGAAACGAACAAACCAAAAAAGTTAAGGAGAATTTTCCAGGCTTCATTCAACATATTTTTCAGCCTGGTTTCATCGGTTTATAACTCTAAAGTTATTAACTTTGCATATTATTAACAACATGTTAATGCTGTTTAGCAGAAGTCTTATTATCAACGGATAAACTTAAAAACCCCGGTTTATAAGCATAAGAGTAAAATTCAGCTTGATACTAATAACTTCATAGGCAAGAAAAATCGTATTTATTTGTCCACACTGTTAACAGCCTATCATCACTATCAAAGGATTTTTAAAGAAGAAAGAGAAATTAAAAAATATAATTATGGATAATCTTATAGAAGCTATCAAGCAGCTGAAGAAGGAGAAGAACGCAATCATTCTGGGGCACTACTACCAGAAAGGTGAAATACAAGATATAGCCGATTACGTGGGCGACAGTCTGGCTTTGGCGCAATGGGCGGCCCGGACGGAGGCAGACATCATCGTGATGTGCGGTGTGCACTTCATGGGAGAAACGGCAAAGGTGCTTTGTCCCGACAAGAAGGTACTGGTTCCCGATATGGCAGCCGGTTGTTCGTTGGCGGACAGTTGTCCGGCGGACAAGTTCAGTCAGTTTGTCAAAGAGCATCCCGGATATACGGTGATATCCTATGTGAACACAACGGCTGCCGTAAAGGCGGTGACCGATGTGGTGGTAACTTCTACCAATGCAAAGCAGATTGTGGAAAGCTTCCCCAAAGATGAGAAAATAATCTTTGGCCCGGACCGGAACTTGGGTAATTATATCAACTCCATTACCGGAAGAAATATGTTATTATGGGATGGCGCATGCCATGTACACGAGGAATTCTCGGTTGAAAAGATTGTTGAAATAAAACGGCAGCATCCCGATGCGGTGGTACTGGCACATCCCGAATGCAAGAGTACAGTCTTGAAACTGGCTGATGTGGTAGGCTCTACGGCAGCTTTGCTGAAGTACGCAGTGGCACATCCCGAAAAGAGCTACATTGTAGCTACCGAAAGCGGTATCCTGCACGAGATGCAGAAACAATGCCCGCAGACAACATTTATTCCGGCTCCTCCCAACGACAGCACTTGTGCCTGCAATGAATGCAGTTACATGCGGCTGAATACACTGGAAAAGCTTTATGATTGTTTGAAAAACGAATCACCGGAAATAAAGGTGGATGCTGAGATTGCAGAAAAAGCAGTGAAACCGATTAAGAGGATGTTGGAAATATCGGCTCAACTGGGGTTATAATGTGCTGATATGCCAATGTGCCAATGACCTTTCGGCGTGACAGCGCAGCCAATTAGCACATTGGCATATCAGCACATTAAAAACATTATCTCATTAAGAACTTACACAACTTGTTAGTGGCCAATGCCCGGTGACTGATTTTATTCTTCAGTTCATTCCCCATTTCTGCAAAAGTCTGCGTATATCCTTCGGGAATGAATATGGGATCGTAACCGAAGCCTGAAGCGCCTTTTCTGTTTTTCGTGATTTCTCCTTTCACGATGCCTTCAAACAGATGTTCCTTTCCGTCGATGATAAGTACAAATACGGTACGGAATTGCGCTTTCCGGTTCTCGATGCCCTCCATATCTTTCAGCAACTTCTTCATGTTTGCTTCCGAATTGTGTGCATCGCCGGCATAACGGGCGGAATATACACCCGGTGCCCCACCAAGGGCCTCCACTTCCAAACCGGTATCATCGGCAAAACATCCAGATGATAGTTATCGAAGATATATCTTGCTTTCAGCAAAGCATTTCCTTCAAGTGTGTCTGCAGTTTCCGGAATGTCAGTATCGCATTTGATATCCTTCATGCTGAGAAGTTCGACCTTCTCTCCCAAAATGGCAGTCACTTCTTCCAGTTTGTGTGAATTGTTGGTGGCAAATACAAATTTCTTTCTCATATTATGTTCTCCTTATACTTGTGGCTTATACAAGTCCCTATTTCACTTTCAACCGGTCGAAACCTTCTCCGTATACACCGATGACGGAACTTTGGGAAATGAAAGCGTTCGGGTCTATATCTTTCACCATCCGGAATATTTCTACCGATTGGCGTTTGTAGGCAAGGACGACCAGTACCTTCACGTTGTGTTTACTGTACCAGCCGATACCGTCGAGTACCGTTACACCGCGATGGGTTTCTTTGGTGATGCGGTCGGCAATCTTTTCATATTCTTTGGAGAAAATAAAGAATTGAACGGATTGCCGGGCACTGTTGACTATGTAATCCAGTACAAATCCGATGACAAACAAAGTTACAAAACCGAATATCACGCGTCGCCAGTCATGGAATACCACATAGCAGGAACTGATGATAATGAAGTCGCAAGCCATAATCATGCGTCCCAGCGTGACATCCTTGTATTTATGGATGATGGCTGCAATGATGTCCGTACCTCCCGTGCTGCCGTTGCAGTTGAACACGATACCCAGTCCGGCACCACACATTGCCGCACCTATCAGGCAAGCCATGAAGTCTTGTCCTTCGCCCAGCAGTTGGGGAGGGACGCCGTCTGAACCGTTCACCAGCAACTGAAAAAACCATAAGAAGAAAGTGAGTCCGAAGATGGCAAACGTAGTCTTGATACTGAACTTCGGTCCGAGTATCTTGATGGCAAAAGTCATCAGTACGGCATTGATGATGAAGTATGACCACTGGATGGGAAATCCGGTGGCATAATAGATGATGGCACCGATACCGGTAGTACCTCCGGTCGTAATCTGATAGGGAATGAGGAATGCCGCCCATCCCAGTGCATAGCTGATGAGTCCCAGAGTGATGAAGATATAATCCTTCAGCTCTCTCGTCACTTCCGCTTTGGTTGGTTTTGTAATTTGCATATCTGTTATTTGACAACGATGTTCACAATCTTCTTCGGCACTACGATTACTTTGACGATGGACTTGCCTTCCATCCATTTTTCAGAACGTTCGTCGGCCAATACAGCAGTCTGGATGGCATCCGATGCCGCATCTGCCGGGAACTCCATGTTGAACCGTGCTTTTCCGTTGAAGGAAACCGTATAGTTGACCGTATCTTCCACCAAGTATTCTTCGTTGCATACCGGCCACTTGGCATCGCATACGGAGCCTGCATTGCCCAGTGTCTCCCACAACTCTTCGCATACATGCGGAGCAAAGGGAGCCAGAACGATGATAAACTGGTTCAGGATTTCCTTCTTGCTGCACTTCATTCCGAACAACTCGTTTACACAAATCATAAAGGCACTGATACTTGTGTTGTAAGAGAATTGCTCGATGTCTCCCGTCACTTTCTTAATCAGTTTATGGAGGGATTTCAGTTCTTCCTTGGTGGCAGGTTCATCCGTTACCAGATAATTGTCGTTGCGGTCGTAGAACAGTGACCAGAACTTCTTGATGAAGCGGTGTACACCGTCGATTCCGTTTGTATCCCAAGGCTTGGATTGTTCTACCGGACCGAGGAACATTTCGTACATACGCAGTGTATCGGCACCGTATTTTTCGACAATCATATCCGGATTGACCACGTTGAACATGGATTTACTCATCTTTTCCACAGCCCATCCACAGATGTACTTGCCGTCTTCCAGAATAAACTCGGCAGTTTCGTATTCTGGACGCCATGCCTTGAAAGCTTCAAGGTCCAGAACATCATTGGATACGATATTCACATCTACGTGGAGTGGGGTAGTGTCGTACTGGTCTTTCAGATTCAGGGACACGAATGTATTGGTATCTTTGATACGATAGACGAAGTTGCTCCGTCCTTGAATCATACCTTGGTTCACCAGCTTTTGGAACGGTTCTTCGGCTACGGAAATGCCGAGGTCGTACAGGAACTTATTCCAGAAACGGGAGTATATCAAGTGACCGGTGGCATGTTCGGTACCGCCTACGTAAAGGTCTACATTGTGCCAGTACTCATCTACTTTCTTGTCTACAAGTGCCTGGTTGTTGTGTGGGTCCATATAGCGCAGATAATATGCGGAGGAACCGGCAAATCCCGGCATGGTGTTCAGTTCCAGTGGGAAGATGGTGATGTTGTCTATCTTTTCGTTTTCTACAACGCATTTGTTCACAGTATCCCAAGCCCATTTGGTGGCATGTCCCAATGGAGGTTCACCTGTTTCGGTAGGCAGGAATTTAGCCACTTCGGGAAGTTCCAAGGGCAGGGCGCTCTCGTCAATCATGTAAGGCATGTTGTCCTTGTAGTAAACCGGGAACGGTTCGCCCCAATAGCGCTGGCGTGAGAAGATGGCGTCACGAAGACGGTAGTTCACTTTCACACGTCCCAGGTTGTGGGCTTTCACATATTCTTTGGTAGCTGCGATAGCTTCTTTGATGGTAAGCCCGTTCAGTGAGAGGTCGCAATAGGGAGTAACGCCTTCGCGTGGAGAGTTGCATACAATGCCTTCCTTGGCATCGAAGCTCTCTTCGCTTACATCGCAGCCTTCTACCAACGGACGGATTTCGAGACCGAAGTGCTTGGCAAAAGCATAGTCACGGCTGTCGTGCGCAGGCACAGCCATGATGGCACCCGTACCGTAACCTGCAAGTACATAGTCGCTTATCCAGATGGGAACTGCCTCACCGGTAAAGGGATTGATGGCATAGCTTCCGGAGAATACGCCGGTAACGCTACGGTCGGCAATACGTTCGCGTTCGGTACGTTTCTTGGTGCGTTCCAGATAAGCGTTTACTTCATCTTTCTGTGCTTCGGTGGTAAGTTGGGGAACCAGTTCACTTTCCGGAGCCAATACCATGAAGGTTACGCCGAACATGGTATCTGCACGGGTAGTAAAGATGGTGAATTCAATATCGCTGTCTTTTACTTTGAATTCTATTTCAGCGCCTTCGCTGCGTCCTATCCAGTTCTTTTGGGTTTCTTTCAGGGATTCGGTCCAGTCGATGGTATCGAGTCCGTCCAGCAAGCGTTGTGCATAGGCAGATACACGGAGACACCATTGACGCATCTTCTTTTGAATGACGGGGAAGCCGCCTCGTTCGCTTACGCCGTCCACCACTTCATCGTTGGCAAGTACGGTTCCCAGCTGAGGGCACCAGTTTACCATTGTCTCGCCCAGATAAGCGATACGGTAGTTCATCAGGATTTCCTGTTTTTCCTTTTCGCTTTTGGCATTCCATTCTTCGGCGGTGAAACTGAGTTCTTCGCTGCAAGCCACGTTTATTCCTTCGGTACCGGTTTGGCTGAATGCTTCAATCAGTTCCTGGATGGGACGTGCCTGCTTTTCATCGTTGCAGTAGTAGCTGTTGAACATCTTTTGGAATGCCCATTGGGTCCAATGGTAATATTCCGGTTCGCAGGTACGGATTTCGCGGTTCCAGTCGAAAGAGAAACCTATTTTATCCAACTGTTCACGGTAGCGGTTGATATTGTTGACGGTGGTGATGGCAGGGTGTTGTCCCGTTTGTATGGCATATTGTTCTGCAGGAAGTCCGTAAGCGTCATATCCCATGGGATTCAGTACATTGAAACCCTGCAGTCGTTTGTAGCGGGCGTAAATATCCGAAGCAATATATCCCAGCGGATGACCTACATGCAATCCCGCACCGGAGGGGTAGGGGAACATGTTCAGTACATAGAATTTTTTCTTCGTTTCGTCTTCCGTCACTTGGTAGGTTTTGTTTTCCACCCACCTTTTCTGCCATTTCTTTTCAATTTCCCTGAAATTGTATTCCATAGTGGTACTTATTAATATTTTGTTGAAAACATTGTTTATTCAATGGTTAAAACCGGTTAGTATTCGGTTAATATCGGTGCAAAGTTACGGGTTTATTTTCAGATTTGTAGCGAAGTAACATAAAAAACAATGGCAAAGGCTTGATAATTCACTTTTTATTACTTACATTTGTGATGTGCTTTTAAAACTAATTTTTTGTTTGTAATACAAATAATAGCTAAATTAATTCAATAGGATATTTACTAAAAGATTTTTAGGATATAGCGAAGGATGAAGTCTGGGAAGATTTCATCCTTTGTGTTTTTTGTCTGTGTATTCGGCAGATTGTTGTTTATTATTCTGCCGATAAATGAGAGTTCGTTCAATAGGCTTCTAATAAGGGGTTTAAAGATTTACTAAAACGGGAGGAAAGATTTAGTAAATCCTCCTTCGAGTTTTAGTAAATCCTCCCTGAACATTATTTATGGTTGGTTTCATTGTATTGAAAAAAGAAAGTACGTATATTTGTGCGACTTGTCGGAAGTGTATGAACGCAATGAAAAATTATACTTATCATCTTGTCGCCGTCCTTACGGTAGGTATTTGGGGGCTGACCTTTATTTCAACGAAAGTATTGATTGGGCACGGTCTTTCTCCGCAGGAAATATTCTTGCTTCGTTTCCTGATAGCTTATATGGGCATTTGGCTTATTTCTCCCCGAAAACTGTTTGCCGACAATTGGAAAGATGAATTTTGGATGTTTTTAGGAGGCATGACAGGCGGTTCATTCTACTTTTTTACAGAAAATACAGCTTTGGAGATTACATTGGCGACGAATGTGTCGTTTATTGTCTGTACGGCTCCGTTGCTCACCACCATTCTTTCTTTGTGGATTTATAAAAAGGAGAAGGCCACCCGTGGATTGATAGGCGGTTCTTTGCTGGCGTTGGTTGGTGTGGCATTGGTGGTTTACAACGGTAGCTTTGTATTGGAGATTTCTCCTTTAGGTGATTTCTTACTTTGCTTGCTGCTTTTTCCTGGGCATTCTATAGCTTGATAATGAGAAAAATGTCCAACCGTTATGGTATAACTTTCATTACCCGTAAGATATTTTTTTATGGGGTATTGACTATTCTTCCTGCATTTCTGATTCATCCCTGGAATTTCGACATTGCCCGTCTTCTCGAGCCGGCTATTCTGTTCAATTTACTTTTCCTGGGTGTATTGGCTTCCTTGATTTGTTTTGTAGTCTGGAATGTAATATTGAAACAATTGGA
>VOFE01000741.1_pt1 | contig 21687 bp, 38 predicted proteins | sample 5384071 | NCBI WGS metagenome assembly VOFE01 (sample SAMN12384724, study PRJNA508395) | human gut metagenome | isolation source: healthy gut D | host: Homo sapiens
TCATCATAAATGATGATTTCATCATTGACCAGAGATTGACCCTTGTGAGCAAACAAGGCGTCATATTCGCCTAATTTTCCCTTTGTCAATAACGAAAGTGAACTATCCCACACTTCAACATGGCGTGCATGTTTATAAGCCACTTTATATACCGCAAGATAAGACTGGGCTCTCGTTCCTTTAGCCCATACGGAGCCTTTCGTATCGGTATATCCTATGGATTTTTTTTGCACGATTTGCAAAATATAGCCCTGAGCCAAACATCTTTCCAGTAATGATTGCATCCGGATGCAGCCGCAATCCTTCTGTAAGAATCCCGATATAATTTGTATTCCGAGAACCGTGGTATAAGTAATGGGTTTTTGCTCCGGGTTTCCTTCACATATCTCTCATACTGTTTATCAGTAAAATGATTATTGACTCGGAAAGCACGCTTAAAATATGAAGCTGACTCTGGTGTTAAATGGGATATAATCTGGTGTTCTTCGGTATCAGAACATGGTCTGATAGAAATCCCCACTCTTCAAGAAGCGTCTTTTTGGTCGCCGGCAGCAGAAATACGTTCTTTCTCAACCTGAGCCACTTTATTATTTAAAATCTCCCAAAGCTTTTCTTCTTCTCTTGCAATGATTCGTTCGAAATCAGAAACTGAATCCGCGAGCATTGCTTGTACATCACTCATTTTTCGTGGAATCACGTAAAATAATTTTTAAATGCTGGTTAAAAATATAAGCATTTGTATTTTTTTTTTTGACATCTGATATAAGATCGTATGTGCTTCTTCTATCATTTCCTTCGATACTTCTTCAAAAGAAATCGTGTAATTTTCTTTGATTATCCGATCAGCATAATGAAGCAAATCCTTGATCAGCTTTCGAACCTCTGGATCTTCTATCGGTTGATGTGTACTTTTTTTTGATGATCTTGGTATACTTTGTGCGGTCTACATATCCTGCTTTTAGTTTCTCTTGCAAAGTTTTATCCCATAAATACATGGGTCGTTTCATGTAAACCAGATAGCGCCGATACGCCCCATTTCGATTTGAAAAACACTTTCACTGATGCGTTTCATCCGGTAGAACCGGTTATTATTTTCATCAATGGAAATCTTAATGAGGTCAATAAAATCTTTTTCCATTTGTATCCTCCTAATTGATTAAAAATTTGAACGATATGATATACTTCTTCCTCTCTTCTTGTATTTCGTTCTAGTTATAGAATGTAAAATTGCACCGAAAATAAAAAAAAGGGCATAAATGCCCTTTTTACTGCCGGATTCTCTTTTTCCTGCCATTCATCTTTTGCATTCCAGATCTCATCCACTTCGTCAATATTAGGAAGCGGATAAGCACTTAAAATATGAAAATATCTTCCTTTAACTGTGGATTCTTCTAATACTACGTTGATTTTGCTCATTGGAAATAATTGATTCCAATTCGTCCCCATAACAATTCCTTCTCCGATGGGATACGGAAATTCAAAAACATATTCTTCTGTCTTGTAGCACCCGTTTTGGACCCATGTTGTAATGGAATCCAAATTATTTAATAAACAAGTGTAGATCATTTCTGATAATTGATCTAAGGTTGTATTATTTGAAAATTTTGTTACAGACACAATTTCTTCTTTTTTTAAATACTTTTTCTTAATCCGCTGTTTCATCTCAGCATGGCTGATATCCAAGTGTCTGCTCAATGCGTGGTTATAACCATGATAAGCGAGAAATAATTCTTGACGTCTGGTATCCTCAATTTCTTTTCTTATTTGTTTTTTGATTGCATTTTCCATACGAAATCTCTTTCTGCCTGTAAAGTAGACATAAAAAGGCCGGCTCTACAGAGTCGGCTGATTGGTTTAAATATTAAATGTGATGGTTACTGCTTCCGTCCTTATCATTCACTACCTGATAAGCGCTTACACCAGAAGCATCTAATAAATAGGTGAGATATAATTCGTTATTTCTCTCGCGGTTTGTCACATGAAAAACTCCTGTTTCCTTGGTAAGTTTTTCGCATTTTGCTCGCTGTACAATCTTATGGAATGTATCGGACGAAGCATTGGTCGTGCAATACCACTGCCCATTTTTATCTTTGGTCATTCTACAGCTATAAAAACTGCGGACCAAAACTCTACGGACAAAATTTTTCAAATCAGAACTAACTCTGTAAGTTTTCATCTGTTCTCCTCCTCTTCTTGTATAATCGTTCTATTATTAGTATGAAAAAATGGCAAAAAAAATAGCATAGCAAATCTCTTTGATCTGCCATGCTGCATTATCTCTAAAAGATCTAGGATTCCGAATCGTGGAAATAGTTCAGTCCTAATGCTTAAAGACATTTCCTTAGATCTCTTTTATTCCGAAATGTGGAACTTATAAAAAAGAAATCATAAAATCGGCTATACTACTATTGGGGATTTCGTAAGGGGATGATTTCTTTTCTAAATAAAGTATATAACAAAAAATGAAGAATGCAATCTTTTTTCAAAGCCTCTCGAGTGTGGGATTACATCTAAAAAATTATTTAAGGTAACGGGCGATAATTTTCGGTTACTTGTATCCAGTAGTTCTGGGCGAAACAATATGAATTCTCTTCTTTTCTTATCCTTATTGTACAGCATGTGTATATTTTGTGCAAATTTTGTCCAAAAAAAGCCCAGCATCCAACTGGACTTTTCTATGTTCAATTATTCTGTTTCCATTCTCCGTTTTCAATCTTTTCATAAGGAAGTTTCATTAATTTTGCCACCTGTTCTGAAAGATTCAAATATCTCGTAGGTGATAGATTGGCAGATTTTGCATGTCTTTGAATGATATCGTTTAAGGCCAGATACACATCAATAGCCGTTCCTCCATTTGGATATTTTAATGGGAGTTCTTCCTCGACTGTTTCAGCGGTTGATTTTGGAAGGAAGGTGTATACTTCGCGTATTTCTTTGACGCATCCTGCTAGGTTGCGGATTGGAATATTTCCCCATTCGCTCAATCTGTTCCTCGCACTCTTTAAAAAGTGTTCCAAGATACGCTACTTTTCCTCGAATTTTTCAGTCTTCGCGTCACCTTTATGTTCCATTTCAATCCCTGCTCTAATGTTGTTCGGATGCCGTCAGCATCATAAAAAATAGTAGCATACACCTTAGACAATCCACATCGCTAGTGGAAAAACGGATACCGGCTTTTAATTTAGAAATTTTTGCACCTGCATCATTTAGCTTTAACCGAACACTTTCTTCCATCAAAGTATCGTTCAATAAGTATTCAACCATGAGATATTCATGGCTAACTATGCCATTGTCAAATTCATAATCTGGATGGTCTAGCATTAGCTGTTTTTCTAAATGCTCGATCAGTTCATCTGCTGGTAAAATTGCATATTCTTTCGATAATGCTGCGCTTACTTTCCATCTCTTAATAGAATTTTACAATCGTCAGAATATAAAAGATAATCTCTTGTTAATCTTTCTGCTTTTCATCAATCGGCAGGACTTGCTTACTTGGCTTTGTGTCAAAACGAAACATAGTTCCACAGTCATCATCTGCTCTTTTTACATATACTGGAATAAGCGATTCTTCTCGTAGGATAAGCAATCACTTTATTCTTATATGGGAACACTAAAAATAATCCTGTGTCTTTGATACATTCTTCATTTTCCGTTTTTCATAATCAATGTCTGGAATATCCATTGTATATCCATTTTTTGATCTTTAAATTGGAGCAACTTTGCGGGATAAAGAGTGGTTCATTTTTGATTCCAACAGCCGCCATCTCATTAATAAAAACATGTAACCATTCATCATTTTCCTTTCGAAACTTTAAGTATTCCCATAGTTCTTCTCTGCTTTCCAATTTTTTACGCTTTCATCTGTTTCTAAATATTTTTTCATTTTGTATCCTCCTGAATTTTAAATTGAACATACAGATTTTATATCTCCCTTCCTCTGTATATATTTGTTCTATGTATAAAATGATGATTCAGGATTAAAATAAAAAAAGACACGGAATATCCGTGTCTTCTTCTGTCATGTCCAATCCTTATTTCGTATATTCGTATACGAAACTTCTTGTGTTTTCTAAATAATGGTCTTGCTCAGTTTTGAAATAATCAACAAGACCTGAAAATTCCAATCTTGTCTGTGCATTGTAAATGATTCATATATACTGGTTTATTATTATCTTGGATAATGACAGGAATTAAGTCATGTGCAAGACATTCTTTTAAAATAATCATACGCCCCCACACGACCATTTCCATCTTGGAAGGGGTGGATGCTTTCAAACTTAGCATGAAGCTCTGCAACATCTTTTAATAGAAATGGTTGATTTCTTATGATATTCTTCTAAAAGTTCCTTCATCCGTTCGGGAACTTCTTGTGGAAGAGCAGTCTTGATATCTGATACCATATTGGCCCTTCTTATACTCACCAATCGCATATCCATTCGCAATATCTTCAAAGACACCTTCCTTTAAATTTCTATGCATGGCTTTAATGATTTCTTCAGATAACGGTTCATCCATGTGTTTTAACATATAATTGAACATTTTAAAATGCCCATTTAATTCTTCTATATCCTTGGTTCGAATGAGAACATCTGGTTCAGAAGACACCGTTCCTGTTTCAAAATAGAAGCCGTCTGGCGCTCTGTTAAGGTGCTTCCCTCAATACGATTGAGTTATACGCCATAGAGCGTTGCGTATAACCATATACACCGCTACGGTCTTGTATTTGCTGTTCTATAAGAAAACGCTGTTTTAATCGTTTTACAAAAATCAACAGTGTTCATGATGTAATAGCCCCTTTCTTTTAGATAATGTTATTGTATCATATTTAACCTGAATAACAAGAGCGAATTATGGCATTAGCTGTTATTAATACAGTTTTGGCAATATCCATAGTTAGAACATTCTTCCCGTGTGCATTCTTTATTATTAAGAACGCAAATCCCGTCATGCTCCTTTTCGCACCGAAAATCTTTGCATGGTATCATAGTTTATCCTCCTTTTTTTTTTTAATTAAATTGAACGATATTTTCTTTTTACCTCCCTTCTTCCGTATATACTCGTTCTACTTATAGAATGCAAAACCAAATCTAAAATAAAAAGGAACGTTTTCACGCTCCTTTTCCTATCTGCTTATCCATCCTCCTGTTCATTTCTCACTCGATGTATCGTTGCTACATCGTTCCCCGGTTCCTACCACCGTAGGAGCGATCCAGCGTAATACCAGTTCTTTTCTTCCTTTTCCCACCCAGTAATGGTGCCAATGCGCCTTTCTTGTATGTGGACGCATGACATGACGAATAGGTGTTGTTTCTCTTGACTTACGTTCTTTTGCTGCTCTTCATGAACTTTCCGGTGTTTGCGAACCTCAGAGCCATAAACAAAGCCACAATCCATTTTCCGAATTTCAGAGAACCTATTACGCACACGATTTGATGGGCGATAAGTATTCTTTGTTACAGCATTTTCTCTAATTTCTGCATTTTCAGAACATAGATACAATAACGCGTTGAGCATAAACATGACGAACTCTGGCCAATCTCTGTCACATTCTGAATCGCTGCAAGGAGTATCTTGATTCTTTGTGAGAATCAGTTTTCCATCCGGTTCATTTGCATCTACAAGAAACTTTCCTTTCCCCAACATGGCTTTCCCATCTTCACATAAACGCATTACATTGATGAGATATCCGTAACATTTTGTATCCTGACATTTCTGGATGTGGATAAAGGCTCCGTGGAAATGGCTGGAATAAATTCCATCTTCAGCAAATTCAGATAAAAAGTATGATAAGGCAATCGTTCAAGAATTCGTACCGGGATCTCTATTTCATCAATATCCGATAAGGAGAATTCTAATTCGGATCAAAAGCATACACTTCTTTATCTCGTTTCCATAATTCTACAAATAAAAAACAGGCGATAAAATCAACTAGCAATGCTTTTTTCTTTCTTTTTCTGGAAGATTTGAACTGATTCCAAACATAATCTTGATGATAAAATCTTGGTTTCTAATTAACCACTGATTCATTTCAGAGAACGGTCCTCGATATGAGTCTGTCAAAAAAATCTGTATCATAATAAATAAGTTTCATGCATTCTTGTGGATTTTCAGTTACTTCATCCATTACTTTTCTTAAGATGCCGTTTGCATTTTCTTTTGCATTGGACATCCTTTTGCAAAAATCCAAAGGCGTATACCCCATAATATCCTCCTTAACTCACATCCATGGTTAGTAGCTTCTGGGTAGCGGCAATCTGTTCTGGAAAATTAAGTAAATACTGATCTGGATGACTCCAAACTTCCTGATAAGATTCCTTTCCTTGAAATTCATCAATGACTTCCTTTTCTTCTTTCGTCATATCCTCATAGGACTTCTTTCCATAGCAAGGTGGAAGCCATCCTTTTTTTGGAGCCGTAAATGTTGAATTTTTTAATAGCTCTTCATCCTTAAATGTGATATGACAGGTACCCTTCTTATAAAACGTCACGGTAAAGAACTTAAAAAATTGATATTTTTGGTTTGCTGCTCTTTTTTCTGCTTTCTGAAGAATGACGTCAAGATAGTGGTCTGCATTTGTTGAACCTGACAAATAGTTAAATACTTTTTCTATATCACTTAGTTTCTTTGTCAAATCATGCCGATATTCAAACCGATTCCAAATCTTTGAAAAAATATTATAAACAGGTATGATTACTTTTTTTATTAATGATATGGGCTTTTATTGGTCGCCCAGCCATTATAAAAGTGTATATTTCGACCTGTCTCTGGAAGCCATGAATATTCATGTGAAAGTTCATCAAATAACTTTAAGATACATTCCTCTATCCCATTTACTAAGTTCTGAGCCATTTCAATTTGTAATGTTTTTGATATTAAATAGATTGAAATCGTAATCTTTAACTTATGAACCATGGTGCTATATTGATTATATTGATTAGATGTCATATTCCCGGTAAAACGCTTATCTTTAAAAAGTGCATCCCAATATTTTCCACGAATCTCCCGTAGGATACGGTTCTCTCCTCCTTCTAAAAGATCATGATCGCCATGTTTTAGTTGTAAAATCGGGTTTGAATAGTTACTTTCTTTAAGTTCGGACAATATATAAGGGCTAATGCTTCTGTATTCCTGAATCAGATTTAAACAGCTGTTACATTCTAGTTCGTAACGCATCACGATGGCTTTGATATAATCGTTCTCTGCTACATCTGTCATTTCTCCTTCCACTCCAGCGTCTTTTAATTGTGCCGCTTTTAGTTCTTCGTAGATCTTAGAAGAAAATTCTTTTTTAGGAATCCAAACTTTCACAATTGCAACTTCTACATCTGTCTTTCGATCTGCATGTAGAAATGCCTCCTGATGAAAAGTAATACTTGCATCAAGTTCTTCTAGCTTCTGTATTAAAGCCTTCCTTCGGTTTGTATAGAGATTGCGGATTGTTTCTGCATTGATGATTGCAATGACCGCACCGCCATCCTTCTGAAGTTCCAAAGCTTTCCACAGATGTTCATCTCCATTAGAAAACGGGAAGTTTGCACAGATAAGATCGTAGTGTTTTGTCGTATGAAAGGTAAGAAAATCATCATATATCACACGCATATTTTTCCCTTTTTAAAATTGACCTTAACTCTTCTTCAATTTCAATACAGTCAATGTCATATTCCATGTAGTTTTCCTCTGCCTTTTTTGAAGATATTCTACAATATCTCCCTTCCCGGCAGAAGGCTCTAAAATTGTTTCTATCCTCTTAAAATCACAGCCTTCCGTTGCAATCTCAAATAAAGATTCTGGTGTTGGGTAAAATTCATCAAAGTTTTTCATCATGTATCCTCCTATTCTTTCTTTTTCCCATTCGCTACAAGTGTCATCATAAAATGTTGAGGCACCATAGTTTTCTGATTCTTCGTTTTCACAATAAAAGTCCTCACTATGGTCCCAATCTCTCTTGTTGTATTTGCATGATCCACATTCTTTTCTCATAGGTATCCTCCTTTTCTTGAACATTACAGATTTATGATTCTCCTTTCTTCCGTATAAATTTGTTCTACTTTTAGAATGTGAAACCAGAAAGATAATAAAAAAAGAACGGTTTCCCCGTTCCTTTCACAAATACTCTAAAAACATTCCAACACCTTATCCACTCCAAAACGAATGAAGTTTTCTGAAAGATTTTGCAATTCTATCATGTCATATTTTTTCAATCTTTTTCAATAGCTAAAGACTATTCTCTGGCGGTGAAAATGTTTGTTGAATATGTAGAATGATTATCTTGATATCTCCTTTTTTTCACCTTTATTCCTCCTCACATTTTTCAGCCCTAATCTTTTAATTAAGCGTACTGGATTTTTTTCGACTCTCCTGCTGTCTTGCTTTCTCTGACTGTGTCGCAAAGAGACTCTTCAAAGTCGAACTTTTTCCCTTTATAACAACTGGTCATCCCCTTACTATTGTATCGTTTACTCTTTTTATACTGTGTATTTAGGTACCTCGTTGTTAAAAGCGACATGATATTCTGGTTCGTGAAACAAAATCCCTTTGGATGGATACAAAATGCATTCATGGCTAAAACTAAGGAAGCTAATCCGGTATCCTGTGTGATTACCACATCATTTTTCTTCAATCTTTAAGAATTGCAAAATCAACAGCATCTTTCCCATGCGGAATCACTTTACTTTCGTAATCGTCACAACTTTCAATCTCATGGCTGTCATCGTGATATAGGATGATAGGAACCTTTAATTCTTTTCCGATCCTTGCAATTGTTCTTACTTTTTCCGCAGCTATCTGCGTCTACTAAAATTCTCATATATTCACCTCCAAATACTTTTTTCTTACTCATAGTATGAGAAATAATTAAAAAATAAAAATTATTGGACAATATACTTATATAGACACTTGCAAATCAAAAATTATTGTATAAAAAAAACTTTTTCTTTTTTTTTTAAAAAAAGCCCATTATATTGGGCTTTTTTCAATTTCTGGTATCCAGTTTTCCTGAACCACTTTCAATCTGTTTTCTGGCACACAATGGGCGAGAGCAGACTGAGCCGCAAGCGCCATGTCGATGACATAAAAATCTGTTCCATTCTGCATGATGTCCATGCTCCACTGTCCTTCCAATGGAATATCCTGTATTAGTTTTTTCACCTGTTCCAATACCAACTCCTTATTATCTTCATATCGCCGCATTAAAGTGTCCTCATGCATCCGGTAAACCACAGAGTCATGGATATTATGGGGACTATCCGCATCTGATTCCCCTTCAAACCTTTGTTTCATAATATCTGGATCCCAGTACGGATTAATCCCAAGAATCTCTTTTGTATCGAAATCCACGAACACCCGATATTCCGTGTGTAAAGGCATTCCCTGATAAATGCAGGGATTATTTTCTTTATCTTTGATGAATTCCCTTACCACCCATGTACGTGTGGTATTCATGCCATAATGCACAACAGAAGTCAAGGGTCCTGCTAACATACATGCTTGATGCTGGATATACATAAGGTACTCACCTAATTCCCGTACTTCTTTTTGCTCCCACTACATGACAGTTACGGAAATTGAACTTACTAGAAAAAAACTCCTGTCTTTACAAAGTATTCCTGCGTTTCCTGAAGTCCAAATACTTTTTATGCAGAACCGGTTCAAAACTTCCATTGTGCCGGGAGTTAGAGATTCGTATTGATACGGCTTAACTGCAACAATGGAAGCGGCACGGTTAGAATTTTAGTCTTTGAACCTGAAAGAAGGAATGCCTTTTGATGCCCTGTATCAATTGTGGAAACCAATTTTCCATAGAATTCTATTTCTTCCTAAAATCTCATACATGATCGGTGTGAGGTCTAAAAGGTCTAATCCGCTGCGGAACCGTTCATAAAAAGCTTTCCTTTTTTGTGGATTTCTTTCTGTTTCTGACCGCTGAAGAAACCAGAGTAGAATTTCATCTTCATCTTCTCTCAGATCAAAAGTACTATAAATTCCTGTTGCCTGCGGGCAGTTTTCCCTTGAAAAGCAGTCTAAATCTTCCGCTGTAATCAATGCTTCCTCTGTGATTGAAAATCTATGATCTTGAAGTTTTACACCGTCCCATTCAAGAAGTTTGGAATTGATAGGAATTCGTTAACAACTCGGTTAATACAGGTTTCTTGCTCCGGGGTGAATCCGTCATTCGATGGCATGGATTTTTTTGCTCATCAAATAAATTCCCAGTTTCCGGATTTTGATCAATAGCATAGTATTGGTATGAATCCTCAAATCGTTGCAATGCTTCCGGCGTTGTTTTTAAAAAACTGGCCAACTCTTTCCGCTCTATCTTTTCTTTCTTTCGCATCGTTGCTTTCATAATAATTTCCTCCATTTATATACTGACAAACAGATCGTTCTTCCTCCTTCCTTCTCGTATTGTTTGTCTACTATTAGTATGAAAAATATCATTGAAGCAAAAACCTTGGCAATGCCAAGGCTTTTCTCACAAAAGTAATGTTTCCCAATGTTCTTTATACATTCGTTCCGAAAGTGGAAGCAACGTTTTGCTGCTTGCTAATCGAAGATATAAAAGATTTGTTTCTCCTGTCGTTCCTTTTAAACGGACACGATCTAAACCGTCTGCATCTTTTAAGATTTGAAAAGATGCATCGCTAACTCTTTCTGCTCCGGCAAAAGTTTTCAATTTCATAAATTCCCAGTTCGTCTGGAAGACTATGATATTTGATAAGCGTGTAGATGATTTCTACTTCTTTTTCTGAAAATTCCATATCTAAAATTTGGGGATTTTTTCCACATAAACGTTCTGCCAGTACTGCACTTTTTCTTCCATGATCCGGTTCCGAAGCGTCTGTTTTTCGACCACAATCGTGCAGAATTGCTGCAATTGCAAGCATTTTCCTTATGTGTTGGTCGAGAATTTCTTCTTTGTCTGCAATAACTAAGGAGAGATATAATACCCTTTGCAACATGTGCCGGTCCATGAATGATACAATCTGTATCTGAATATGCAGTCTGTAAAAGAAATTGGTACTCCATTACCTCTTTTTTAATTTTTCTTCCATTTCTAAATGTCCTTTCCCATATCATCTTTTATTATACAGGAATTCAGAAGGCTCGCAAAGTCTTTATCCATCAATTTTTTGTCATACCCTTAACCGGTACTCCATTTACTTCTACAACGTTATTATTTAATGGAATCATCAGATAAACACGCCCATCTACGGTCCTTGTCTCAATGTCAAACACACGATCCATTTCTACTTTTATAGAAGCTTCCTGTGTCTTGATATCCATTTTCCTCCGATCGAAAAGGCTGGATAAATGAACGTCTTTGTTACCCAATTTTGTCTGATATGCTGCCAAGAAATTCTCACGCTCTTCTTCCGATACCCCTTGCTTCTCCAACATCTTTCCAAGTTGTTTTCCAGAAATCATAAGTTCCTCTTCTTCAGATTCCTCTATAATCTCATCCATGTTGAGAGTAAGATCTCGCATAGCAGAAAGATCCATTGTTGTTGTTTCTATTAAGATATCTCTAATAATCTCTTTCTCTTCATCGTTCGATAAGATGTTTTCTTCTCTTCCTGTTAATTCCATGATAAGCCCTGTCTGTTCAATAATTTTCTTTTTCGTATAATACAATAATTCATGAATATCCTCGGATCTATCATTAAAAGAAGGATAAAGGAATCCATCTGAGGGATGGTCTACTACCCAGTCTCTTACCCGGTCTTCTACCGCTGTTTTTTTTAGATTTACAGAAAGGCCCGGTTTCGACAGAATAACTGGACAAATGCAGCATAAAATATGTTCATATGCAGAATCGGACGCATCGAACATTTCAACTCCATCTGTTGTTTTGCCGGGGATATCATATACACCATGTATTATGGTGATCAGATAATTCTCGCAGGTATTGTAACTGTTAATTACCTTATCGTAAAATTCTTCCAACACTTCTGGATCTTTCAATTTCGTTTTTCTAAGGATATCCATAAAATTCTCAGAAAGATTGCTCTCTTCTGTTTTAAACTGAATATCATAAAGATTCTTTCCCTTCTTTCCAGACAAGCTTTTTCGGAACATGTCAAAATACTTAAAAGCCTCTTCCTCTGCCAAGGACAGGAAAGCCTGTGCCTTGCTTAAAACAATTTCTTTCTCGCTGTTTACATAACAGGTCGCAATCCTTGTGATGCAGCAGTTTTCCGGGGTGAATTGTTTTTTAATCTCTAAAATTTCTTTTTTTCTTCATAATTGTATGATCCTCCTTATTTATCAATCTATATTTAGTATGGAAAAATTTTTTCTTCAAAAATTTATTGGACAAAATGGTTGACTGTTAGAACGTATGTTTGTATCATGGATACTAGGAGGAATTGCCATGAGAGAAGCTATTTTTGACAACAAAAAAAATGGAGCCTGTACCTGTGATTGCTTCCTTCTCTGTCGATGGAGAAATAAAACCACTGTACGTACGGCTCCAAAATATAACTTTAAAAATTTTAAGCTACTGTATCATTGACCAGAACCTTGCGTGGATTGAGTTTCGATGTACTGTGGAAGATCAAGGCATACGAAAAAATATCAAACTATATTATTATATGCATGAGCCTTCTTGGTACTGGGATCATGGTTAGCAAAGACCAAGAGCTTTCTTTGCTAACTGGTCTGCTTTCTCGTTCCATATATCACCGCTATGTCCCTTTACTTTATGGAAACGGATTTCTAGCCTCGTTCGTGCTTCTTTTACATAAGCTGCATATGCCTTCGTTGCAGGCTTATTTGTCTTCCAAAATCCATTAGCCCATGACTCGATTCCCTGATAATCATAATAGATGTCGATGGACGCTGCATTTTCTTTTTATTGCATAGTCTATTGCTCTCTTTGCACCTTCTAATTCACCAGCTACATTATGCATTTCAGCATCTTTTCCATTTTGATACGATTTTGAATGTTAGCCACCGCATTCTCGTGACTTTAGTCGTGAGTTATGTGGCTTTTATGATTGCTTTTTTATATTACATATCGTATAATATAAACATGGAAAATTATCAATTGGAATCAAAGATTAAGAATGTTACATATGGTCGTGGTTATGTGTATTCGTTGCAATATCACATTGTGTGGGTCACAAAATACAGAAAGCCGATCCTTGTCAGTGAAATAGAAAAAGAAGTAAAGGAGTATCTTTTAAAAACGCTGAAATCTTTAGACATGGATCCGATCGCAATGGAGATCATGCCTGATCATATTCATCTACTTGTTGACTGCAAGCCGCAGCTCAGACTTTCAGATGCGATTAAAATCCTGAAAGGAAATGTGGCCCGGTGGTTGTTCTTAGAGCATCCAGAAATCAAACAACAATTATGGGGCGGGCATTTGTGGAATCCAAGTTATTTTGTTGTCACAGTCAGTGAACGAAGCCTGCAGCAGGTCCAGACATACATTGAAGAACAAAAAGTCAGATAGAAAGGAGCTTCCGATATGGAGATATTTTCTACTTATTCTGTGAAGATCAAACACTACAACCATATATTTAAAGAAACATTCTCTCTCTATCGGGAAGCAGTCGATTTTTTATATTCATGTATGTTTAGAACATTGGGATATCCTCTTTCAGGAAAAAAACAGCGTGAAAAGAGTCAATATCTTAGAGCGTTTCACACATAAAACAAAAAAAGAATCCAGTTGTCCAGTATCCTTCTTTTGACCAAAAGTTTTACAAATTTCCCAGCTACTTAAGACGCAGTGCGATCAGCGAAGCAATTGGAAAAGTATCATCTTACAAAAGTAATCTGGCCAACTGGGAAAAAGAGCCCGTCCAGACGCGGGGCAGGCAGCCATCCTTTCCGAAGGCGGGGTATGTGTACCCGGCGTTATACCGTACAAATATGTATCTGCAGACCGGAGCCTACGAGGTGAAAATAAAAGTTTTTACCCGTAATACATGGGACTGGCTCACCGTTCATGTCCGCAGATCGGATATGGATTATATCCAGAAACATTGTCAGAATCGCCGGCAGTGTTCTCCCACTCTTCAGAAACGTGGACACCAGTGGTTTCTTGATTTTCCTTTTGAGGAATCAGTTACACTCTCCAATACAGACATTTCTGACCAGACGATCGTAGCTGTAGATCTCGGGATCCTTTCAGCCGCTACGGTTTCCGTTATGCGCTCAGATGGCACGATCCTTGGCAGGCATTTTTTGCAAGCTGCCAAGAGAATACGACTCTCTGAACCATGCTGTTAACCGGATCAAGAAAGCACAACAGTATGGGAATCGTAAAACTCCGAGACTCTGGGCACGGGTAAAGGGTATCAATGATGATATATCTGTAAAAACGGCACATTTCATTATAGATGTGGCGCTGCGTTATCATGCAGATGTCATTGTCTTTGAACATCTTGATCTTTCTCATAAAAAAGGGAAGCAAAAACAAAGCCTGCATTTGTGGAAGAGCCGGTATGTACAATCCATGGTTACAGGAAAAGCGCATCGGCAAGGCATCCAGATCGCTCATGTCAACGCATGGGGAACCAGCCGCTTTGCATTTGACGGAAGCGGCACTGTTGCAAGAGGAAAAGAAGCCGGTTTCAGTCTTATAGTCTGTGTCGATTCAAAAACGGAAAAACATATAATTGTGATCTCTCTGCCTCTTATAATATCGGTAGCCGGTATTTTATCCGAGAGATCTTAAAATCCTTACCTGAAAAGGAAAGGTTGGTACTTGAGGCCAATGTTCCTCAAGTCGCTAAGAAAAAGCACCTGCACGTTCTCTACATTCCTTAACCTGAATGCGGAACTTCAAGCTCTTAGGCATGAGTCTCTGAATTCAGGCTGTATTTGTAGGAACGCAGTTCCTGTCCCCTAAAAGGGACTCTGTGCCGTAAGGCACGTATGGGAAGCACGTGACTTTAGTCATGTGAGGCTTCCAATTGAGTTTTTTATATCCTTGAACCTGTTTTTACACTCTCCCCATGTTTGGTAAATCCCAGTTTTCGTCCTTGTCGGACTGCATAATATTTTTCTTAGCCATTTTCCTTTCTCCTTTTTTCAACAGGAGCATTTCGTGCCCCCTGTTTGTTTCATTTGATACAGAGTGAGTAAATTTACTTTTTTATATATTTTTTCGTATCTAATGAAACTGCAGCGAGGCTTTTAATGAAGTTCTTCTGCTTTGATTTTAGAATGATAAAAATATGATCATTGTATTTTTCGTGGACAATATTTGACAAGATTCTTTTAATATGTAATAATACGTTTAGCTGTTATTAGAGGCAATTTGGTGGAAATACAAACGGTCTGACAGCGTTTTTTATATACAAAAAAAAGTAGCTTAAAACTTCTTTTTTCTTTCAATTCCTATGCATTTCTTTTCTCCAGCCACAGGTCTCCGGATTTGAAAACGATTTTCGTTTTCGTTTTCGTTATTATAAAATACAATCCATTATTTTGTCAAATTATTCTACTGTTTTTCTTCATTCTTTGCTTCTTTTCGTCTTCTTTGACCAAAGCGCCAAGCAATAAAATGACTGCAATCCCAGTAATTAAAATAATTTTTCCTCTCATGGTAGAGAGTTCAATCAATCCATATCCAATATAAGGTACGGAATAAATATTTTCTCAATGAAGTTCTCTGGATTCACGCTTATGCCGTCTGAATGATCATTTGCATCACCCTTTGTCTCGATACCTTCTCTTGTTACTGCTTTCACACGATGTGTAACTTTTGCTTTTCCACTTTTAAATGCAACGATATCTCCTACCTTCATATCATCATAATCGGCATTGGTATTAACAATGCATACACTTCCTGTATGGATTGCTGGTTCCATAGAGCCGGATTTCACGACATATAATTCGTGTCCTGTTAATAAGAGTACTAAGTACCCCACTACGGCAGCGACCAGTATCCATGTAATTAAATCCAAAACAATACGAACAATTTTCTTCATTTTTCCTCGCAAAGATCATTCCTGCAGCCTCCTTTCCTTTTCATATTATTAGTATGATAAAAAAGGAAAGTGCATTTGGGGAAGTTAAAAATAAAAGCGCTCATCGTTTCCGATGAACGCATCAAAGGGCGAAAAAAAGCTTTGCCGTCTTTCATCTCGGATTGTAACATACAAGTTCTTCTTTTTCCGCTGAATATCGTACCATAGTTTTCTTTTTTTCGTGCAACAAAAAGTCCCAGCTTTTGCTAGGACTTTATAATTAGTTAGGCTGCGGTTTTCTGTATCTGCCAAACCCCTCTTCCGGTCGGCGTAAACGCCTCATAAAGCTGCAGGGTCTGTCGCACTTGTTCTTTCCAGTGAAGATTCTTTTTTTTACTTTTGCATACCCTTCTACCTCTTAATATATCTGTGGTAAAAGAAGCCTCTCCACCTAGCTTGTGCAATACAGCATATACTTGTAGAATCATTTTCTTACCAAAACCTGTATGATTTTTTATACTCCATAGGGTATCCTCCTAATAACTGATATCTAATTGATAGTCAGGCTGACCCAACAATTCTGCACAATAGCTGCGTGTTTTTCATCCAATGAAACGTACTCAACTGTATTTTTGTAAAAGATTGTACTATGTCCCGCTACATACCGCAGTTTTTCATGACCTGTTTCCATCACAACACAAGCTTCTCCTCCAAGAGTAACTCTTGTAAGCTTGAAATCGCTTGATCTTCATCTTTAAGATAAAGATCCGATTCCATACCAAACGCGACCAGATCCTGTTCCGTGATTGCTTCTTTCTTTTTATTGTCTTTGGTGAAGAGATGTGCATCCGGAAGATACATTTTCATCCATTTTAAAAATTCTTCATATTATTTACGTGAAAATAGTTACTTCTTGCATAAGCTTCGTAATTAGCCATAATAGTTATCCTCCTTAAATACTTTTTATACATTGTCCTTTGTTTCTTCCATTTGGAAACCTTGGCTTGGTTTTTGGATATAATACCAAATATTCGTTATCAGGTATTAGCTGCTCATCAATTAAATAATGGAGTAGTTCTGGAATATTGTGGAACTTCTCTTGGTACAACTCTTTTTAATAATATCATTCCACCATCTTCTTCCACAAATTCTGTCCCGTCATAACTTATAAAATCACAATTAATATAATCTACATATCCTTCTTCTTGATCTTCACGCAACAGATTATCTCCGGTTCCTTCGTTGATCTTAATAAACTCTGTTTCATTACTCCAGATTAAAATTTCGCCCTGCATTTGTTATCCTCATCCGTGATTTATTATTCAATATTTCTATCGCATTTGTCACTGTCACGTTTTCTCGTGCTTCCACTAACGCCCTAATTTAATCGACTAACTCTGTGTAACGCCTTACCATTTTTTTGATGTCATCTGACCTAAAATGACACCAAATTCTTTCTCCGTCATCATATTCCGCGCAAACACCAACATCTAAGGTATCACCTGAAAACATTGCAATTTTGGGGGTAATATCCGTTGAATGTCCCACCACCTTCATATTGTTTTGACGCAGTAACTTGCAATTTCATAAGGAGTTCCATGGAGCCACGTGTTCCACAGTTCGTGGTATCCCAGCTCATCAACGTGTAGCTTATTCTGGATTCCTTTCAATACCTCTTTTGCTTTTTCAAGATATTTTGATTCAAATTCCTCTTCTGTCATCTCCACCTCAAACATAAGTGTGGAGTTTATTTTTTTCCTCTTTTCCGTCTTTTCCCCACAATTCTACGGTTACAAAGGCCGGATTTATAGATTTTACAAAGGCAGTGAACATTCGCCACTGCCCATCCCCTTTCGTACCCTTGATAACCTGTCCTTCTTTTAAATTTTTATACGTCACTAACTTAGTTTCCATCTGCTTTATCCTCCATGAATGTCTACTTTTATCTGTGTGTTTCATTTCTACCTTCATTGTATTTCCAACCTTTAACATAAGTTGGTTTAGAGATTCTTATAGCCTCTCTTATGGCATCTTTATATGTAGAAAATACACTTTGAAATATGAATGTTGAATCTTCTTCAATTCTTTTTTTTCTTTTATTTTCATAATTTTCAACATTCAATAAACTTCTACAAAATGCTCTTTTTTTTTCAATGTCGGCTACAACCCAAAAACCATAGCAATTATCCTAAATTTCGGACCAAATAAGTTTTATAACTTATTCTTAATTTCTGACTGCATTTTTGAACAATAGGTAATACTAAAAATGGATTAATTCTTTGACCTGATCTGTTATCCTCCTTTTATTTTTATGCCTAACATTTATAATCACTCCTTTCTTCTTTTATTTGGTTCTATTTATAGAATGCCTAACATATAAAAAAATAAAAAAGGAACCGCATTTTTGCAATTCCTTTCAAAGTGTTAAAAGATACTCCGATGTATGGATTATCTGCTTTAACAACCACTTTTCTTGGATTTTCCATTTTTATCAAAGATAAAAAAACGGACCGCATACAGATAGGTTTCGTTCTTTTTTAAAAATTCTGTCGCGACTTCTTTATTTGGTAATACGACTCCATCTTCCCAATGGATTTTTTCTCATCCATTATATCAATCATTCCCTGTACTTCCATCTGAAGAGTCAACTTTTCCTCTATCTTCTTCCGGTCAACGTCCTCTGGATATTCCAAAAAATAAATCACTCCCTTTTCTCCCTTCCATCTTATCTCCAAAACTCCTTGTGAACCATTCCTCAATAACTTCCTTTTTTGGTACCTTTAGTAAAAAAACACCAATCCTGTTCCAATATATTCCCCTGACAATTTGCTTGAAACTCTTTCCACATCTTTTCTACACTATCTTCCCAATAAACTATTTTTAGAGTCACCGGACTGTTTTGAAAATTTGGTAAGATGATGTTTCTTACTACATAATCCCAATCACCACCGGCAAGACCACATCCGATATACCCGGAATCGCTGCCACAATCTTCTCTTTTCTACAGAAATACTCTAGTTTTGGAAGCAACGCTGCAAAGCTTGATAGTTCGTATCTAATCCTGATCCTGTCGGGATGTCTTCTGCAAACATATTACACAAACATCTTCCATCGTTTAATGTCATGTGATGATTGTGTCCAAGAAGTAGATCAGCGTTATACTTACGACAAATATTCTGATAGTATTTATACTGTTCAATAGTAAGTAGCTTCTCTTTAATCTGTTTCGCCACACCCGCTCCCATAACACCTCGACAATTGACTTGATGAGCAATAACATTTGCTCTACTTTGTAATAAATCGCCTTTTTTCTTGTAATATCATATGGTATCCTCCTTAATTTACGAGGAAAAAAGAGATGAAAATTCTCCCTTCTTCCTTTTTTTAGTCTCAATGTTAGAATGATAAAATAGAAAAAAATAATATTTCAATGCATCTCAATATATTCAATCACACCTAAATGACGATACCAGTTAAAATCAACTGGAAGATAAGTCGCCAGTTTATTCTGAATCTCTAATTTCATTTCAGTTACAGAGTGATAGGATTCCCGCTCTAAAAAAAATCTATGGGAGTGACCGGCTTTTCCAGCAAGATCACAAAAGCCTCTTTGCAAAAGATCGTCCTTTTCTTTTGAAACGGAATGAATCGGATATGCCCTTCTACGTTGATTTTGTCCTGAAGCGGCAAAATTTCAAATTCCGCTTACTTCTAGGAATAGAGCAGGGGAATTTAATTTCAGAAAATGACCACATTTTCATTTTTATCATTCTTCAATCTGATCCGTTCCTCATAATTGACTCGTTTCATCCCCCGTTTAACCACTGCTTTGAATTCATTCCGATTTAAGAAAAATACGGCTTCCGTTTTTTGCCTGATACGTCATGACACTCTCCTCCTTAAAACTCCTCTTTGTAAATGTACTGGACATATCAATATGTTGTTCCCAGTCAAATCCTTTTTTACATAAGTTCCAATCTTCGCCCGGAACTCATTTTTTAAGTTCACGATAATTTTCATAGGACTGATGTGCAAAAAGGCATCCGGCTGTACAGACTTATCCGCAAACAACAGGAAAAATCCCCACGCATTGCCATTGTATGATTAAGGTCAAATTCGCTGGTATTTTTGAACTTAGCAATGAAAATAGAATTGGACCTTCAACTTCATTTCTTTTTTAATAGATGAATGATGCAAGTTTTTTGATTAAGGTAAGTTGGGACGCTACATGGAATTTCAATCTCACATAATCCAAGATCTGCTCGATATTTATTTTCCTCTTGTTCTTCCAATATTTGTTTCATTTCTTTCGTAGACAGCAATAAAGCTGCTCTTTGCTTCTGACGTAACAACATATCTTTTTCTCAATTCATATTATTTTCCATAAAAATATAACTCAGCATAAAGAATCAGGCCTTTAAATTTACTTTTCATAAATGGTTCCATCTGCTTTTGCTCTATGTACTCCGCAAATGTCTCTAACCCTATATGTTCAGTTTCTTGATATTCAATGTGAATGTTTTCATTTACATCCTTCCAAAAAACGATATCTTTTCCGGGAAAAACATTTGTTACTGTAAAAATATTTTCACGTAATAAGAGAATTCCACTGCCGAGCAACATGCCTTCATTTAAGCATACACTCCCGGCAATCTGCATCTGCCCCAATACGGATACCGTTCCGCCCAATCTTGCTTGCCCAGCCAAAACAGAATGGCCGCCGATACAGGATGTTCCGCTCATTTCTGCATTTCCACATACTCTGGCATGATGTTTTACTACTGAATGCCCACAAATACATGCATCTCCACTGATCGCGGCGTGGTCATAAATATTGCTATGATCTAAAATTCTTGCTGAATCTTCAACAAGGGAACTTCCTGTAATAATAGCTGCCCCTTTACAATCGCATGTCCCTTGATTTTTGCATCGCCAGCAATCAGAGAATTTCCATTGATACTTGCCATGTCGTAAATCCCTGCATTTTCTATAACCGCAGAACCTTCAAAACCAACATATACCTTCCTGTGATAAGTTTTTTTTCGTTCTCTACGAAGCTCTCCAATGTCTCCTTTTTTAACGCAAATATCAGGATACGCCATAAAAAGAACGTAATGCTCGAATTTTATAAACCTTTTTTGTTCCTAAATAATAGGAATCATCCAGTAACTCATATTTTTTTATTTTCATAAATCAATTCTCCTTTGTGCAAAATAGATTGTCATATATTTAGTATGTAAAAGAGGTAAAAAACTAATTTTTCTCAGACAAAAAAAGAAAGTCTTTTCAGGCTTTCTTTTCTTGAATTAGGCACATAAGCAAATACGAGAATGATATCTCCTATCCAGTTCGTTTACAAAAGCCAGCGCCAAGTCCTTTGCGTAAGTAGTTTTATAATTCGCATAAAAATGATCTACTTCAGTAATTACAGCTTCCCAGAATTCATCGTTTTCCGGAAAGATGCCTTTTTCATCTCCATCAATATATTTTTTCACGATTGGAATATAATCTGCAATAAGTTCGTAGTAAAAACATCCCTTTCTTATTGTTTCTGGAGAAATATTGCATTGACGACAACGCAGAATCTCTGCTTCTAAAGCGAACTGCAGTGCGTTCATATAAGAACTGCAATCATAAGGGCAGATACTGGTAACAAAAGAAAAATCATTCTTCACTAAATCAAAAGATTATCTGCTTTCAATAGATCTGTCCCTATATATTTTCGTAAAATTTGATAATAACCGTTGAATGCATTATAAA
>VOFE01001426.1_pt1 | contig 21614 bp, 22 predicted proteins | sample 5384071 | NCBI WGS metagenome assembly VOFE01 (sample SAMN12384724, study PRJNA508395) | human gut metagenome | isolation source: healthy gut D | host: Homo sapiens
GCGAACGGCTCGCTGCTCGGACAGGGCGGCGCAAGCGGCTCTGCGGGCATTACACTCACGCCGCCGAGCGTCTCGGCAGACGGTGAGATCGGCCACGGGTCGGGGCTTGATATTTCGCTCGAGCCCGGCTCTATCTCGATTGACCATGGCTCCGGCGCAGGCGCTGGTGTTTCGGTCGATGGGGAACCCGGCGGACTGGATATCGGAAGTGACCTGACCGCTGGAGGCCTACTCTCCGGCAATACGCAGATTGTGGCAGCTCCCGATCTTGGAAACCTCAACTCCGCCATCGGCGGACTTTCCGGCCAGATCAGCCGCCTGAATGGTGCAATCTCCGGCACGGTCGGGCAGCTGGCAGACGATATGCGCCAGATCAACAAGAAATTCGGCGAGATCACTGACACGCTCGATACGGCGATCTCCGACGCGGCGAGCAATGTGGGCGACGTGATTACCGACGCGTCGGCCATTGACGTGGACCTGATCACGCTCGGCAAGGTGCATGACAGCCGGAATACCGCCTATGTAGACGGCGATATCAGCGTCGGCGGCATTGCGGGCTCGATGGCGATTGAGTACAGCTACGACCCTGAGGACGACGTGACGAGCGATCTTTCGGCGGACTATAAGCGGCAGTACGAGCTCAAGGCCGTCATTCAGGACTGCACGAATGAAGGCTCCGTTCAGTCCAAGCGCAGCTACGCGGGCGGTATCTGCGGCCGTATGGATTTGGGCTTAATTACGGACTGCAATGGCTTTGGCAGCGTCGCGAGCGATTCCGGCGACTACGTCGGCGGCATTGCCGGGCAATCCGGCGCGACTGTGCGGCAAAGCTACGCCAAGTGCACGCTCTCGGGCACCAGATACGTCGGCGGCATTGTCGGCGCGGGCGCGGAGCAGACGGTATCCGGTGCGTCCAGCACGGTCTCCGGCTGCTACAGCATGGTGGAAATTACGGACGCGACGCAGTTTGCCGGCGCGATCTCCGGCTGCGATGCGGGTGACTTTGCGGAAAACTATTTTGTCTCGGATACGCTTTCGGGTCTGGATACGGTGAGCCAGACCGGCAAGGCAGAGCCGATTACGTACGAAGCGCTTCTGGATGTGGCGACGGTTCCCGATGAGATGCGGCAGATGACGCTGAAATTCGTCGCGGACGATACAGTGCTCAAATCCCAGAGCTTTGACTATGGCGACAGCTTTGACGCGGATATTTACCCGGAAATCCCGGAAAAGGACGGCTACTACGGCGCGTGGGACGTGACGGAGCTGGATGACCTGCACTTTGACACGATGGTCACGGCCGTCTACACCCGCTATGTCACAACCGTTCCCAGCGAGGTCAGCCGGGACAGCGGAAGACCGGTCTTCTTTGTCGACGGCAGCTATGACGACGACGCACAGCTTTCCGCGCAGGCCATGGCGCAGACAAACTCCGGCCTGTCTCCTGTCAGTGCGGGGCTGTCTGACGCGATTGGACACTATATGTCGGTCAATCCGTGGTATACCTGGTTCTCCGCGCCGATTACGAAAGAGGTCGTCGAGCAGTGGGAGATCACGATTCCGTCGGACGGCGCTTCGACGCATACGGTGCATTATCTCTCTCCGAGTGAGTCGACAAGACATCTGTCCGTTTTCGTCCGGCAGGACGGCAGCTGGAAGAAGGCGAACGCGGATACCTTCGGCAGCTACCTGACCTTCGACATTACCGGCGAGCAGGCGGAGATTGCCGTCGTTTCGGTGCTCCACATCTGGTGGGTCTGGACGATTCTGGCGATCCTGATTTTTGGCATCCTCGTTCTGGTCATCCTCCTGATCTGCAAGGTGAAGAAGCGCCGGCAGAAGGCGAACCCTGTTCCGGCCGACGGCGGCGAGGAGGCGCAGAGCGAGACGCCCAAAAAGAAGAAGTTCCCCATCTGGCTGACGGTGCTTCTGATGGTTCTTGCGCTGGCGGCTGCGGCGGCCTCGGTGTACCTTTTCGTGCTTCGCAGCAAGTTCGCTCCCTATGAGGCCTTGGCCGAGCTGAACAGCGCGTCGGAGCTGTCGATGGATTTGCAGCTGGACGCGGATGTAGATGATGAGACGCTGGATCTGTCTGCAAGCGTCTCGAGAAAGACGGCAGGCAGCCATAAGGTGACGCGCGTGGACTTTGGTGATCTGCCGCTCTACTACGCGGAAAATCTCGTTGTGCTGGAAAACGGCACAGCCTATCAGCTGACGGACGAATTCCCGGATTATTCCGCCGTCTTGTCGAACCTGACGACGCTTTACAAGCAGGCGAGCTTCACGAGCGTCAAGGATGGCGATGCGACGGTCTACGGCGTGAGCGTGGAGGGTGACGGCGCGAGAACGCTTTTGCAGCTGCTCTTGCCGACGACGAGCGGCAAGCTCCCCGACAGCCAGCAGCTGTCTGCCGAGGTGCGCATGGAAGACGGCGAGATCGAGAAAATTACGATCTCCGCCTCCGGAACGATGAAGGACAAGGCGCAGACGCCGTTTACGCTTTCCGTAACACTCGATGATTTTGATGCGTCCGCCGGGTTCTCCGTGCCAGACGAGGTGCTCGAAAGCCTCGATAAGACCTACGCCGAATGGGCATTTCGCTTCTGGACTGTGCAGACCCGAACCCGGAGGCCTGTGCCCGGAAAATTCATGACAAGATCTGCCGGCAGGCAGAGCATCTGGTCACGACGGGCTGCCAGATCGAGCGGGAACTCGGCATTCCCATCGTCAATAAACGCATTTCCGTTACGCCCATCGCGCTGGTCGCAAGTGCGTGCGAGACGGAGGATTTTGTTCCGTTTGCCAAGGCGATGGACAGCGCCGCAAAGACCTGCGGCGTGGATTTCATCGGCGGCTTTTCCGCCCTTGTGCAGAAGGGCATGGCCTCCGGCGACCGTCGGCTGATCGCTGCCATCCCGCAGGCGCTGGCCGAGACGGAGCTCGTCTGCTCCAGCGTCAACGTCGCCACGACGAAGGCGGGCATCAACATGGACGCCGTGCGCCTCATGGGGCAGGCGATCAAGAAGACGGCCGAGCTGACGAAGGAGCGGGACGGCCTCGGCTGCGCGAAGCTCGTCGTGTTCTGCAACGCGGTTGAGGATAACCCGTTTATGGCAGGCGCGTTCCACGGCGTGGGTGAGGCCGATGCAGTTGTAAGCGTCGGTGTATCCGGGCCGGGCGTAGTGTACCACGCGCTGCAGAGTGTGAAGGGCCGGCCCTTCGGCGAGGTAGCCGAGTGCATCAAAAAAACGGCCTTCCGCATCACGCGCATGGGCCAGCTGGTGGCGCAGGAGGCGTCCCGGCGGCTGGGCGTGCCGTTCGGTGTTGTTGATTTGTCCCTCGCGCCGACGCCCGCTGTGGGCGACAGCGTAGCGCGCATTCTGGAGGAAATGGGACTTGAGACGTGCGGGACGCACGGAACGACGGCGGCTCTGGCGCTTTTAAATGATGCGGTCAAAAAAAGAACGACGCATATCTGACAAAGGTGCAGAACCTCGCCAATCAGGTGCTGGCGGACCTCGGGAGCGACTTGCATGTCGACCGCGACGTGGACCTTCACATGGATATGAATTACTATGCGCCCGGCTATGAGCAGCCGAACGAAAAGGCGAGCGAGGCCATCAAAATGCTCGCGCGCCTCGAGGGACTGTTCGTTGACCCCGTCTATACCGGAAAGGCTTTGGCGGGGCTTATTGACCACATCCGCACCGGCAAGGTCGAACAGGGCAGCAACGTCGTCTTCTGGCACACCGGCGGCGCGACGGCGCTCTTTGCCGAGCAGCAGATGCTGGGCGATATTTTCTAAGCAGGAACTGAACCATAACAGGAAGCACTCTGCACAATTTTGCAGAGTGCTTTTTGCTTAAAATCACGGAAAAATTGAAGCCGCAACCACCGGTTGACAAAAGAACAGGCTCGTTTCTTGCCCGCAACCGCGCGTTATGGTAAAATAAGCCCATCAAATCAGCTGGGAAATCCGGCACAGGAGGGAATATGGACTTTTCAGAAAAGATAGCGATGCTCCGTCGCCAGAAAAACTGGTCCCAGGAGGAGCTGGCAGAAAAGCTGATGGTAACGCGGCAGGCGGTCTCCAAATGGGAGAGCGCGCAGTCGATGCCGGACCTCGATAAGATCGTGCAGCTGAGCGAGCTGCTCGGCGTGAGCACGGATTATCTCTTAAAGAACGGTATGGACACGCCGGAGCAAGATGACCCGAAGCAGGCGGTATGGGAGAACGCCCCGGCCAAGCGCGTGACGCGGGAGGAGGCGAGCCGGTTTTTGTCGCTGCAAGCGGCGGCAGTTCCGAGGGTGTCGCTTGGTGTGGCGCTTTGCGTGTGGTCTCCGATTGTTCTCATCGGTCTTACCGCGCTGGGCTCTGTATTTCATGTAAAAATTCCGGATTCTGTTGCTGGCGGATCGGGGCTCTGCGTGCTGCTCGGGATGGTGGCCGCGGCGGTCGCACTGTTTTTAACTTCCGGGACGAAGCTCAAAGAATTCGAATACCTCGAGCGTGAGCCGATCGCGCCTGACGCGGATGCGCGGGAGCTTGCCCGGAAGCAGGAGGCGGCGCAGGCAGAAGTATGCTCCAAACTTACCACCGCCGGCGTGGTGCTCTGCATTATATCGGCGGTTCCGATTTTCGCCGTGATGTGCGTGGGAAGGACGCGTGATGGGTATGATTCGCTGGCGGTCTGTGCGCTTTTGCTGCTGGTCGGGATCGCGTGTCTGCTTCTTGTGCGTGCGGGCTCCATGCGCGGTGCGGTCGACAAACTGCTCGAGCAGGGCGACTATACCCGTGAGAGCAAGGCGAAAAGCCGCGTTGTGGACGCGATCAGCGCGGTCTACTGGCTCGCGGTCACGGCGATTTTTCTCTTTTACACCTTCGGGCCCAACGGCAACGGCCAGCCGCAGTACAGCTGGTTCATTTGGGCGGTCGGCGGTGTGCTATACGGCGCGCTGATGGCAGGACTGTCCATCTATCGGAAAAAGCGCAGATAAAATATGCCGCCGGAGAGACGAACTCTTCGGCGGTACGTTTATGCTTGTATGGAAGCTCAATACGCGGCGCAGCGCACCTTGCCGATGGAAATATATCCGTTCAGCACGGCGTGGATGTCGCTTCCTTCCTGCGTTTCTTCGCGGGTGAGAACCTTTGGCACAGGCGTAAGATACTGTACGCCGTTTTCCTCGCGCAGACAGGTGTAGTAGTTTTCATAGAACGAGTGCTTCTCGGGGAAGCGACCCCGCTGAACGCCCTTGCACTCGGCAGCAGGGCAGGGCGGAAAGTTGACGTTCCAGAGCTCGCCCGGGTTCAAAGGCGCAAACAGAAGCTCTTCGAGCATTGCGGGCAGATTCTGCTCGGCTACATCGACGGCAGAGGCCTTCCCCATGGAAAAGGCGACGGTGTGAATGCCATTGAGCGCAGCCTCGGTCGCAGCGCCGACAGTTCCGGAATAGCACACGTCGTGTCCTGCGTTCATTCCGTCGTTGACTCCGGAGAGAACAACATCCGGCCGGAAGTCCAAAAGCGCATGCAGCGCAACCTTTACGCAGTCCGCAGGCGTTCCGTCAACGCTCCACGCGGCTTGTACCGGGACCGGGAAATCGTAGCGGTAGACCGCCATCTCGGGCATACCGGCAATCGTCAGCCGGACGGACATACCGCTGCACTGCTGCTCGGGCGCGGCCACCCACACATCTCCAAACTCGCTCGCGGCCTTCGCCAGCCGGGCAATGCCCTCCGAGCGGATGCCGTCGTCGTTTGCAATCAAAATTTTCAGCTTTTTCATCATGAACACTCCTTTGCCGCCTATCTTACCATACCTCAGGCCCACCCACAAGCCGCAATTTCGACAAATTCGCCATTTTCCCAACAAAAAGCAGGATCGTCGGGTATTACGCCAATTTCAAAATTTCCTCTCAGCCACCACGTTCGTATCGCCCCAAAAGCCTCGCAGAGTTTTGCGCCCACAGGCGCAAAATAAATTTCAAATCCATTTTATCCGGCGGCTCTGCCGACCGGAAAAATACTCTACGCGGAGAGAGTGTATTTTCGCCTGCCGTTGGCAGGTGAAAATGCGCGGGTCGCAGCGCAATCCTAATTTGAAGAGAGCCGCCACCGGCGGCTCTCTTCAAATTGTAGAAGAAGCTCCCGCAAAGCGGGAGCTTCTTCTGTATGGGATGGGAACGGAATGTTATTCCGGCTGCGGGTAGTGGACGTGCAGCAGCTCGTGCGCGCGCTCGGGCGTGAGCTTTTCATAGAGCGCTTTGAGAATCGGGTTGTGCTGCGAGGACTTGATGAGCGTCTTGCGGTCTGCTTCATACAGACCCTCGGCTCTGGCATATTTCTGCTCGCGTCTGCCGATGGGCTGACCCGCGCCGCCGACACAGCCGGTTGTACAGGTCATGACTTCGACGAGATCAAAGTGCTCTTCACCGGCTTCCATCTTCGCAATGAGCGTTCTCGCGTTCTTGAGGCCGTGGACAACACCGACATGGATGGTCTTTTCGCCGACGGGCAGCTCGACCGCGCGGACGCCCTCCATGCCGCGAACGCCAGAGTAGGCGATGGCCTGCAGGGTGTTGCGGGACTCGCTCTCCATAACGCGGCGGACGACAGCCTCTGCCACGCCGCCGGTCGCGCCGAAGATGACGCCTGCGCCGGTGCCAAGACCGAAGGGCATATCGGGCGCTTCGTCGGGCAGCTCATTGAAGCGGATACCGGCTTCCTTGATCATGCGGATGAGCTCCTGCGTGGTGAGAACGAGGTCAACATCGGGCTGGTCGCCGTGCTTGAACTCTTCTCTGGCCGCCTCCATCTTTTTGGCTGTGCAGGGCATGATGGCGATGTGATAGAGCTTCTTGCCGCCTTCTTTTTCCTGTGCGCGGAGAATGGCGGAGAACATCTGCATCGGGGACTTGCAGGTCGAAATATTGTGCAGATATTTGGGATCCTCTTTCTCGAGATACTTGATCCATGCCGGACAGCAGCTCGTAAACATCGGGGAACGGGCCGCCCTTCTCGAGTCTCTGGAGGAATTCCGCCGTCTCTTCCATGACGGTCATATCCGCCGCGAACGTGGTGTCGTAGACCTCATCTGCGCCCATGAGCTTGAGCGTGGCGACCATCTTGTCGAGCACGTTCACGCCGGGGGCAAGGCCGAACGCTTCGCCGAGTGCAACACGGACGGCAGGGGCAATCTGAACGACAACGCGAAGTTCCGGATCATGCAGAGCCCTCCAGGCGTCGTTGATCTGGTTGCGGATGGTAATGGCGCCGGTCGGGCAGACGGCCGCACACTGGCCGCAAGTGACGCACTTGGTCATGCTCATCGGGCGGTCGAACGCCGGCATAACCTGAACGTTGCTGCCGCGGTGGGCGAAGTTCAGAATGCTCATGCCCTGCAATTCGTCGCACACGCGCACGCAGTCGCCGCAGAGAACGCACTTGCCCGGGTCACGGACGATCGCGGGGCTTGTCTCATCCAGCGCATAATGCGGACGGGTGTCTTCAAACGGGATATTCGTCACGCCGAAGCGCAGCGCCAGTTCCTGCAATCGGCAGTTGCCGCTTTTTTCGCAGGTAGTGCAGCTGCGGCAATGGGACGAGAGCATCAGCGAAAGAATCATCCGGCGGTGCTTGAGCAGCCGTTCGGTGTTCGTGCGGATGCGCAGACCGTCACGCGGCTCCATGGAGCAGGAGGCGTCGATTTTTCCGGTCTGTTCGTTTTCTACCACGCACATCCGGCATGCGCCGAAGGTAGAAAGCTCGGAGTAATAGCAGAACGTCGGCATGTCGATTCCGGCCTTGCGGATGACCGCGAGGACGTTCTTTTCTCCGTCAAACGGCACGCAAATACCGTCGACGTACATTTTACCTTTTGCCATACGTTTAACCCTCCCACAATGGCTCAATGGCATCAAACGGGCAGCCGGACTGGCACGCGCCGCACTGGATGCACTTGGACGGATCGATGGTATGCGGTTTCTTCTTCTCGCCCTCAATCGCGTCCATCGGGCAGTTCTTCTTGCACTTGCCGCAGCCCTTGCACTTCTCAGGATCAATGGCCAGATGCGCCTTCGGCCCGTTGCAGATGCGGGCAGTGCTTTTCCACCACATGGGCCAGATACTCGTCCCGGAAATATTTCAGGGTGCTCTGCACCGGCTTGCAGGCAGACTGGCCCAGGCCGCACAGGGCGGTCTCCGTGATGGTGCTGGACAGGTCCTCCAGCAGATCCAGGTCCTCCAGGCTGCCCTCGTTGTTCACGATGCGGGTGAGGATCTCCAGCATCCGGCGGGTACCCTCCCGGCAGGGAACACACTTGCCGCAGGACTCGTTCTGAGTGAAATTCATAAAGAAACGGGCCACTTCCACCATGCAGGTATCCTCATCCATAACAACAGGCCGCCGGAGCCGATCATGGCCCCCACCTTTTTCAGGGAGTCGAAGTCCAGGGGCATATCCAGATGCTCCTCGGTGAGACAGCCGCCGGAGGGACCGCCGATCTGCACCGCCTTGAACTTCTTGCCGTCCTTGATGCCGCCGCCGATATCGAAGATGATCTCGCGCAGGGTGGTGCCCATGGGAACTTCGATGAGGCCGGTGTTGACCACGCAGCCCGTGAGAGCGAAGGCCTTCGTTCCGTGGCTGCGTTCGGTGCCGATGGAGCGGTACCAGCCGGAACCATGGCGAATGATGAGGGGCACATTAGAGAAGGTCTCCACGTTGTTGAGCACGGTGGGCCGGGCCCACAGGCCCTGCTCCACGGTGCGGGGGGGCTTGACCCGGGGCATCCCCCGGTTGCCCTCGATGGAGGCAGTGAGAGCGGAACCCTCGCCGCAGACAAAGGCGCCGGCCCCCCGGTTCACATGGAGATGGAAGCAGAAGTCGGTACCCAGGATGTTGTCGCCCAGCAGACCCATCTCCTCCGCCTTGGCGATGGCCGTTTTCAGGCGGGAGACCGCCAGCGGGTACTCCGCGCGGACATAAATATAGCCCTCGTCGCTGCCGGCGGCCACGGCGGCGATGAGCATTCCCTCAATGATGGAGTGGGGATTGCCCTCCATGATGGACGGTCCATGAACGCGCCGGGGTCGCCTTCGTCGCCGTTGCAGACCACGTACTTCTTCCCGGCGGGCTGGAGGCGGACACTCTCCCATTTGCGGCCCGCGGGAAGCCGCCGCCGCCCCGGCCCCGGAGGCCGGAGTCGGAGATCTCCTTGCAGATGGCCTCGCCGGTCATCTCAAACAGTGCCTGCTCAAAGGCGGAGTAGCCGTCCCGGGCGATGTACTCATCGATGTCCTCCGCGTCGGTGGTGCCGCAGTTCTCCAGGACCACCCGCTGCTGCTTGTGATAGAAGGGGATCTCTCATGCTTGGCATAGGTGACTCCGTCCAGCTGATAGAGCAGGCGGGATCAGCTCGCCCTGAAGGAGGGTCTTTTCGATGATCTCATTGCAGTCCTCCAGATGGACATGGGTATAGAGGATGCCGTCCGGCTCGATCTGGAGCAGGGGCCCCATCTCGCAGAAGGACTGTTCATGTAGATATGCTTGTGTCCATCATAGACGATATGCTCGTAGACCTCGTCCATGATGGCAAACGCATCATACTTGATGCAGAGTTCCGAAATCAGTTTCAGTTCGTCGTAGGTGAAGACTTTGCCGGATGGATTCGACGGATTGCAGATCAAAATGGCCTTCGCGCCTTGCTTGAAAGCGTCTTCCAGCACATTTGCATCGAAGTTGAATTCTGGCGGTACCAGCGGTACGAAGACCGGTTCACAGTCCGCCATAATAGCCTGCGCGCGGTAATTTTCAAAATACGGGGAGAACATGATGATCTTGTCGCCCGGATTGGTCAGGGCAAAGATTGTATCGACCATGGCTTCTGTCGAGCCGATGGTTACGACCATATCGGTATCCGGGTCGAGTGCGCGTCCCATGAAGCGCCCAGCTTTGCGGGCCAGTGCCTGACGGAAGTTCGGTGCGCCCATCGTGATGGGGTACTGGTGCGGGCCTAGCGTGCTGACCTCGGCGAGCCGGTCAGTAAGTGCCTTGGGCGGGTCAAAATCAGGGAAGCCCTGTGCCAAATTGATCGCGCCGCACGCAAGGCTCACGCGTGTCATGCGGCGAATAACGGAGTCGGTGAATAGATCGACACGAGGTCCATCCACGGGCCCCATTTGGAGATGGGCTCCATGAGCAGGCCAAATCCGAGGCACAGCACGCACAGGATGCCGAGCACGGCCGCGCGGCTGAGCTTCGGGAACTTGTGCAGGAGCGATTCGGCGACGGCCTCGAACATGTTCTGCAGCGAGCTGACGCCGGCAAAGATCATGGCGACGTACAAAATGACGGCGAAGAGCCGTCCGAGCGGAATGTCCTGCAAAATGGTAGGCAGCGTGACAAACAGGAGGCTGGGGCCCGCGCCGACGTCCAAGTTATAGGAGAAGCAGGCCGGGATAATGACGAGCGCCGCGACGATGGCTGCGATCGTGTCGAAAATTGCCGTGTGCTGCCCCACGCCAACGACATCCTCGTCCTTTGACAAATATGCGCCGTAGACGATCATGCCGCTTCCTGTGACGGACAGCGAGAAGAACGCCTGTCCCATGGCCCAGATCCAGATCATCGGGTCTTTGAGCGCCTCCCAGCGCGGGGTGAACATGAACTTGTAGCCCTCGGCCGAGCCGGGCAGCAGCGCCACGCGCACGGCCAGCACGACAAAGATGAGGAAAAACAGCGGCATCATGACCTTGTTGGTCTTTTCGATGCTGTGTGCGCCGAGAAAGAGCGTCAGCAGTGTGCCGGCCACGACGATGACGTGGTAGGGGATGACGGAGTACGGCTGCGTGGAAAACGACGCGAACCACACGGCGGCATCGCCCGTCATGAGCGTGCCGAGCAGGGAGTCGACCAGCGCCTTGAGAATGTACGTCACGATGACGGCGTAGCCGATGGCGATGCACAGCGACCCGGCCAGCGGCAGCCAGCCGAGCAGGCCGCCGACCTTTCCGGCGGTCTTGCCGCGCGTGGCCCATGCGTTTTCATAGGCGCCGAGCGTGCCGGTGCCGGCGCGGCGGCCCATGGCGAACTCCGTCGGCAGGCCGACGGTGCTGAAGATGACCACAAACAGCAGGTAGATCAGCAGGAAGGCCCCGCCGCCGTTGCTGCCCATCTTGTTCGGAAAGCCCCAGACGTTGGCCATGCCGGTTTGAACTGCTGCTGGAAGAAGCGGCGATAGAAGTTCCGGAGCCAGTGCAGAAGCACTTCGTCAGAGTACCGGTTACCAAGCGCGGACTTCGCCAGATGGTAAATTTTTGCGGGCGAGAAGCCGAAGCGCAGGACGTAGTATAAATAGAAGTCGTGCAGCTCGTAGGGGCCAACCAAGGACTCGGTCTGCTGCGCGATCTCGCCATTTTCCTTCGCGGGAAGGAGCTCCGGAGAGACGGGCGTGTCGAGAATGTCGAGAAGTACCTCGCGCAGCGCAGGCGTTGCGGCGGTGTCGGCTTCATAGCGCACGATGTGGCGGACTAAAGTCTTGGGAACGCCCGCGTTCACGCCGTACATGCTCATATGGTCGCCGTTGTAGGTCGCCCAGCCAAGCGCGAGCTCACTCAAGTCGCCCGTGCCGACAACGAGGCCGCCCGTTCGGTTGGCGAGGTCCATAAGCTCGAGCGTCCGGACGCGCGCCTGCCCGTTTTCAAACGTCACGTCGAAATTCGTCTCGCTCTGGCCGATGTCAGCAAAATGGCTGCGGACGGTGTTTGCGATCGAAATTTCCCGGAACTGCACGCCGAGCTCCTGACAGAGAATCTCCGCGTTCGAGCGCGTGCGCTTCGTCGTGCCGAAGCAGGGCATCGTGACGGCGAGGATATCGTCCATCGGCCGCCCGAGCTTTTTCATCGCGTGCACCGCGACAAGAAGCGCAAGGCAGCTATCTAAGCCGCCCGAAATGCCGATGACCGCAGTCTTTGCGTGCGCGTGCTCCATGCGCTTGGCAAGCCCGTCGGACTGCATCCGCAAAATCAGCTCGCAGCGCTCGGCGCGCGCCGTATCGTCGGCGGGAACAAACGGGGTCGGGGAGAAATGCCGCGTGAGCGGAACCTCCTTTACGGGAAGCGAGAAGGGGATGATCTCGTATCCATCTGTTACGGGTTCGAAGCTCGTGTTGCGGCAGCGCTCGGAAAGAAGCCTTCCGAGGTCGAGCTCTGTGCAGGCATAGCCGCTTTCAAACGGGCGGGACTCGGAAAGCAGCGCGCCGTTTTCCGCAATCAGATTGTGTCCGGAGAAGACCATGTCGGTCGTCGACTCGCCGTGGCCCGCGTCGGCGTAGAGATAGGCGCAAAGAAGCCTTGCCGACTGCTGCGAGACGAGCGCCTCACGGTACTCCGCCTTTCCGACCGTCTCGTCGCTGGCCGAGAGATTCGCGATAACGGTCGCTCCGGCCAGAGCGTGTGCGGTGCTCGGGGGAAGCGGCGCCCAGAGATCCTCGCAGATCTCGACCGCGAGCGTAAATTCGGGCATGCTTTCGCAGCGGAACAGGAGCTTCGTCCCGAACAGCGCCGTCTGCCCCGCGAAGCGGATCTCTTTTATACCGGCAGGCGCGGCGCAGTAGTGCCGCTTCTCATAGAACTCGCCATAGTTCGGAATATGGGACTTCGGCACAAGGCCAAGGAGCTGCCCGCGGCAAACAACCGCCGCGCAGTTATAGAGCTTGCCGGAGACGTTCACGGGGAGCCCTACGAGCGTGACCAGATCGAGCCCTTCGCTCGCCTTGAGAATATCAGCCAGCGCATCCTCCGCCGCCTTCTGCAAAGGCTGCTGCAAAAAAAGATCGCCGCAGGTGTAGCCCGTGAGCCCAAGCTCGGGGAAAACGGCAAGCTGACAGCCATCCTTCGCGGCCTTCTGCATGGCCTCGATGGTCATCTGGGCGTTATAGGGACAATCCGCCACGCGCAGCGAAGGGGAGACGGCGCAGACCTTGATAAAACCGTAGTGCATGCTTGTTCCATCCTTTTTCTGTTCGTTTTTCCTATCATATCATATCGCGCGGACAGCGGCAAGCCCGGGTTTCGGAAAGCGCCTATTTTACGGAAAGACGCGGCGCAGCGTTCGGGAGGCCGAGCTCTGTCTGGAAAGTGACGCGATTGGAAACATACTCGAAGCCACCTGATGGAAGCGTCCGGACTGTCAGCTCGTGCGAGAAGATACAGTCAGTCGGAATGTCGGTTGATAGGCAGGAAAGGAGAAGCGTCATTGTTCCATCCGGATTCTCGCGGACATCGGTGATATAGGGCTCAACGGCAGGATAGTCGTAAAGCTCCATGTCGTTTGTCCGGACCGGGCGCCACGGGTAGGTGTCCGTCTGCTCGTCGTAACCGGCCAGCGCGCGGAGCTTCTCAAGTGAAATAGAGAAAAAGGGGAGAACGACGCGTTCAAATTCACCGGAGGGAATCCGGAAGGCACCTGTATTTTCGTCCTGCGCATAATCTGCCGCGTCCGGCTGACAATGAAAGCGCAGGGCATAGAGCCGGTCGAACAGGTCGTTAAAGCTCACGCCTGCAAAGTCCGGTTCCGACCAGTCTGTGATCAGAAGATTTACATAATAGTAATCGATCGGAAGCACATACTGCTCCAGCATGGAGAGGCGCGAGGTATCGGGCGGCACGGTGCGAACGAGCTGGTAGTCTGCGTAATGCTTGTCTCCGGCGGGAAAGAGGCGGTAATAGAAATTACCTGTGTCTGTCATCTGCCAGTCCTGCACCGGGAAGCGCTCAAAATTGAGGCTGTTACCGTGCCGTCCACGTTTTGCTCGCAGCGTAGAAACTGCGCGTAGGGCTTTCCGCGTTCAACCGACAGCTTCTGATACGAGAGCGTATGCGTATCTTTCAGGCGCACCAGTTCTATGGCGCAATCCTGCCCAGCTTGCGCCTACTCCCAGAACGAAAGAAGCGGCGCGGAAATTTCAAGATAGTAAGACGGGTACGTTTCGTATGCATATAGAACCGCACACCCGTCCTCGCCAAGCGCTGCTGCATCAAACCCGTCAAAGGCCAGATCACACAGGGAAAGCGCCCGCTGAGCGATTGCTTGCTCCAGAGCCTCTTCGGAGACGGACGGCTCCTGTGCTTGCTCAGAGACAGCTTCTTTGCGGCACCCGCTGAGGCACGGCGCGAGAATCGCCGCGCAGAGAAAAAGTGAAACCAACTGCTTCATGCAGGACTCCTTTCAGAAAATGCCGCAGGACTCCGGAGAATCCTGCGGCAAAGCTGCGCTTATAAGCCTTCGATTTCCAGACCAGTCATCGCCTGAAGCACTTCGTACTGCTGAGCGTTGAGGCCCTTCTTCATGGCGAGGCCCTCCTCAAGGTCAATGTCCACCATGCTGCCCTGCTGCGAGCAGATGAGTCGGTTCGTTCCGCCCTCGGCCAGAACCTTGACCGCGTGGTAGCCCATGCGGGTCGCCATGACGCGGTCGCGCGCTGTGGGTGTGCCGCCGCGCTGGATGTGGCCAAGAATCGTTACACGCGGGTCAAGACCGATCGTCTCGTGAATCTGCTTGCCGATTTCAATCGCGCTGCCCGCGCCTTCGGCGACGATGATCATGTAATGTGTCTTACCGCTTAAGCGCGCGCCGCGGATGCAGTCGATCACGTCGTGCTCAAAATCGAGCTTCTTTTCCGGCACAAGTACGGACGTTGCGCCCGCCGCCAGACCGACATAGAGCGCCAGATGTCCCGCGTTTCTGCCCATGACCTCGACGACAGAGCAGCGCTCGTGCGACTGCATGGTGTCTCTGAGACGGTCGATAGCCTCGACGGCGGTGTTGGCCGCGGTGTCGTAGCCGATGGTGTAATCGGTGCAGACGATGTCATTGTCGATGGTTGCAGGTACGCCGACAACGCTGATCCCCTGCTTGGAAAACTCCTTGAGGCCGCGGAACGTGCCGTCGCCGCCGATGCCGACGATGCCGTCGAGTCCCAGAAGCTTGCACGTGGCCGCTGCGCGCTGCTGACCTTCGAGTGTCCGGAATTCTTCGCTGCGGGCTGTATAGAGCATCGTGCCGCCGCGGTTTATAATGTGGTTGACGCTGTTTTCATCGAGCCGGACAAAATCGCCGTTGATGAGTCCATTGAATCCGCGCCGGATGCCGACGCAGTCGATGCCGCGGTAGATGGCCGAGCGGACGACCGCACGGATGGCTGCGTTCATACCGGGCGCGTCGCCGCCGGAGGTGAGCACGCCGATTCGCTTGACTGCATTCGTCATAAAAAGTCTCCCTTTTATCAAAAATTTTTCTAACCTACCATACCACGCAAACAAAGAAAAGTAAACACTGAATTTCGAAAAACCTCCGTGAAAATCAAAAAGATAGCACATGATGGTTGGCGGCTATCGCGGAAAACTTTAGGAAATCTTCATAATTATTCCGCCACTTTTCTGGTATAATACTTACGATAGACGTTTACGTAAGATAGAAGAACAGAGGAGGCAGAACAGTGAATCAGGCAAGTCAGATTCTCGCTGAGGTCAAAAAAGCGGTCTGCGGCAAGGACCGCGTGCTGGTCTGGGTACTTACGGTCATTCTCGCGCGGGGTCATGTTCTACTCGAGGATATCCCGGGCGTCGGCAAGACGACGATGGCGCTCGCGTTTTCCCGGGCGCTGGGGCTGGACTACGGGCGCGTGCAGTTTACGCCGGACGTTCTGCCGAGCGATATCACGGGCTACAGCATTTTCGACAAGGAAACCGGCGCGATGCGCTACCAGCCGGGCGTCATTCTCTGCAACCTCTTTCTCGCAGACGAGCTCAACCGCGCAACATCCCGCACGCAATCGGCGCTTCTTGAGGCGATGGAGGAGGGACAGGTCACGGTCGATGGCGTGAGCCACAAAATTCCTGAACCGTTTTGCGTCTTCGCAACCCAGAACCCCACGGGCGCTTCCGGTACGCAGCTGCTGCCGGACTCGCAGATGGATAGGTTTACTGTCCGCCTCTCGATCGGCTATCCCGCGCCGGGTGACGAACGGGAGATTCTGCTCAGCCGCCAGAAGGGGAACCCGCTTTTACAGGTGCGGCAGGTCGTGACGCGCGAGGAGCTGCTTACGATGCAGCAGGAGGCGGCGAACGTATACTTAAAGCCCGAGCTGGCAGACTATATTGTCTCGCTCGTCGGCAAAACGAGAACAGACCCGCTTATCGCCCGGGGAGCGAGCCCCAGAGCGACACTGTCTCTCGGCGCGATGGCAAAGGCTGTGGCCTACGTCCAGGGAAGAGATTATGTCCAGCCCAAGGACATTCAGAACGTCTTCGTCTCGACCTGCGCGCACAGGCTGCTTCTTTCCGCTGAGGCGGACGCAAAGGGAATCTGCGCCGAAGAGCTGCTGGACAGAATTTTAAACTCCACGCCCGCGCCGAGAATTTAGCTATGCTGCACGCAAGAATTTTGTACATCGCGGCGCTTCTGGGCGCGCTGCTGTTTCATACGTATTATACCGGCTGGTTCTCGTGGTACCTTCTGATGCTGGCGGTTATCTTACCGTGGTTCTCGCTTCTTTGCAGTCTTCGGCCGATGCTCCGGCTGCGTTTGCAGGCGGACATGCCGTCCGTTTGCCGTCTTGGAGAGCCAGCCTGCCTTCGAATGGGCTGCGCGGAAAAGCTTCGCCTTTCGCCGCCGTTCCGGTTTGAGAGCGTGATTTTTGACTGCATGGGAGATACGGCCTGTCGGCAGAGAATTTATCTGTCCGGCTCCAAGACCGCGCAGGTCGAGCTTCCAACGCACCACGCGGGCGCGTATGTGTGCTCGCTTGAAAAGGGGAGAGTGTACGATTATCTGGGGATTTTCTGCTTTCCGTTCAATCTTCCGGCGCTGGGGGAGCTTGTGGTTCTTCCGGAGGAAATCCCGCCGGAGGAAACGCCAAGCCTCACGCAGCTCACGGCCTGGCAATATCGCGCCAAGCCTGCGGGCGGCTTTTCCGAGATACACGATCTGCGCGATTACCGCCCGGGCGACTCAATGCGCGATATCCACTGGAAGGTGTCTGCCAAGACAGACAGCCTCATTGTCCGCGAGCCGATTGAACCTGTTCGCTCGCAGGCCATTTTGAGCTTCGATCTTTCGGGCGCGCGCGATACGGTCGACCGGACGCTGGGGCTTTTACAGTGGATGAGCACGTGGCTGCTTTCGCAGGAGCTTCCGCATACGGTTTGCTGGCTGGACCCCGAGAGCTTCGCGCCGCAGTCGGCGCAGATTACAAAGCTTGACGATTTGGAGCACCTGATGCGGCAGCTTTTACACACGAGCCTCCGGGATGGAACGCCGTCGATCGCGCACCGGAGCTTCCCGGCGGCGGACTGGCGCTATCACATTGGTGCGGCGCGCGCGGAGGTGGACGCATGATTGCTGAAAAAGGAAGCTTCTGCGCGGCGGTTTCCGCTGCCATCTTTGCGTTTGGCATCAGCGCCGGCGCAATTTTCTGCCCGGTTACGGCGTTTGGTCTCCAGGCGGACAGCTGGGCGCTTCTGCTTGTGTGTATCGCGGCATCCATTGCTTTTGCTGTTTTGTTCCGTGTGTTCCGGCCGGTCTACAGCTTCGGCGCTGTTCTTCTGGCTGCGCTTGCGTTTGCGTGGTTCTGCCATGACGCGTTTTTGGAAAGCGCATTGGGACTTCTGGGCGGGATTTTCGAGAATTATGTAGCGGCGTTCCACTTTTCCATGCCGCAGGTATTGGCTGAGGCGGCGGAAACCGGGGCGGACGCGACGATGGCGCTCGGCGTTCTGGCGGCGATACTGGCGCTCATCACGGCCTGGACGGTGCTGTCACGATGCAGCATGTTTGGCGTGGTGCTTGCAAGCGCGCCGTGCCTGATCATCTGCCTTGTCATCCTGCAAACCGAGCCCGGGACGCTTCCGATGCTTACGCTCACCGGCACGCTGACGCTTCTCGTTCTGACGCAGAAGCTGCGCTTTGATACCACGCAGTCCGGCCACCGGTTGGCGCTGTATCTGCTCGTTCCCGTGGCGGTTTTGATTGCCGGACTGGCGCTCGTGTTCCCGCGAGACAGCTATGTCCGCTCCGACTGGTCGAAGAGCCTGTCTCCGCTGGTCAGCGAGACGGCAGAAAAGCTTACCGTCTTTCGTAAAAACGCCGCAACAGGGCAGGTCGAGTTCGTCTCGCCGTTTACACCAAGCACACTTGGCAGGTGGCCGTGGGACTCGAGCGTGACAAGTGTAAATCTCAAACGAGTTGGTCCGCAAAGAAAGACCTGGCGGCACGTGATGCAGGTCTATTCCGATTTTTCCGCAGCTTGTCACCTACGCGCAGACTCTATGGCCGTCTATGAGGACAGTCGCTGGACGGCGCTGACGGACGAAGACTATGAAAATTCCGGGGTGAGTTCCGGGGTGCTGCTGTCTCCCGATATGCAGACGCTTGGACTGGATGCGGCCAACGAGCTGCAAATCAAAACGGACATGAAGTCCTCCATTTTCTATGTTCCGTACCGGCCGCTGGAGCTGCCCACTGGCGGAGAAGCGGTCTTTGACGCATACATCAAAAATCCGAGTCAGTTGACCGAGTATTCCGTTCCTTACGCGTTTGTTGAAGAGACTGCGGACCGGAACGCGCAGTATGAGGCTTTCGTTCACGAGACCTACACGCAGCTGCCGGACGAGATCCGCGCGGAGCTCGAACCGTACGTTACGGGAGCGCGAGCCTCGCTTAGCACCGCTGCAAGCCTTTTTTCGGGGTTTGCAGCGTTTTTTTGTTCCTCCTTCTCCCGGTAATTTCGCTTCCGTTACCGAGAGATTTTTATGCGCCGCATGATGTATATTTGCTAATTGGACTCGATCGCTTTTCAGAAATTTGCTAAGAAATTTCTGCGGTTTGCTAATTCGATTTTTCGGATCACTTTGCCGGGGCTTGCGCCGCTATCAGGGCTGCGAGCGCACTCGCCAGCTCCGGCGACTTCTGAAGCTGCTCCACAAGGCTTTCAAGGTCCAGGGTCGCAGGTTCCGATTTTGCCGGTTCTTCCGGCGGACGGACATTGCGAAGATCAGGCTTGGCATAGAAGGCTGTCTCGAATTTCTGAGCATTGACCTTTCTATCCTCGTCCAGAATGTGAGCATAGATACTGGTTATCATGTCGATCTCGGCATGGCCCGTATCGCCCTGGGTGGCTTTCAGATCGCCGTGGTTCAGTTTCAGCTTGTAGGTGGTACTGGAATGACGGAGAGAATGAAAGACCACCTTCGGCAGCCCTGCGTCCTCACGGAGCTTTGCAAACTCTTTGAGGATGATTCGATCCTCGCAGGGCCGTCCATTGGGAAGTGCCACCACCAGATCGAAGTCCTGATACTCGTCGCCCAGGAAGCCTTTCAGCTCGTCCTGGGACTTCTTCCATTCCCGCAGGATGTAAGCCAGCGTTTTCGGCAGCCACACCTTACGGATACTGGAATCGGTTTTCGGCTTTTTCAGAACAATTCTTGTGCTGGTGTTCGGCATGAGCGGAGTGAAGATGTAATAGATATCCTTCTCACCCAGCGTTTCAATCGCCCGTTTGGAAGCCCTCGTCAGCTCCTTGTCGATGTAGACATAGGCATTATCCGCCGCAATATCTTCATCGGAAATATGGATGAAGAACTTTATCTCTGCTGTGGATTCACAACTCTTGAATTGTGAAAATCACAATTCTGGAACAATGGAAATCACAACTCAAGAACTTCCGAAATCACAATGTAATAATACTGATATTAAAAATACTGAATTTAGTGATACTGATTCTATCTTTCCTTCCGGAAATGGTGGAATGATGGACGAGAATGACCGGTATCAAGAATACTTTGATTATTTCTCGGATCAGCTCAGTATGGATTTGTTGAAGAAGGATTACCCTTACGATTCCGAAATGCTGGATAACATTCTGGAGTTGATCGTTGAAACAGTTTGCACGAAGCGACCGTTGATTCGCATTGGTGCAGAGGAGCGTCCGGCAGAAATTGTCCGCAGTCGGTTTATGAAACTGAATGCCGAACACATTCGATATGTTATGGACTGCTTCAAGGAGAACACCACAAAGATTAGAAATATCCGTCAGTATATGCTGACTACGATATACAATGCGCCGACGACAATAGTGCTGACCGTCAATGCACTGGCGGCGGCAGACACCACCTGATTCCGGTTCAGGCGCAGTACCTTTCCGCAAAAGGTCTGGAACAGCTTTTGCAACCGTCAAAAAGTCCGGCGGCAGATAAACCCGAAACTGAGGATTGAAGGGCATTCTTCTGACGATGGTGGATAGCCGCACCAACTATGGGCAAAGCACATCGACAACCTGATTCGGGAGAGCTTACGGCGGAAAGCTGAAGGTTTCGACAAGACCGACATTCCCCGCTCTGTCCGTGCAGAGGAAATCAGTCAGCGCAGTGGGAACCAGTATCTTCAAGCATGATCCCAAAGGCAAAGTTGCCGAAGCCTATAAAATTCTGACCGAAGGAGGTGTTGGCAATGCCAGAAAAAGGCGCAAACATCGCTGAAAGGGGCAGATGATATTTTCTCCACAGAAGAATCCAGGCAAGCCCAGCAGGAGCAGGTGCAGGAAATTCCCTTTCTGAGCTGTTCCCTTTGAGGGACATCCCCTTCCGTGTGGTTGATGATGAAGAAATGATGAAAACGGCAGAGAGCGAACGAGATTTCGGAGTTCTCACTCCTGCGATTGTCCGTCCTCGCCCCGACGGTGGTTATGAAATCGTTTCTGGTCACAGGCGGCCGTCGGGCATCGGCACAGCTTGCCGGGCTGGAAACCATGCCTGCGATTGTTCGTGACCTGGACGATGATGCCGCCATTATTTTGATGGTTGATGCGAATTTGCAGAGGAGAGTATCCTGCCGAGTGAAAGAGCATTTGCTTATAAGATGAAGCTGGATGCGATTAAACATCAAGGTCAACGCACCGATTTAACTTCATCCCAAGTTGGGATGAAGTTGCTCTTTCTGCAATGGATTATGCTCAAGCAGCTCCTTCCCTTTCGCAAGCACAGCGGCATAATTAAAAAGCTCCGCACAGGAGGGCGAGTGTACGCTGGATGCGATGTGCGAAAGCCGGTGGCGATATTGAGGCGCTTTTCTTATTTCAATGAGCCGGTATCGAAACTTGGAATACGACGAAGGTCACCGAAACCTTCGTAGGCACGGTGCAAGCTGAACCGTGCGGCAGTGATGATGACGGCTATTACAATTGGCGACATTCTGGACTCGCCGGTGATTTTCTTGCTGTGGATTGGGCGAGGATGCTTTGTTCTCTGTCCCCGGAACTGATGAAGCAGTTTGAGGAACACTTTCATCAGCCTGAGACTTTTGTACGCATGGGGCGCAGCGATTATGGCGCTTCCCTGCCGGATGACATGGTGAAGAAAGAAGATGCACCTGTCAAAGCTGATTCGGTTCCCCAAAAAAGTAACCCTGACCGAGATGTTCTGTAAGGATTCTTATGCAAAGAAATTCGACGATTGGAGAGCTGATGGAGCGAAAGCGGATTCAGGATGGTGCCAAGGAGTACCACAGGGACATGGCCTATATGGATTTGGTAATGATTTGATGACGCCACCA